>Ga0126342_10020744_pt1 | contig 11018 bp, 7 predicted proteins | sample Cyp1metagenome_FD_92528 | JGI IMG/M metagenome (GOLD analysis project Ga0126342, IMG submission 92528) | Coral microbial communities from Lord Howe Island, Old Settlement Bay, Australia - Cyphastrea 1 metagenome | ecosystem: Host-associated > Invertebrates > Cnidaria > Coral ...
CCATGACATGAATACTAAATCAATACTAAATCCATGACATGAATACTAAATCAATACTAAATCCATGACATGAATACTAAATCAATACTAAATCCATGACATGAGTACTAGATCAATACTAAATCCATGACATGAATACTAAATCAATACTAAATCCATGACATGAATACTAAATCAATACTCAATCCATGAGATGAATACTAAACCAATACTAAAACAATTGTTGGATTCCTGTTTTTTTTGAAAATTGCATTTTATGTATATATTCGTTTTAAATTGTGGTAATTGAAAACCAATACATACAAACAAGTTTTTAACTTTATTTGAGGTAATCAAGGGGAGGGGGGGGGGGCCCCCAGGTTTATAAATCAGAGGCAGACATTAATTGGTTGTCTGTTTCAGGCGATCAGGTCATTGAGGGTCCCAAGTTATAGCATCTCTCCATGGGGATTTTCTTGAAAAGCCACAGCTTGTTCCAAAAGTACTCTCAATGTCGTAGACACAACACAGGCCAAACGTAATATATTGTCCTATCATCTCAAACAAGCATGGCTTTGCATATCCTCTTGCTGGTTTGTTGTTTTTGTTGTGTGTTCTGCAATCAAACACAAAGCTGACGAAATGGCCATGAGTTAAAAAACCCTGGTACCAGGATGGTACCTTCAAATAGATTGCTACATCAAGTTACATCGGATGTTTATTCCTCAAAATAAGGATAAATAAGGCAATTTCAGGGGATTTCATAGGTAACTTGAGATAACTTGACCCATCCCCAAGTGAAATCTCCATCTGAGACTTCCTTGTGAGACCTCTGGGAGCCCAGACTCTGCCCTGGAACCGGCACAAATAAAACACCAGTCTGCCTGGAAGTCGTGGGGCTACCCCAAGCTCGCTGGTTGATGGATTTCATGGAAAGCCCCCCAAAAAAAACAGGATGATTTTCTGGGGTATACCCGGTATACCCCTATTAAACAGGAAAGCCCCATATTGATGATTATATACATGATTGTATCTCAAATCTTATATCCACAAGATTTTCCACGTTTTTATGGGTATAACATGGTATATCCAAGGTTCATGGTAGTTTTCTTGTTGCAATCCCATGTTTGACCCCTTATGAGGTCACACCTAAACAGTTCAGGCCCGGTTAAGCACCATCAAGCCCTATCTTTAGGCCATATTGTGAAAGGGCACCATTGCCATCGTTAGATTTCCATGATACAAGTTAGATATCACCCACAAATAGGATCCAGGGATACTTATGAGTAGATAGGATCCAGGGATACTTATGAGTAGATAGGAACATGTGGATGTGGAATTAACAAACCTTGGAGATATTAGAAGAACACATCGGCCCCACTGTTCATGTTGTCCACTTGGGACTTTTGGGGCTCTCTCACTTGGCCGAACAGAAAAACAACTGAAATGGACATTGCTGGACCAAGAGAAAAACCATTCTATGTCTGGAACTATATACTCCGGAGCAAAAAAGTAAGAACACAGGCACCTCTCATGAGTGTTGCACTGGGACTTCGGCTGCTCCAGAGATGCAAACATTGTTGAGGAACAATCACCAAACATTGGTAGATGAGCAACCCAAATCAGACTATGCATGACGATTCAAGCCTATATTCTATCTATTGACAGTACTTGCTATTACCCATAGGATCCATGTATGGTATATATGCTAACATTTGGGGTATATTGATGGTAAATGTTACCATATATAGCATACATGGATCCTATGGGTTATAGAATAGTTGGCAATTTCTAATAACATACTATTCTACACGATTCTGTGGGGATGTCGAATCCAATGAGAATGACTCTTCAACATTCTTCTATACTCTTCTACACTATTCTATAACTAGCCTATGCTATTTCTGGTTGGTGGTTTTTCGCCACCCCTCCGAAAAATATGAGTTTGTCAGTTGGGATGATTATTCTCAATATATGGAAAGTCATAAAATTGCATGGTTCCAAACCACCAACCAGATTTTATCTATTGAATGTCTTGGGATTTTCACCAGTAGCCCCAATCCAGCCAAAGTGCTCGGCACAGGCTGCAAGTCATGATGTTGCATCCGTCAATCTTGGAGCGCGAAGGGGACTTCCCATCCAAGGCTGTGGACACTGATACTCGAGGTGTGAAAAAATGTGCATACATACCATGTAATACCATGTATATGCATATACATATACATGTACATACAATCACATATATATATATAATTATATATAATTATATATAATTATATATAATTATTATGTATAAATATTATGTGTATATATATATGTGAAAACATAAGTGAATTTGGTGCTATGTCCAACATGGGAATGTGGCATGTCGCAAACGAATTCCTCCTTGATTTCAAGCAAGAATCAAAATTCAATCTTCAGAAGATGGACTCATTCAACAGTTCTCCAACCAACCCAAAGTTTACACCAATGATAGGCACAAGTAGTGAGAAGACTAAGAAAAACCTGACTGAATTGATGGAGATGTCCCAACAGAAACACACACCTTCAAAATGTCACCTATGCAGATTCCGAAAAATTCTGGTGCAAATGCAGATCCCATCCCCCAAAATCCGACCATTCCCCAAAATCCGACTGAGATCGCTGCACGCTCTGTGGGGTGCCGACATTTGGGGCAGTTCTTGATGGGGCCACTGCCATTTGGATGGTCCGCATAGATATGACACACACCTTGTTTTGATTCTACTTGAGAGTTAAACTGCATTGTTGATCAACATACTTTGCGAGTGTCATGTAGCTATCAAGCGCTTCAGAACCGCCTGACAATCACCCCAACCAGCCAAATAGGGATTGACAGGATAGATAAATACAACGTATTTGGAACCAGCAAGAAAACATCTTCCTGCCCATTAGGACTTTCCTCGTCCTCAAACACCGTTTTCTAGAACAACTAGATCCGAGTACTGACTTTGGGACTCATCGACTCGTACACGCCATTTTGATGCCACTAAATCCATCTAAATCCATCCTTAATCCATCATAATCCATCTAATTCCCATTTATTTCCGATATAAACCAATCGTCTAATGTTTAGTGACCAAAATCCCATCAGTAGCTTCCAGAGCCCCGCCCTTCAACTCCAGGTTGCTGCTGCCTCTCCAGGTTCATGTGTTCCAACCTAGCTGCGAAAATGATCGGTGAAACCCAGGCCCTGACACACTAGCTATTGAACCAACAAGTGGGATTTGACCGTTTGACCCATCAAACAACCGTGGGTTTTAACAACCGTGGGTTTTAACATTGGTTTATAAAGTTTAAACTAAAATAGCAATGGAACATCATTATTTTTAATCATCAACTATAAATGGCCATTTTCAAAGTTTTCAGATGTTTTAACACGTTAAAAAACAAAACAAAAACAGATCAACAGACCAGCACAGCAAATTCCTGGTCCCATCGGGCCCTCATAAAAACAGTGACACATCACAGGCCCCAGTCTCAACAAGTCAAGTGCATCAAAACTCCACAAGCTTTGCAATGTCCACGTTTTCTGTATTTTTCAGATGTTTGTTCTATCCAGTTTAACATATCATAAAATATCAAAAAATATCTGAAAAAAAACATATAAAATATCCACTTTTTGCCGAAAGACTCCTGCATGGTGCCGCTGTTTCGTCTCCTCCGCAGCAAGGCACGCTCCTGATCGAACTCACACATTTGCAAAAATCGTGAAAATCATGGGACAACCATGGAAACATCATCGGTTTTTTAATCACAAAAACGTTGGAAAAACATCATGGATTTTTATGTTTGATCATGCTTGCCTTCAAGATTGATCTACTGTAACCCTTATTCACCTTTGGTTTCCCCTTGTAAAACAAAACTCAAAAAGGACCTCGGATGACGACTTGGATGAATTGGGGTCCCATGACTTTGGCGGAACCAACCATCCATCCTTCATGGCCAGTTCGTGTAGGTCGCAAATGGCAGAATTTGCTTCTTACCCTCTGGTAAACTAACATAACTATGGAAAATCACCAGATTTAATGGGTAAATCCACTATAAATGGCCATTTTCCATAGCTATGTTAGTTTACCAGAGGGTAAATTGTCCTGTAGACTCTAGACTGTTTCAGTATTGGGTGTGGTTCAAAATCTCACCCCTCCTGAAATGGAATGGCAGCAACCAGACCAAGCATATGGGTATGAGGTATGCGTCAAATTGAGTTCCCGGGAAAAATTAAATGGTTCAATCTTTGGTGCAATATATACTGGTTGGTGGTATACCTACCCCTCTGAAAAGTATGAGTTCGTCAGCTGGGATGATGACATGCCCAATATATGGAAAGTCATAAAATTCCATGGTTCCAGTCACCACCAACCAGACCATTAATATTCCATTACCAGAGGGTTAGTCACCATTAAATCACCATTAATATCCCGATTAAATCACCATAATCCAAATGTTCCAGTCACCACCAACCAGTATAGTTAGCATGTAAAACGAACCATTCCATGTTTCCCGTTTTCTTTCGATCACCTGGGTCCTAAATTTGATCATATCCCCATCACTGGTGCACCAAGCGACATGCTCCCAGTACAGCATGGCTCGCTGCCAATCTTCATCTGAGGCGCGGCCCGGCGGTTCACAGATATTTCTTAAAATGGTTGTGGACCCCAAAACCCCAAAAATACCAAAACACATCATCGGGTTTTAATTGAATATGGTTTAATTATCTAAACTTGATCATTAAAAAAACACAGGTGGAAAAAAGTTATAGCTATAGATATAGTAATTAGATGTAATTAGTATTTGATAGTATTTGTCTCATTGATTCCAAGTGTCTGCGTTTTAAGAATTAATTTTCAAGGATCTAAAATGGCCTAACGGCTCGGATGCCGGTAGCCACATCAGAAGAACCCTTTTTTTTTGGATCCCAAGGGAAAGGGGTAAGACTGAAATAACCATGTCAGTGTCATAGAAACCAAACAACATGTCCAATATAGTCCAACAGCATGCTACTAGTACTTGTTCTGGCGAAAAAAAGAGGTTAGACTGGTTAGACATCTCGCATGCTTTTTGAAGCCATGCTGTTGATGGCAAAAATTATCACAGGAACAACCAGAAGATACAAAAATAGGAAAAAGTCGACTGCAGAAGTGGATGATCATCCCCAGGCAAGTTTACAAACAGCAAGACCTTAAGAAACCACTGGAAACACCAAATTAAGGTCGGCTATCTCGCGATTCCCATGCCATTTTCTCGACGCCAAAGTACGGATGAAAGCGACTAAAGTGATACATGTGAAAGGTCTATTGAGGGTCAAGGTCCGTACAACTGTATCAATACATTTACTATGGTATATGTACGACCACCATGTTTGTCATTGTCGGAAGCCCTTTCTCGTTCAATCAGCAGCTATAAACTAGTGGGCCCACCTTTTATAACCAAGCGTGTAGAAGTTCTGTAGCGCACTTGACAAAGTATTACAGTATGAACAATCCAAAGTGGTGGTCTACTAGCTATACCTGGCAACTCAAAACCTTGGCGATTTTAATTTTGCGCTCCTCCCCCCAGACCATTTATAGCGAGTTGGGCTAGGGACATGGATCAACCCACGTTTTTTCCGTGTCAATTTCCGATCACAATTTCTTTGAAGGTGAAATCTTCATTCCAAAGATCATTTTTTGGGCTTAGATGCAAATCGGGGATATTCCAAATCCTCTAAATGTAGGCAATTTGGTAATGTTATCTTTTAAACCACTGGCCATGGGGTGGAATGGGTTTCAATCATCTGGATTGAAATTGCCCACCATTTTTTTGATACCTTCATATTCGGTCTACGCTTAAAAGAACCAAATTCCATTTGCTCAAATCCCGTGAAAATTGGCTTTAGTGAAACCCCAATTTCATAATTTCTGAATTTTGAGTGGTTAAATTATGCTTCAACCGCCCATATTCTGTTGGTAAAATATCCACATTCTGTTGGAGAAATCTCCGTTCTGCCCAATCATGTTGGGGTGCATAATACTTCATGGCTTATACAAAGGGATACATATATATATACAGATTTATGCATTTATATTGTAGTAGGCATTTATTGTAGTTGGATTTTACCCCACTCTTCTTCTTGGGGGGTGCTCTATACCTTGGGTAAATATCCCATATTATTGGTTGTACATCCTAGTATATTAAAATTGCATTCAGGTCCCATCTCAAATTATCCAATGTTTTTTTTGGTTCCCCTTATATTTATATATTCCATCATTTTCCCATGGGTATATTTCCTAGTTGCCTTCAGGTAGTTTGACGTATAATGGTTACAGTCACCATTTTGTATAGGTAAAATAAATCCTCGAACTACATGGGATATGGCTTCCGTAGCTATGTTTAAAAACCCTCAGGGCAAGTTCCAATTATATATATTCCCATATATGTCCAAATAATTTCCATATATTTCCAAATATATTCAATGTAATTGTATATATTTCCATATGTGTCCATATCAAATATATTCAATGTAATTGTATATATTTCCATATGTGTCCATATAGTTGATTATATTTGTATATATATAATGTATGTGTATAGTATATATCCTAGTCATGTTTCCATCATTAATACTTAAAGTAGCACATGTGGGACCCCGTGGAGCCGAGACAGCGCCGCCGCGGCCGCCTTCCTCCCCTTGGAGGCGCTGTGCACGGCGCTCGTGCAGCAAAGCAAGCAGGCGCATCCTGACACGTCACCGACCCATCCGACTGCTGCGGGCGTTGCTCTCTTTTTTTCAAACTGTATGATATATATATATATAGTAATGTAATATAATGTAATGTAGTAATGTAGTATATAGTATAACGTACTAGTTGTAAATCATTACTATATCATCTACTAGTTGTGGTTGGGGTACCACCTTGACTTTTGAGATCATTTAAGACATCTTGCGGATGTTGACATGTTGCAAATGTGTACGTTGCACATGCTCTCACATGTTCAGGGTGTAAGGACGTCCCTGACAACTTTAAGACGGCTGCACATCAGGGTCATTTTGTCGTCGTTGCAACAGTGGGGTAGTAATATATACCATCTGGTTATGACTAGCATGGGCCATGGAAAAACACAATTTTTAATAGGTAAACCATCTATTTATATGGGCCATTTCCCATGGCTGTGTTAAATAACCAGAGGGTACATATATATATATATATACATACAACAATATGTATATAATTGCATATGTTGCAAAGTTGATTGAAGATGTTACCCCGTGGATGCTCAGATGAAGAATGCATGTCACGTAAACATAATTCACTGTATATTACAATATTCTTATTACAATATTGTTCTTACAATACTCTTATTCATCGATATCATGTGAAGAATACATGTCAATATATGATGATCATCCCTGATTCAAACTCCAAAACCACAATGATTAAAAGCCCAGGTCCGCCTCAAGGTGGTGGTCCCAAAAACAACATTTTCTTATTGGGAATAACTTGGGGATATGATACATAGACCACATTATAACATTGATTTGCATGGGAATTCATCATGGGATATGCTGGGAATTCATATGAATGAAACATAATAAATTCATATAGTTTATCATGGTATTAACTATAAGAATTATGTTTTATGATGGAGGTATCATAATAAACTATAAACTATTATTATTATTATCATAGTAAACACTATTATGTTTGGGGAGATCATGGTATAAACTCTAAGAATTTGGGTGAACACTTTTTTTTCTGGGAACATAATGGAAACATAATGGACATGTAATGGGGTATCATGGAAATATCACGGACATATGCTATCAACATCTCTAAAGCTGTCCTTAACAAATAATAATATCATGAATTAATCATGGGAGTGAACTTTTCATGAGAATTACCCTCTGGTAAACTAACATAACTATGGAAAATCACAATTTTTAATGGGTAAATCCACTATAAATGGGCCATGTTCAATAGCTATGTTAAATTACCAGAGGGTAATTTTCCTCATACATTTTAGAAATTTGGGGAGATCATGGAAATATCATTGGGATATGACGGATATACTTATGTTTAGTACATCAATGGTGATCATATAATGGGAAATCATCAATGGGGATACCCTCTGGTAAACTAACATAACTATGGAAAATCACCATTTTTAATGGGAAAACTCACTATAAATGGCAATTTTTAATAGCTATGTTAATTTACCAGACGGTATACTGGGAATATCCATGGGTTTTTTTACGTCCAAGAATTTCCGGTGGTTGAGGCACCCATCTTTTGATTCAGTCGTCCTAGTCGGTTTGGACTTTACATTTCCGTATTCTCTCCACTTCAGGATGATATTATAAATATATTATATATATATATAATATTATTATAAAATGTAGCAAGCACCAAAAAAGAAGGACAAAGTAAACGCTTTTTTCTTGGGGGAGGTACTGTGTGTATACATATAATATACGGTAATGCCAATATCAGGATTCCTGTACAGCTTCCCAACAAAAAAAAAGATCAAACAATGAGGAAACATGTGTGTTTAAGTCTCAACAAACCAAGAAACATGTGAGTTTGACTATCAATAGTACCTACGTAGGTAGGGGCAAATAATCACATAATTAATCTGGTTTCAGCTAGCTGACTACCGCATGTTGGGTCTAATGATGGGATGTAATTACGATCAAAACCTGGAGAATAACATGGGAGATAGCCAGCAAAACAGAGGTATGCTGCTGAATGCCAAACATTGGCTTATACGCAGCAAAACAAAGTGTTGAAATCATTAAAATCCAATACATTCAATACATCATCTCAGAATATCACACATGACATGACATTTATATATCTGCGAAAACATATAATTATACTATGTAACTAACCTAAATGAAGGCAATTTGGAGATGATTTCCCTAAAACAAACCATGATTTTTGTGTCTCTTGTTGCTTATTGGACCTTATTGAAATACGGTTATTTCACCATGTTGAAACCTTCTCCGGTGAAATCCACCGAGCTGCTCCGCATGCGCTGTTGGCATGGCAGTGCGCGTATCCAAAAAAGAACGCATCCTGCGGAGGAAACAGGGCCGAAACCAGGAAACCTGCAGATGTGTCTGGACATCCACATGTTTTTTTTGTAGATGTCCCCTTCAACAATCCAGTGAATTATAGGTGGTGTCTAATGATTCAATGTGCCACACTTTGAATTGGTTTTACCTAAGCGTGACATTTCAGGACTGCAAATCTGCAATCCAAATGTTTGCTGCCCATTCAACAGAAAAAATAAGGATTCTGATGCAAACATCAGGAGAAAATATTGGAGACACTGGACACTACAGAAATTCTTAGTTTATGTGTTGAACTAAAGATTCATCAACTAAAAAAAACGACATTTAGCAATCACAAACATTCTGGAACGCCCTTGAGCAAAACTCAACTTGGTAATGCTGAGGCCCTCTCTCTTCCATTCACACCCGATGTTGAGTCCCGCACCCAAATATTTCAAGTGACTAACCACAAAGCGGGACATGAATTAGCTTTGGGCTAGGACCCCTTTACATATTCTATGATTATAGATATGTAGCTTGCACTTCCATGTACCCGTGAAAATTGGTCAACGCATCACAGTTTGAGGGCAACAAACCCATTTACCAAGGTTGAGACATGTAGTGCCCTATGGCCATCTGTCCCCTTCGCATCAAGGTCATTAAACCCCATCAAAACATGTGCTATATATTGTTTTTGTAACATTTTGTGTGTCTGTCAGTTTACATAGACCAATAAAAAAAAGTACCCTCTGGTAATTTAACATAGCTATTGAAAATGACCCATTTATAGTTGATTTACCCATTAAAAGTTGTGATTTTCCAGTTCATTATGTAAACGTTTACCAGGCCGGGTAATATTAATATTCCCATCATATTCCAATGATATTCCCATACCATTATTAACCATTAATAACCACTAATAACCATTTGGGTTCCTAATAACCATTTGGCTTGTAGCTTCAATCACCAGTTTCTTGATTCCACGGGAAAACATTCTCTACAGGAAAATAGTTCCCACAAACGCCGTGTGTTGCCCAGACATTAACATTGAGAATGTCGTGCCGTCGAATATATGATAGGAGAGATTGCAGAAAATACTGCGTATACGCAGTGTTTTCCAGTTTAGGATTCAAAGATTTTCAGAGCCTAGGTTTTAGGGTTTTAGGGTTTGGGGTTTTAGGGTTTAGGATGGTTTAGGGTTTTAGGGTTTCAGGTTCGTGGTCTGGGAAATCTCAAAACCCTGGCCCTGCGCAGGTGTTTGAGCATGTTGAAGGATAATGTTTAAACATGTTTAAACGCCATTTGAACCTTCCGGGCAACACACACAGTGCCTCGCCGTAATAGTCTCAGCAGGCTCATCATTGCACTCGACTATATATAATATTATATATAGATAATATATGTATGTATAGATATAAATTTATACATATACATATATACATTGTGATTCTTAGATACATGCCAAAACACATCTGTTTAGTTGGTTAGTACATTTTACAGTTGATAGCAAAGATTAAAGTACTAATTATTACTAATGTATCAACCAAGGTTGACCCAGTATGTATGTATTTGTTCATTTACCCAGTGATTCCCTCCATCCCAGCCATGCTCAGTCACGTCACCAATGAAGTCGTTTCAAATTAGAGAAATCATTGGTTGACTTGATTGCATCTCTATATGAAACAGACACATACATGTTGTGATTCATATGATAATTTGTGTGCGTGACTTCCTCATATAGTTTCCATAGTCTCGCTATTCCATAATATGTTGTTCAATCATATATATTTCATGTTCACATATATTCCATGTAAATATATTTACATATACATATATATATATATATATATATGTATGTATATATATATGTATATATATATATATATATATATATATATATATATATATATGTATATATATTTATATATGTATATATATATATATATATATATATATATATATATTTTTTATTATATTTATATATATA
>Ga0126342_10020745_pt1 | contig 11018 bp, 18 predicted proteins | sample Cyp1metagenome_FD_92528 | JGI IMG/M metagenome (GOLD analysis project Ga0126342, IMG submission 92528) | Coral microbial communities from Lord Howe Island, Old Settlement Bay, Australia - Cyphastrea 1 metagenome | ecosystem: Host-associated > Invertebrates > Cnidaria > Coral ...
AGAAGTGAGAAACATTGCGAAGTAAATCGCTCTACGTCCTTGCTAGAAGAATCAACTCGTTCTGATGCAGCTCGATCATCCTCTATTGATCGTAGAAATTTTCAGATTGTGGCAACAGTGCAGAACTTGACAAGAAACGTAAATCAAATCGATATGCCGGTTCTTGGCTTGGCCGGTCGCCATTTCAGAAATTGACATGGAAAAAATGAAAGCAGGTACGTCGATCCAGCGTCCCAGATCGATATCACAGAATGTCATAGCCGTCTTCGTTGGCTGCAGAACTATGACATTCCCTGCAGCCCCCTTCATAGAAACAAATAACATGTTCAAACCATGAAAAGCAGCGGTTAGAAGTTTTACATCTCTTCAGATGTTTCACACACACACACACGCCCCGCTGCCGCGAGGCCATTTTGTGCAGCAGATGCACGGACTGTCACACAGCTCTTTTATGTTCCCTGAGGCAGGGTGTTTCAACGAAATCAAAATGCAGGGAAAGAAATGCAAATGAATTAGCCGGACTGCTCATTACAGGTCATAGAGTTGCGTCACGTAGTGGGGCTAATCGTCGATATCAGATAGGTCCTCCATCTCCTGGGCCTGCCTGGCTAGGACCTGTGACGTATATGCCAAATGGCTGGCAAGGTGAGCCAAATCTGCAGCCCCAAATACCTGGATCGGGCTGGCACTCAAGTCATCATCTGGATTCTCGAGCTTCTCAAGGATCGCTGCATTGGATTCCCTGTCACTGTTGAGAATGTTGTGAAGGACGGTGGCCAGTTGGTGAATCTGACTTGGAACCGGTAAGGTGCCAATGTTGGCAGTGACCGATTCGCTGTCTTCCATTTCGGATGCAGGTAGCTCTTCTTGGTCATCAGATCTTCGATCAGCATTGTCAGACGGTTGCTGGAGATTTTGCCAAGAGGCGCTCTCTTCATGCACTTTGGGGATGTTGAAGTAACGACGCCAGTAATTGGCGAGCTGGGTAGCTTGCGCCCAGCTGTCTATGTTTCCATAATTGTCTGCTCTCACATGACCAACAATGCCATTGAAGAAGAATTCCGGCTGGCGGTTCCGTTGGAATCCGCGGCAATCGACTTCCGTCACCATAAGGCGATTCGGACGACCTGACTGGTGAGGTGACACGACCTCCTTGAAAATGTGAGTATGAAGCACTCGATGCTGTTGTTGAATTTCAGCCTGTAACGGATATGCTTCCCCTTGAGGGTATGATTGGGCATCCGGTGGTAGAGGAACGGGAGGAGCCTCTGATGTGTATCCATATGGATGAGCATTGGAAGACATCATGCCATGAGCGGGTTCATAGGTCTGATTTGGATGATGGTCCCAGGAACTCATAGCATGGGCTGAGGATGATGCATCTTCCGACGAAGCAGCGCCGCTTCTGGGTTGGAAGTGAAGGGTGAACTGACGTCGTTGCATGCTCGCAAGGTTTCGAGGAGAGTCGAAGCCAGCACAAACGGAATCCCTTTTTGTCATGGTAAACCCTTAAGCCAAAAGGAAGGAAAAAGGAATGATGCAGACATGACATGATCAAAACAACGAGGACAAGCAGCGAGAATGGCAGAAATTAAATGTAATGTATGGAAATGATAAACTGACAGGGTGGTAACAGTAGCAGGGACGTGTAACAGCTTTTTTGCACCTGAGGGATCATGGAAGCATGATGGGATTCGCGAGGGCCTCATGGCAGCTCAGTCGCATGATATAAGGTTGGTTCGGACTATCAAACGCACGAATTTCATTTGGCAGGAGAATGCCAAATTCCTGGCCTTCAGTCCAGTGCGGTCGATGCTCATTCAGCAAGTCACTGAGGGTCTGTCCGTTGCGAAGCACAAAGGTATCTCCCGTGATGTCTTGCCAACGAAGATCCATGGAGGACGGTTCCACATAGCAGTCCCAAGTGTATACGATGTGCTGGCTAATGTAGTACAACAGGATTTCTACCGTCAAGGTACGAGTTTGGGCAGGGTTGACCAACGTTTTGTAGGTGAATAAGGCATGTTCTTCCAGCCTTCCGAGTGAGGGAAGTTCACGACATGTTGTTGCTGCCATGTTGTCAAGATGAAGGGCGTTCATGACCGGCTGCGCAGCTTCTAAATTGACAATGATCAAGACCCGACGAGGTTGCCGCACTGGTGGTACTTCATGCCATGAGTCATGGTATTGAGAATGGCGCTGTCGAGAGTAACTGCGATGCGGCCACATGGGATCGTCCCGGGAACGGGAGCGATCTGGGACAATTCGTACATAATCGGAAGAGTGAGCCATAACGACTAAGACATGTACAAAGTTATGACAACCAGAAAGCTAACTTACAACCGGACAGACACTGAAAGCGGCGAAGAGAACCCTAAATTGTTTGACAATGAAGAGGCAGACACTCCTTTTTCTCCTTTTGTGGTGTCAGCGCCTCTTAATCTTCTGCCTCTGGCTCGTGAGGAGGCGGGATGCGACCGTGTTGGTCAGGCATTTGTTTAAGGATCGTCCATCGCATCTTGCATACTACCTGAGGATCACGACGTAGCCGAGCACCAATTGTTTTCCATGAAGGACGGGATTTGGTGTCATTCTTGAGATTGATCAGCTCTTGATCGTCCATGTCCGTCCAAGGTCGGTACGGTGGATCACCGGGAGCTCGTGTAGTATCAGCAGGTTGGAGGATACGTATGGTGGGATTTGGTGTAAGGACCAATGGAGTTGAAGTGCCTGGTGGACTTGTGTGGGTAGTTGAGGGCATGGTGGTGGTTGCAGTTGGACCGGTGTCCATCGCTGAAGTTTCGTGCGCTGATGGAGCCTTGGAGGCGGCATCTTCATCAGAGTCATCCGAATTGAAACCTGTGCGTGGGATCTCTGAAATGATAGGGGAGAGATGGAGGGCGTGACGTGGAGTCTGGGCCCGAAGTTGATCTCTGTTTCTTCTTGGGTTGTGGGTCTTCAGTCGGAGTGGATCGCTGCTTGGATCGGACTGGGACAGGTGTTGTGATTCTGGTGGTCGCGCGAGGAAGACCAGGTGCTGGTGTGGTCCATTGCGGGTTGTCAGGAGGCGTAGTCGAAGCGTGTCCTCCACTGGGCACAGGAGTCCGGGTTGTGACATCAATGCTAGGATTGTGTCCTTCTTCTTCCCGTGAATAGCTGGCCATCCTAAGAGGGCGCAGGTTTGGTTCGGGATTCAAGACCATATGTGACGGAATGCCTCCATGTGAGACCATCGTTGGTGGGTTGGACGAGGCAGGTAAGGGGACGAAAGTATGGAGGCTTCTGGAAGCAGGGTTCGGAACTGGTGGTCAGGGGTTGGGTCGTCCCATTCAATAGATGGTTCAAAGAATGGCAGGAGGCCCGCGAGGTAATTCAAATGCATGATTGCCCGAGCCAGACGGTGGCGGAATGCTCTGCCTTGAGCGTGGTCCATGATCACGGTGGCAATAGAGAAGCGAAGAGAGGGAGACGAGTTTGAGCCAAGCTGAAAGAAGGAAGGAGAGAAATGTAAGTATTGATGACAGAAACAGAAAAAGAGAAGAAACACAAACCAAAAAACAAGAACAAGAAACCACCGACCGAAAGAAACCGTTACATGCACAAGAATGGGTACTCGACGAAGTTAGCAAATTTTTGCTCATGCGGCTGAAGGTTCTGATGCATGTTGTGGAGTTCCTCCTTGGGAAAAGCAGCAAGGGTGTACAAATGAATTAATTGGTCGAGACCTTGTCGAATACGAAACTCCGGGAATGCTCCTTTGACCACAATGTGGCATCGAGATCGGAAGCCACTCAGCAGAACTTTGGGTGGAGATGCTGAGAAAGGCGAGAGGACTTGAGAGACATTGGTAGGGCCCTGATAGATAAGTTCCAATGGCTTTGTTTCAAGCATGAAGCCGAGAAACTCTTGATCGGGTTCAGTTTTGAGGATTATGGGTTTTCCATAGAAACCATCGTCCAGGAATACTTCGTATGGTGGAAGATCTTTGAGGCGTTTGTCCTCAAAAATGAGGCAGTTGTCAACGTAGCGGATGTGACGAATGAATAAGTTGTGGTTGGACAGGAATTGTCTGAAGTTGATGGACCAGATTTGTTCGCTGATGGACACAACCATGAGGCATAGAGCTGGGGACAATGGACTTCCCATCGGGCTGCCTCGACATTGGCGGATGCATTTCTGTCCCAGAGCGAATGTTTGCATGTTCAGTGCCGCTCTGATTAGATCGGGGACATCCTTGATTGTGATCTTCCGAGTGACATTGAGTCGGCGAAATGTACGACCCTTGATAATGTCTCCCGGGTTGTTGGATTTTCCTGGATAAACCGAGAATGCTTCGGTATCTGACACATCCATGTTGGGTCGAAGAAAGTCCAGGAGCATAAACCAAGCCCCAACAAATCTATCTTGACCAACGCTGGTGAAGAATCCCGCAAGATCTCGGTTGACCAGGATGAGATCGGCGTCGACAGGCGCTGATTTGAGAATGGACAGGAGTGTGTAAACATCTCCTGTCGCGAAGTGATTGGGGCAGGCCACTGGGATCAGTTGGAAGATGAGTCGGGCCAAGATGTTGAGCATGGGACGAAATGGTGAGTCCTCAAAGGAGATGATGGGTCTGCCACTACGAAAGTCTTTCTTTCGTTTTGCCAGGATATAGCCTGACGGTAGTTGTCTGCCATTTCCAACTGCCCAGGGATAGGACCTTCCATGTTGTCGTTGTAGAGTCGCAACCAGTGAAGAGACAATGGAGGTTGGATCGTCTGGGAGCTGTTCGAAGATGGAAGGATCTTGAAATGTTTGTTCGATGGATTGGTAGTAGAGGCATGGGAAGTAGATACGTAAGGATGAGGATTGTTTGTCTTCGCAATGGAAGATTGCGCCTTCAAAAGTTTGTTGAAACTGATTGATGGAGGACTTGGTGATGTGGCAAGTGACCTGTTTGGAATGTTCGGACCAGAGGTGTTGGCACAGGTCGGAAATGTCAGAAGTTGGCATAGATGGTAAGCCGTTGCGCTTTGTCCAGCTCTGCATGCCCAGGCGCATCTGATTTTGATATTCTTTTTTGGAGGGGAAGACCTTGTTCATCAAGGATCCCTCCGCAATGGCTGCGAGCTCAGCCGGTAACAGAGAGTGAAGGAGAGAACCAGCCAGGACCCAATGTGGATCCGATGGGTTAAGAGCCGCTGGTTTGAACGCTGCCCAGTTCTTGCCGGATTTGACGTAGACCAGTCAGCGAGTCAGCGATGGCCTGCTTGTGATTGCAGAGTTGATCGAGAACAGCTGCATGTTTGATGAAGACCATCTTGAATGATGGATTATGGCATGGAACTTGATGGGCCAGAACCTGGAGGTGCCACTTCCGTAGGAACTTTTTGAGATGTTGTTGAAGGTTTGGAGTGAGGGACCATGGAGCACGGAGTGCCGAGGCTCGTGGAGCCGGTTTCCCATTCCACCATTTGATGGAAGCATCAATAGCATTCAGGGAGAGAGTGCGCAAAGGCTCCTGAATGTTGTTGGCCAGGCGGCGAAGAGCATAGCAAAGGGTAAGTCCTCCATCATTGCATCGAAGCATCTTGGTTTGTTCGAACCTGGCTTTTGGATTGGACCCTAGGGCGTGGATGATGGTCCAGAGTTCCAGGCGGTTTTGAAACCTTGTGGATGTCAAGATCTGACGAACCAGTTTTGGAGTGAACTTGTGTTTGGCACGACGCCATAATGTGGCTAGGCCAAACTGAGCATTGGTATTCAAGGCAAGTTTCTTGAGAATGCCTTTCCTGGGGTGAAAGAATTGACAAATGAAGGGATAGTTGAGCCTGGGTTGCCACTCTTGGATGATGGCCATTTCGAGGCTGCGATAGTCGGCTCTTTCAGTGTATATTGGGATGGGTGCCCAAATATACAAGTTGTCATGTTCTCGCCAGTAACGAAGTGCTAACCCAGCTTGAACCAGTCGTTCATTGGTGAGTTGAAGGTACTTGCGTGAACGACTGCACTCTCTGTCAAGAGTGTGATGCATGGCTGAGCCGATGTAGAACTTGGGTTGCATGTTCACGATGTGAGTGAAACGGATGTAAACGCTATGAAGTTGGAAAAATGGCCTGGAAAAAGAGGTTGTGGGTGTGGAGTGTTGATCCCCACAAATGTGTGAGGTCTGTACATCCTTCCAAAATTGACTTCAGCTTCTGATTGGGTCGAAGACCATGGAGGACGGCCAGCACCATCATGCATGTTTGGAATGATGCGAAAGCCTTGAAAAAGGTGAATGCTGTGAGTCATGGCGAAGGGAGTCAAAAGGTAGATGACCAGAATCATCGAATGGAGAATTTCAAGATGGGGTTGAAGCACTTTGTGCTTAAGCTTTCTCCGGAAGCGGGGAGCTAGTCAATTGGTGAGGCTAATGGCTGCCGTCATGGCTCTCAGGAGATTGAGTGCATCGTAGTTCTTGCCCAGGAGGCTGACAGGAATGCCCATCATAACAGCCACTCGTTCCACGGTGTCGATGGCCTCTGACGGTTGATTTGACCACCACTCTTCCGTTTTGGCTATGTTGTCAGTGAGAACCTTCCTCTTTGGTTCGGACATTGGGAGTTCTTTGAGCCACTTATTGAAGGCTCGTACTGCGAGAGTTGGTGGCATGTGCTGAGTCAACCAAAGGTTGACAGTGGTGGGGCAAACCAGCAAGCTGGATGGATCAAATCCCGGTGGTGCAGGAGGTGCCGGGTTGGTGGAGTTCTTCAGAAGGGCTTGTTGGATGGGCGTGGACGTAGGGCTGGAGGCTGAAGGTCCCGTCGTAGTCGGTGTGGAGGTGTCTCCTGTGTCGCCTCCCACTCTTTGACGGAGTTGTGCCAATTGACTCCGGAGTCGGGTTAGCTCATGTTGGGTGTCTGGATCGGTTGTGCGGGTCGGTACCCAACTGTGGATGAGATCAGCGATCTGTTGAGCGGCATGGTGTTGCTAGTCTTGTCCATCAGTTTGCCATCTTGCCAAGCCCGGCAGTGGGAGACCTTGTCCAGGTCGACTCCTTTGTTTCTGAGCTGCGTCAAGAGTTCTGTCGTGAACACAACTGCTGCGATGTCCCCTGTAGGGATCAGGTAAAGTTCACGACCATGAGCCAGCTTTCGAAGCCAGAAGTTGTTAGCTTGTTGATACAGCAGAGCCGCCACTGGTAAGCGCAAAGGATCACACCCTTCAATGTCCAGCTTTTGAATAAACGCCGATTGACGAATGCTGCGTGGGAAGGTCAGACCGTTGATTTTTTGATTGTCGTAGTGGTCTTTATCCTCTTGCCAATGAGGATTGAGATCGAACCCATAGGTGCGGGTGGCTTCATGATATTCTGGACCTCCCTCCTGGGGAGGTAGATTGAGGAGTCTCAAATGGACGAGGCTGAGATGAAGGGACTGATGGAGTGCTCGGGGAGCATGGTTGTGTTGGTGGACATGGCAAAGTGGGTGAGCATGGTGGAGTGGCAGGGCGAGAAGGTGCAGGATATGGTAAGGTTGGTGGAGGTGACGAAGGAGGTGCTGGTGGAAACCGATGACCGGACCAAGTGCCCTGCGTCATGGATGGAATTGGATTCATCATTCTTCCCATCATATAAGGTCCAGACTGGTTCATTGCCCACTGAGGTCGAAACTGAGGGCGTGGCATATTCTGTGAATGCAAGATCGCTGCTTGCATAGGCCCACACCATCGAGGAAAAAACGGTAGGTCCTGACGCATTGTCTGAGCTGGTCCACGAGGCTCAGAGCGGTTGCGTCCCGGCATTGGTGATCTGGATCTATCCGAGTCCGCCATGATGAAGCACAACAAGAGTCACGTTGGGCTGCTGAGAACGCAGCAAAACTGCAGCGTAAAAGGTTTCAGTGATGCATAACGAATGGAAAAGACCAGAAAAAGAAGAAAAGGGAAAGGAATTGACAATTGAAACAAGCGACAAATCAACTGCAGTGAATGACATCATCAGGCAGACTGCAAGTAACTGGTGGGATCCTGAAAGGCAGGTGTGTTACATCGTGTCAAAATGAAACCATGAATGTCTACCTGGCATGACTCAACCTTGAAAGAATTTTAAGTGATAAATTGTCAGGTGCAGATTGAGGCAGCCGTACTTTTTTATCAAAAGCTGGCCCAGGTTTCCCTAGAAATGTCAACTTCGGTTTCCGGGTGGTGCCGAAAAGATCTAATGATACACAGCGGCAAATTTGCTGACAGCTGTTGGTCCTATCAACGACCTGAGTGTCGATCCTTAGTACGTGGCTTGATGCTGCGAGAATTGCAGTTATCTGAGGATGAGTCTTCCACGTCGACCTTGTCTGTCAGATTCTGCCACTTCAGGGCGATAAACTTCAACCCAACATGATTGCTATGGGCAATCGTATATTTCTCCGACGTGGTTACCAATCCTTTTTCAGCCACGGAGAGCTGTGCCATTTCATTGCCACCAGCTTTGAAAGCCGTATGTTGGCATGCACCTCGATACATCGCCCCAATGACGACGTCCTGTTGTCCTTTTCCTTTCTTTTGGATGGTATCCATTAGCTCTTTTGCCACCCAATCAGGAAACGTCTTGTCGCTATTGGAAATTTCTCTGCCGAGGTAAAAGGCCCCAAAGGTGGGCATGTCGCATCGCTGGAAGTTTTTGTTGTATGACCAGTTGGCCGGTCTGATCTTGCCCTCAAGGATGATGAGCTGTGAGGTACGAAGTGTCGTACCATGGAGGAGTGCGCAGGTGTGGTTCTGATGTTTGCAGAATGGAGGTGGCATTTGAAAGTGACTGGAGTCGGGGAGGGGAAATATGAGTGCAAGCATGTTAGTGGAAGTGAGTTCAAGGATGTAGGGCTTTCTCAGGTCATATTCCGGAAGAAGGTATGTGCTGAAGAGCAGCTGGACCGCTTTTTGGATGACATCCGAGGGAATGCGGGTGTCCATGTGTTAAGATCTCGACTGCCCGATCGAATTCCTTGATGTCAATCGTCTGCAGCGGTTGAGGTTTTTCTCCGGTGCTATTTCTGAGGCTGCTGACATCCGTTCAGGGTGGCGCAAGGCGAACTTGACTCCACGGATCCACTCTTATTTCGGTCCTTCTTGAAGGTTGAGGACCATGTGTCCTGGAGGGACGCTGACAGGAGTAGGGGGTTGGTCGTCCCCCGATTTTGCCGGTTGTTTCTGCTTGTGGCGGAGTGATGGTGCAGTATGGTCAGAGGAGAATGCCGTGAGTGGTTTGGTGGAAGATTCATGTGGAGTATGGTGGCTGTGTGATGGTTGGGAGTAGTCAATCCATTTGGATGGATTGGAGGAGCCTGAGTATTTGGAATAGTCCTTCCATTGTCCCCATGACTGCCACTTGTCGGTGGACGAGTGTTCGTGGTGGTAGGAACGTGCTTGGGGATCGTTGTAGGATGTGTTCCCACTGTGCAGCTTGAAGAGTTGCGGTTTGGTGGAGTTGTTCACGTGGTTGTTGGTGATCTTGAGCACGATGTCGTTCTTCTCGATGTCGTGGGGAAGCTGAGCGGAGAGTTATGGATTGTCCTCGGCCTGGTTGTCGAGGTTCTTGTAGTAGAGAGATCCCTGGAGGAGGATCGAGGTCGTGATGAGCGACGGGATCGTCGGGGTGAACGTCGACGACGAGGACTTCGAGGAATGGAGATTGGACGCTTGTCGTATCTCCGTGATGAGGAGTGGTGACGATGAGAGCGAGATCGTCGAGAGGAGCGTTGTCTTGGTGGTGGATGTTCCACAGGTGGTGGATGTTGGCTGAGGTTTTGTGGAAGCGTGGGAGCTGGTGGATGTGGTGTCGGAGGTTGGTTGGCTTGACGCCCTTGAGTCTTTTCCACCAGTGCTTGAAAGCTGGATTCAACAGTGTGTTTCACCTGTTGTAGCATCTCTTCCGGATTGAAGGATGGAGTAGGTCCAGGTTGTGTGGCTTGGGTAGTCACCGGTGTTGGTGGTTCTGGTGCGTGAGGTCCTGACGGTTGTGGAGTGGGTGGAATGGATGGAGCTTGGACCGATTGTGGAGGTTGGTGGAAAGGAAGGAGCTGCTGGAGATGTTGAATATGGGATTGGGCTTGTGAATTGAGTTGTTGGTTAAGGATGATGGCGTTTTGCTCTCGTAGAGCGGCGATCTGTGCCTGAGTCTGAGCTTGAGACTGGGCTTGCGACTGCTGATTCATCAGGTCACCTCCACAAAATTGACCTTGAAGTCCCATAGTCTGAGGGTTCCAGCCGAAGTTCCACATCGAGTCAGGGATGTTGGAAAATCGTCCAGGAAACATGGCGACAGTGTCCGGTTAAGTAATCTAATAAACAGAAACTTTCACATGATGCATCCACATTGCGTGCAGAATTCGTGATAAGGCTCCAAGGCCCTCGGTTTTCATTTCACAACCCTGTAAACGGCTTACGTGGTCAACCCCTGAATTCCGTGCACAATTGAACCTCACCAACGACCATCAAAAGAAAAAAACCACACCTAAAGTCGTGAACCTGCCTGAGCAATTTCTCCTGAAATGCATGCAGAGTCATGTCAGCCTGTCACTCCCTCGAGCATCGAAAAGGTTGTTGGCGCAGCTTCAGGCTACAGACCCTTGCATCACTGAAATTGGTGATCCCACGAACAGCGGGCAATTGTTCAACCAAACGACTTCGACAGGGTGAAAATCGAAAAATGGCCGGCAGTTTCACTTTACTTAGACGAATTGCTAATTCAAACGTGTCAATTCAGAGGTCCTTTCGAAGTGTCAAGTCTTAGCTTGGAAAAGCTTTCCCCGAAGGGTTCATGCCACCTTGACGAATCCAGCATGAATCGCACACTTGCTCATAAACACCTTTGCGAATTCTGATGTGGAATGCATCTTACGTGCAAAAACACTTCAATTAAACCTGACAGGAGTGGTTGGATGACCAGAAGTGAGAAACATTGCGAAGTAAATCGCTCTACGTCCTTGCTAGAAGAATCAACTCGTTCTGATGCAGCTCGATCATCCTCTATTGATCGTAGAAATTTTCAGATTGTGGCA
>Ga0126342_10020746_pt1:0-10000 | contig 11017 bp, 7 predicted proteins | sample Cyp1metagenome_FD_92528 | JGI IMG/M metagenome (GOLD analysis project Ga0126342, IMG submission 92528) | Coral microbial communities from Lord Howe Island, Old Settlement Bay, Australia - Cyphastrea 1 metagenome | ecosystem: Host-associated > Invertebrates > Cnidaria > Coral ...
CCCAGGTCAAGGAGAAGACTCAAAAGCATCCTGGGTAAATCATGGTAAATCCAATAATCAACCTGCAGTTGGGGATGGCTTATTACCACTCATCTCTGGTAAAATTGGGGATGGTTCACTGTTTTGGGGTTACAGGGTCTGGTTTTACCACTTAATCATTCTACCATTCTCCTTACCAGTAGCCGTGAGGACTTGTCAGATTCAAGAGTCTTGAGCCATCCAAACCATCCAAAAAAAAGTGGAGCCAAACGTGAGGGACGTACTTCTTGCAGTGTCGAGTCAATTGGAAAAATTCACCAACTTTGAGGCAGTAAAATCAGATAGTGTCAACCTCTGACCAATTCAACCCTGATTATTACTGCAATTGGGGTTCCCTTCTACCTCCCAAATAATCCCAGTGAGAATCTACAAAAGTTGTACCCTCCAATTAAACAGCCCAGGGGTATATGACTCCGGCTGGGATGGTCGTACCCCAAAATTGCAATTGAAGAATGGAGAAAATCATGATGAGCCCTAAATGGCCCTAAATGCTTGGGTTTCTCCCCGATATTTTCAGACAAAACCTATTTGAAGCCACTAACCAAAGAGCTTGTGCCGAGACACATGCAGCTGTGTCGTGGAGCTCGTTGTAGTAGCCTCTGTGTGGCATGTACCCATTACCCATCTCCAAATCTGCAAAGGAAAATCATCGATAAATAGTGGAAAATAGTGGGAAGTTCCATGGTTGGTCAAGACTCTTGGAGGCTACCACAGCAATTCTTGGATGTCGGATGTACTGTTCCTCTTATTGTATGGCATGACAATATCCCCATTTAGGTGAAGGTAACTAAAGCTAAAGTCTACCCAGCTCTGGAGCCAATGAAGAACGATAATGATGCAAGTCTATCCGTCACAAGATATCAGCAGTGGTCTAGTTCCAGCATCCTAGTATATCCTAGTAGTTCTTGGATGTTGTAAATTATACACATCTATCATCATCTACCCGCCCGCCATATCTCCCAGGTTTTCCAAGTTGCATCTGTCGAAGTCTTCTTCACATGTCGCCCTTCGGATCGACTTCTCTTCACTGCTGGCACTGCCCTGGTAGTTGGTGTTGGGTCCGCGGAGCGGGCCCTTCGAGTTGCGAAGGGACCGGCAGGCGGCGCTGAATTCAGTCCGGACGGACAGGCTTCGGAGCTCAATGAATTCGGATCTGTACCTCAGGGATGGCCATGGTATTCCGAGATATTGCATGTGATTGGTGAAATATTTTTATACCTATAAATTTCGTCCAAAAAAATCATCAAATATAGGAAAATGAAGATATAATGAATTATATTTATGTAAGATTTACCTGATATTACTTGATATTAATTAGTGACGTATATATAATACACTTGTGGGATTGAACTTAAAAACATGGGATGGTTCATATACTGAAACTCGAAAAATCATGGAATTTCGGACCCTGATGCTCTACATGTGCTCTTCGGAAATTAAACATGACGGGTCGCCGGGTCGCTGGGAGATGCCCTAAATGAAGGTTTACAGTCTGGAACATCATCTATAAATACCATGAAATATCTCTAAATCGTGGATTTCCAATTGTCGCGTTTGATTCGCTACCCTCTGGTAAACTAACATAACTATGGAAAATCACAATTTTTAATGGGAAAATCCACTATAAATGGTGATTTTCAATAGCTATGTTAAATTACCAGAGGGTAAATGGTACTGTCCTTAAACCAAAAAAAAAAGGTCCTCAAGAAACATCATGAGACAACTGCATCTCCAGTGATTCTGTACCGAGTTCAGCATGCCGTGTAGCATCCCATGGTGGAGACCCCATAAATTCGCCGACGGGGATCCCTTAAACTGGTTAGCCTATGATCGTTGTCATCGTTCCTCTCATGTTTTTGAGTACTCCGCAACATATCCTATATCCAAGTTTGGCTTCACCAACAAAATGTGTCAATGTTGGATATTCCGGTTTCAGCTAGATATGGCTACCTAGGGATACGTTTCTCTCAGCAAAAACAATGCTAGATATCCCCCATTTGTTCGGATTGAACAAGTTAAAAGACTTAGTTATCTAATACATTCTAATAAGTTTATCTACAACTGGTAGCTATAGTACCCCTATGGTAACGTATGATTTTTACCATCTGGTTGTTTAACATAGCTATGGAAAATCCATTTTGAATGGAGGTTTTGATGGGAAATTCATCTGTAAATGGGCCATGTTCCATAGCTAAGTTAAATAACCAGATGGTAAATACTTCAGTCTGACCCATAGTGACCACGCTGAACCACGCCATTCACGGTCGCCAAGCCACTGCTGCGTCGTCCCGGGGAAGCACTGCGACAGCGCTTCAATGTGGGCGTTGGGACGGCGGCGGAACCTGAAGCCGCGTGGCTTGGGGATCAAAATAGGGTGCCCTGTATCTCCAATGACTTGTATGGACTTGTTACATATTTATACATATTTATACAATTGTATACACGTTTATACTAGTATTATACTATAGTATTATTGCTGGGAAGGCGATTGACCACATACCACCTGGATGAACATCCAAGTATACTCATTGGCATGGTCGGTCAAGACATCATTCTTGAGTATAGGTGTGTTTTGTTTGTGCTTATCGTTCCGTTTCTTTCCACCAGATTCTTCGGTTTGGAGAACAAATCATCAAATGGGTCCAAGATTACTCATTTCTTTTCAGAACTTTTCAATTCATTTTTCCATGATTTTCCCAGGAGTTCCTTTAAAAATGTCAACCAACAGATCTCCTGGCCTATCCTCCAAGGCACTGACCGCCCGCGCTGGGGTGGCCACTGTGGCGCCTAGCATGGCTTTCGCGGAGCGCGCGATGTCGCTGGCCTTCTCCCACAAACCTTTCCTCAGTTGAGCCATGACCAGTACCCGACAGTACCCTAGTAGATAAGCTAAATTAGCGGGGACAGGAAAACTATACCGGAGTGATTGGGGATTACTGTGACCTATAATTGGGAAACCTATCAAACAACTAGTACCATGAGATGGGACAGGGGTGTTTCTTAACGGCTCAAATGGTGACGATGGTGATATAAGGGGGATATAACATGATATAACTATGTAACAACTCTCAGTCGTAGATAGAACAGTTGGAAACCTGGAAACTATGAGGAATCATCATCTAGAACGTGAACATGGTCAAGAGTTGGGTGCAGCCATTGAAAATGGGGATCTTAGGGGATATGAATTAGATATGTGGTGGGATATGTCACCAACTATAATCAGAAATTGAATGATATACCCGTTAATAGGGGGATGATCATCAATCCATTAATATACCTGTTATGTTTGGATTCCGAGTATGGGGTGGATGACCATAACCATACGCCATGTTTGGACCCTACCAAAGATGGTGATACAAAGGGGACATAACTATGTGTGTTTTAATGGGATTTGACCCACCACAATTGGGATTTAGTCTTCAAAAAAAAGGGACTTTGCCTAGTAATGGATTTTCCGGTTGATATAACGGGAATGTAGTGGGAATGTATTCGGTGGGTATAAACCCACCTATGATGTGTAATTCAGTATAATCCAACAATCATGCGGATCCAATTGTGATATTTGGTGGATATATATATATAATGGATATGCAATGGTATAATGGGGATAACAATGGGAATGTCATGGGGATATAATTTCACTCACCAACAAGCATGGTGTAATGGGAATGGGATACGGCTCAAGCGATGGGTATGGCAGTGCCAGCTGTTTTGATGCGAACAAAACGCTAGGGTTTGGATCCATACCGCCCATTAATGGGTGATGTACTGGCAGGAGATTGAGCCAATGAGAACGGATACTGTAATATTATCGGATGCCCTCTGGTATTTTAACATAGCTATTGAAAATGGTCATTTATAGTTGATTTATCTATGAAAAGTGGGGATTTTCCATAGCTACGTTCGTTTACCAGAAGGTAATATTATCGGATGATATTATCACAGAAGGATAAATGAATATAAATGACATATGATAGATTCTGATAGATGATTTCCCCATTGAAACCTCCATTGATTTTGGGGATTTCCTGGCCACGTTTGACCATCCCGAAAGTGAAGACACAATGTGACAATATCCGTGCTATTTTGGGATGTGAATCCCTGCTTTTTTTGTGCAAGTGTGTGTTTTGACCCACATTAAGACAAGAGGATATCTATTGGAACTCTATACTGAATTTCTCTAAGTCTATTTCTATAGCTAGATGGAAATCTATTGGTGTCTATCTAGAGCATTCAAGAGCTATATCTGTATGTTTTATTTGCAACTTTTGAGCCCCACCATTCGGGTACTTAATCATTGAACCAAATTGCTGAGGTTGCTGGAAGATCCCAAAGATAAATAACCGATTTGTTGATTTCGTCACCGCATTTTTTGTTGCGACATTGTACATTTGCTGATAACTATATATAATTGTGTATATATACATATATATTATATTAATATATGTATAGATATATATATATATATATTTGATTATATGTTGATTATATATGTTGTAGACCACCCCACGATTCTTAGACTATATAATTGATTATCCTTTTTGGTCGGCTAAACCATCATTCTTGTTGGCTACATGCACACCCCTGTTGTTGTGGTTGCACGCAAGCATTTTGTAGGCTGATTCCCGTTGCATTGCTTCAATGACAACCAGTTTGTTAGTTAAGTCAAATCTGCGTCTTTGTCAATCATAGATAATCCAAATTAAAATCCAACATGTTTCTGGTATTTTCTGGCTATGTGACATTATGTGCATGTTTGTGGCTTCACAGTCCATGTTCGCCTCGTTGCCAGGGCTCTTCTTGTTGCCATCCGGTGGCGCAACCGCTTGAGGCGCCACCGTGGACGATGGGAACTCCTGAACTTTCCTCAGTGTGCCATGGCCGATTCAGATTCCCCTATTTTGATGAGTTCATAATTCCATGAGCGTGTCATGGCCAAAGTGTCATTGCCATTGTGGTAGTAAAAAACTCTTTCTCGAATAACTCATCAACCAGTATTTGGGACACTGGACGCATTGAGCACTCAAGGTCAAGCCGAACTTGAACATGGGGAAACTACAGTCAACTACAACCTCCGGAAGCACTGACTAGGTGACATTGAACAGTTGCTATTTGGATGATCAGCACCGCCATGGTACTGTCTAATCCCCATTTATGCCGACCATAACTCTCCAAAGCTCGGGTGTTGCCAAATTGGAAATATGTTGAGTTTTTTTGGAGCAGATCGCTACTAGTTTCGTCACACTGATCGCCAAACTATATACATTAGACGTGTTGTATATTAGAATTTACCTCATTGTTGGGCAACTTGGGGATGCATCTCCCAAAAGAATTCCGGAAATCCCGTAGGCAATTTCGGAGAACATGGAAATGCTTCATACACATCCTTGGTTACCTTGGCTTGTCCAAAACACTTTCAGGAAACCATTCGAAGCACCTTTGACTTGCCAACATCAAGGAAACCCAAAAAAGAAAAGATATGATCTTTGGTTATCTTTGGCCACATCCAAAATTATCCCAGAAATCCAACAGTTTTGAATTGGTTCTATTACCACAACCTGAGTTTCTTCGGTGGCCCTTCTGGCCGATGGATCGGCTCGCTGGCACCTGAGAACCACGATTTGACAATGGCAAGTTCATCATGGGTGTATTTACAATGAACAATTAAACATATGGATCATAATATATATATATACGGTATACCGGTGGATTTAAAAAGGCGTCGGATCGATCTCTAAGGTATATCTGCACCCAAGTGTGGAGAATTGAACAGATATAGTTGTTTCACTACTCTACTTTTATTAATAACAATACTAATAGAATTACCTCTATATAAATACATTCAATGCTGCTCAATTCGTTCGGCAGTAATCTGTTCAATCCTTTCAAGAAAACGAACTGAATTGCAGAAAACGAACTGAGAATTGAAGATAACAAAGAAACGGTGTTCTATTCTAGCACTCCAGAAATTGTGTCTAAAATCATCCAAGATCCAAGATCCAAGAGAGAAAAAAATGTTGCTCAGCCACCAATATCAATGTTTTCAGAACATGTGAACATTTTCTCAGGACATTGTGGGTTAAGGTCAAGAATTGCCAACATGTCTGGTATTGATCCAATGCCTGCCACCTTCACAAACTCAAAGAATTGTTCATTGTGTGATGATGACTGGCCTTGCTGCTGCTTCTGCCACCTTCACAAATTAATGCAATGTGCAATGTTCAAAATGTTACTATGTCTGTTCTGTCTGCTGTTGCTCCTATCATATGCTTGTCAACGTCACACATTCAATGCAATTCTCCAAAGTTTCAGCTTCTTTATTGTTATTGGTGGGACGGGGCGATAGCATCTATATGTATGTATGTATGTATGTATATATATATATACAGGAAAATACAGACACAAAAAATAAAACAATGTGATCGACTGAAAATCATGTACATTAGAATATTCACTCATCCACCTTGCAAAGGCAGCACATTTTCCATGCTGATTCCGCCACTTCGCCGTTCATCCGAGGGACTTCGGACAGGTGGCGCCGGCGCCGAAGTAAGCGGCGCTGCCAAGGATTGGCTGCGGGTCATGCTTCGAGTGACCTGAGGCGAGGCGCCAACATGGTGCAAATGGACTGACAAATGGGGTCCTTAATCAAGTTCATATATATATATAACAATATATAATATATATATGATTATATATATATACATAATATATAAATACAATATATATATACATAATATATATACATATATATATATATATATTATACATAATATATATAAATACATAATATGTATATATATATACATAATATATATAGGAATACATAATATATATATAATAATAAAAATAATAATAATAGTAATAATAATAATATATTCATATATATATATACATAATAATATATATGTATATAATAAATATAATAATATATATAATAACATATATATATATATATATATAATAACATATATATATACATAATATATATATATTATTATACATATAATAATATATATATATATATACATAAATGCATGATATATATATAAATACATAATATATACATATATATTGTAATAATATATATATAATTATATATTTGTACAAATATATATATATATCAATTATATATATAATATATCTATAAAAATATCCTCCAATCAATGGGAATAATGACCAACAAATGTGGGTATGTCATTTCTATAAGCCGTCCATCATAGAGCCAGGCCAATCATTTTGACCACCATGAGCAGGGTGGAGACCATCTTCCGAAGTGAGTACTGGTAAGTTGCCACAAGCATGCCATTTCTTGGTTGGGATGTGTATCAACATCATGGGAAAATTCCCATCTGATGGGTGCTCTTCTTTTAACCGCTAAAACAAATGTGTGCTACTGATAGTATCATCATGTATCATCTATAGATTTTGTATGATTTTGTAGCACTGGGTCTCATGTTGGGATCCCTGACTCAGTGGTTGTCGTGATCCCTTTCCGCAATTTGTCTCCAATCCCCAATCCGTGGGCTCCCTTCGCCCACTGTAGCCACTGAAAACTCGACTCCTGAGATCCCATTTAATGTTGCGGAAAATGTCCATCCACATTTTTTCCGCAATCTGTATCTAAATCATAAGATGGATTAACACATATAAACACCCCACAATCTGGTCGGTTGATAAAATGTATCCCAGTTTTATCTAGTCATTTTTGTTCATTGCAGTCAAAAGATCCAAGAAATGTCCACAACAAATATGTCAAAGAATGCTTGTCCATACTTTTAGGCAGGTACCAGTGAGATTCACCATCTTCCAAGTAACTCTCCGGGTCGGAGGCACTTTGGGCTGCGCTTTTGCAGCGGTTTTCTTCACGTCTGCCTGAGACTCAAATGGCAAGATCGGGCAACCCATGGTCGTTGCCCGTCCGGACAATGATCTACACAGATTGTTCTTTCCATATCCACGAAAATGATTGATACCCTCTGGTGAACTAACAGTTTGCAATTGAAAATGGCCATTTATAGTGGATTTTCCCATTAAAAATGGTGATTTTCCATTGCTATGTTAGTTCACCAGAGGGTAATATACCGTACTGTGTGTATGTTCAGCTAAACCAAACTGGTAATAAAGAATTTTTGTCATTAATTAGGAATGTTCTCCAGAAAACAATTGGAACATTCATTGCCATGGTCCAGAGGGTTTTGAATTCATTTCAAGATGATTTTTTTTATGTGATCTTCAAAATCCATATCTGTCATATCTCAAAATATATTCTCATAAAATGTCATGAAACAAATCATAGGATCTACTGTAATTCCTCTGTAATAATTCCTCTCAAGTTGGCCGGACTGGCCTTTGAGGAGCTCGAAGTCTTTCCTGCGGAAAGGCCCCCAATTTTTTTTTAAAGGGGATAGCATGGGATACCTAAGAAATGGTGAAATGAAGTGAAATATAAATCACAATCACTATCAAATGATTATCAAATGAATAAGGAAACACTGTTCATGATTTCTTCATCTTGAAAACTGTATTTCAACAAACATGTTGTACTTCACTTTATGGTCTTGTGTTCTTCCCAATCTCCACCAAGGCTCAGCCAATTCCGGCGATCTGCAAGGTCAATGACACAATGGATTACCCTCTGGTTATGACTAACAGTTCGCCTTGGTTAAGCCAGGCCCTAATCGAAATAGATGGTTTACCGAACTTAAAAATGGTGATTTTCCATGGCGAACTGTTAAATAACCAGATGGTAAATAGAATGAATCAATACTTTAGGGATGGCATATCAACCCCTGCACACAATAGAACTAAACATCCGATTTTCCAATGATTTCCTACAATTGCTTGTCCCTAAGTTCTAATTTGTTTATCGCCACGAGACTCGTGAAATCTCAATTACGAAACATACAACTATACTGTAGCTGTAGGCTATTACTTGCAACCTAAGTCTATTTGGTGTGCCAACCCATCAAGAGTTGTTTCTCCCTAACATTAAACACGCCGAAAAACCTGCTTTAGTGTCGGGTTTTCCTCAGAATTGGGATAGTGTACCCATTTGTACCCTTCTCACCATTGATTTGCCCATTAAAACTGACCAATAAGTTACTAGTAGATAATACTTTGGGGTCCCCCATTTTAGGAAACATCCGAAATTCAAATTGTTTGTAATATCCTATATTAGACCTAATTATCGCCATATCCATTATTTGTTGGAAAAATGACCATATTATTAGACTTCCACATTAGATTTCCATATCTATCTATCTATCTACCTACCTGCCTACCTACCTACCTATCTATCTATCTATCTCTCTATTCTGTTCTATTCTATTCTATTCCATACTATACTATACTATACTATACTATTCCATAGTATACCATATATTATATTACATTACATTACATTGTATTGTATTACATTACATACATTACATTACATTACATTGCATTACATGACATGACATTACATTACATCATTTTACATTACATTACATGACATTACATTACATCATATTACATTACATTACATTACATCATATTACATTACATTACACTACACTACATTACATAACATGTTATACATACATATATATATATAATGTGAACCACCAATGCATCAATGGATTGGTTTAACGGAACATCTACAGGAAACCATTGGGTGTCCTGCAGATTTTCCCCTCCAATTCCAGGAATTAAAACGCATCCTTGGACTTCATAATATATATTAACTATATTAACAATAATGGGTATATTAACATTAACTTTCATAATGAAGTATATTAATTAATATATGTTAATATACCCACAATTATTGTTGGCTGATACCCACAAGTACATCTATATATTTGTATACATCTATGCATATTAGATTTCAAGATTTGTTGCTACATCGAAAATGAGCCCTTTGGAATTCTGGCTGGCGGTTTCAACCCATGGAAAATATGCTCGTCAGTTTAGATTA
>Ga0126342_10020747_pt1:0-5000 | contig 11017 bp, 8 predicted proteins | sample Cyp1metagenome_FD_92528 | JGI IMG/M metagenome (GOLD analysis project Ga0126342, IMG submission 92528) | Coral microbial communities from Lord Howe Island, Old Settlement Bay, Australia - Cyphastrea 1 metagenome | ecosystem: Host-associated > Invertebrates > Cnidaria > Coral ...
CAGGAGTCCCAGGAGTACCAGGAGTCCCAGGAGTCCCAGGAGTCCCAGGAGTCCCAGGAGTCCCAGGAGTACCAGGAGTCCCAGGAGTCCCAGGAGTCCCAGGAGTCCCAGGAGTCCCAGGATGAGGAGTAAGAGTAGGAGTCGGAGGAGTAGGAGTCGGAGGAGTAGGAGTCGGAGGGGTAGGAGTCGGAGGAGTAGGAGTAGGAGTGGGAGTAGGAAGAGTGGAAGGAGTAGAAGCAGTAGAAGCAGTAGAAGCAGTAGAAGCAGTAGAAGCAGTAGAAGCAGCAGTAGAAGCAGTAGAAGCAGTAGAAGCAGTAGAAGCAGTAGAAGCAGTAGAAGTAGTAGAAGCAGTAGAAGCCGTACAAGCAGTAGAAGCAGCAGAAGCAATAGAAGCAGCAGAGAAGCAGAAGCAGTAGAAGCAGCAGAAGCAGTAGAAGTAGTAGAAGTAGTAGAACTAGTAGACGTAGTATACGTAGTAGACGTAGTAGACGTAGTGGACGTAGTAGAAGTAGAAGTACTATAGAAGCAGTAGAAGTAGTAGAGGTAGTAGAAGCAGTAGAAGTAGTAAAGTAGTAGATGTAGTAGACGTAGTAGAAGTCGTAGAAGTCGTTCAAGTCGTAGAAGTCGTAGAAGTCGTAGAAGTAGTAGAAGTAGTAGAAGTAGCAGAAGTAGTAGGAGTAGTAGAAGTAGTAGGAGTAGAAGTAGTGTAGTGGAAGTGGTGTAGTGTAGTGTAGTGTAATTAGCATAGTGTAGTGTAATTCGTGTGGTGTAATGTAGCGTAGTATATTTGCATTTGCATTTGAAGCTGTAGTTGTGTTTGTACTAGTGTAGCATAGGCGAAGTTGAAGTTGAAGTTGTAGTTGTCTATCTATCTATCTATCTATCTATCTACCTATCCATCCATCCATCCATCCATCCATCCATCTATCTGCAAGCTTGAAAACGAAGCTATGCTGCGAGACCTCCTCAATTCTTGAACTTGACAACATCAAAACGCAGCAATTCTGCGAGACTTCCTCAATTTTTGAACTTGACAACGTCAAAAACGAAAAAACTGCGAGGCTTCCTCACTTTTGGAAGTTGACAACATCAAAAACGACGCAGTTCTGCGAGACTTCCTTCAAAAATGGAAAGTTGAGTGCAGAGCTGAGGGCCTCGTGCCAATGCGTTTTGCAATTTTTCCATTCTATCTGTCATCTGTCTAAAGTACTGCACCTGCCACGAAATTTTGAGGCCAGGTCATACGAAGTGCTGCACCTGTCACGCAAAATCATCTTAGGAAACCTGAAGACCTGATGTTCCAAAATGCAACCGTGCTCAGGAAATCAGCGCCCTGACCTCCTAACATCTCTGATGAACATGTCTCTTGTACTGCGCCTGCCACAGAAAATGCATCTTTGCAGATCCTCTGCAAATGTCCCACGCCTGCCATCATGTTTGGAAATGCCACAAAACCCTCACGTTTTGTTGACAAGGTGCACAATCCCTTGCGCCTGCCACACAAAACCACATCTAAACCTGCAAAAGTGGTCCGAGCATGTGGTGCTTTTAACATTTTGACTTGAAAATGTGCTTCGCGCCACAACGGCCTGCAATTTTTCATCTCTCGTCTGGCCAGATGGCTCCGCACCCGCCACTTTAGCAAGCCTACTTTTCGACCCTCCGGAGCCACAAATCATTGGAAAGACACAGTGTTTCGCGACTTTGCTACCTTTTCGCGTACCTGCATCTTCTGTCTTCTGCCTCTTTCTCTTCTCTGATTTTTTTTCTTCCTCTCTTCTCTTCTCTGACTCTTTCCACCTCTGCTTTTTCATCTGTCCATATTGTCGGAAGTTTGACTTCTAAACTTCCTTCGATGAAAACCGCACTAGAGTAAAGGTGGGTATTGGGGGCCTGAATCTTTGCTACTGAAATGGAAAAATCAAACGCATAAATCAGTTTTACCCAGCTCAAGCTGCACTTGCAACACCCAACAAGTTCCCCATTGCACCTTCTTTGGCTCCGCTGGGTCCAGTGTTGGCGCTAGGAGTTCCAGCTCTGTTCCGAGTCCAATCTTTCTCTCCAACATTCAGCCAGTTGCAAAAGTCATGCTCGAAAAGGCCTCAGAGCAACGGTGCAACGATGGAATTTCCTAGCTGGCACCGATTTTTTTACGCAGAGAGATCACCCCACAAATCAAGCAAACCCTCTGACAGCTACAGACCTTCATCTTTTCTGTCTCATTCTCCCCACCCCGTGGTTCCAAAAGTCACTCAACCAACCCCCCCTGTCCCATATCCAGGTACAGGTCCCTGCCGCAGACGCTTGCATCGGAGGAGGAGGTGTTGGCGCGCTCTCTGAGGCTGTAATGGTGTCGAGGGCAAAATCGCTCCTGAAGCCGCTGCCTGCGCGCTGTTGCGCTGTGCATGTTGTAGCCATGGCAGGTCCCATGACAAAATGCTGATCAATGGATGAGTTTTGCACACCGGAAACGCCGGAAACTATGGCTTTTTACCAGTAAATATGGGCCATGGGGGGGGCTCATGTAAATTTCCCCATCACCCAATTTGGGAGGTGAAGTTTTTGACGTTTTCAAACCACGGTTTTGGAGAGAGGATGACGAAATAACCATGAGCATTTCAGCCCTGAACTCAAACTGCCAAAGCGCCAAACAATACGGCGCAAGATTTTGTCCACGGTTGATTGGATCCGTCATCAGTTCATACAACCAGAAACCCTGGAACCCATCCTGCCAAAAATGAATGAGAAAAATGAATGAGCACTTTACCCTCCCGAAAAAAGAATAACTGACAATGAAAAAAACAAACAAAAACAAGACTTGATGAGTACTGTAGGTGATTTTCCATTTTAAACATTGGATTTTATCCATCACCGGAAACCGCACGGCGCCTGTCACCGCCTTGAAGCGGAGTTGCACGGCAATGCCTGGAACCTCTGCGCCATCAGTGAACCAGCCATCTCCTGAGAAGATCCACATGAAACTCAGTTAAAGATGACTTACATTCACATTCATATCATTTGTGACGAAAATATCATTTTATGACGAAAATTAACAGAACACGGGACTGTGGGAGTGCAACTGTTCTGCATATGACTTAGTTTAAAAAGCCTAACTTTAATCTGATCACAAACCACACATGGATTAGCTTTATTAAACACAAACCAAGAAAACAATCAAAAATGGAGAAAAAAAAACTAACCCTATGTCCCGGCCACTCATGGACCCCCGTTGATTTTTTTTGTTTTTTTTGGTTTTCTCGAGGTTTTTGCAACTTCTGCCCAAAAGTCCCGAAAGTCATTGGGAAAAAAACAATGGAGGTCCGTGAGTGGTTGGCCCATGTCTGCTCAGGATTTTCTCATGGTTTGGGTACCCTCCCAGAAAGTTACTTGAAACCAGGAGAGGAAATAAAACGCAGCCAAGACTTGAGAATATAATCAGCAAACAAGTTTCAGCATGGCCTTTGAAATTTGTTTTCAAAACAAAACCCTCCAATACATGCCTTGTGCAGCAAGATTTTTTCGAGAATATGACATTCCTAGCGTAAAGTCACATCTTTCCTTGCATAAAGTGGCATCATTTTGTACAGTCCCCTTAGATAAGGGAGTGCCGCATTTATTTGAAATTAATGAATCCAAAGTCATGTTCAAAGAGACAGCCGTGCAAAGATACTTTAAAGAGGTAAAAGGACTCTATGGAAGAAGGACAACAATGTGTCAGAATGGAATCCTTTGAGTACCTATTTAAATGATTATGGTCTTCCGAAAAGAACCTGTTGGTGCAAGTATGTGCAAAGCTTCCTTGATACCTTGATAAGGCTGTGAACCAATTGATTGAAAATCATGCAATGATACAAAGAAGCATTATTGTGAAGTAGAATTGTATGTATATAATATTTTTGGGAAGAGACATGATTGCATGTATGCAGTATGCCCTTCCATATGAGTGAAACAACTGAACAAAACAAAACATCATTTTTAAGAAGTGGATTTTGTCCTTTTGAAGCAAATGTTATGCAGAAAAATGATGCTGGGGCTTAACTTCATTAAGGATGTATTGCATTTGTTCACATCTTGCATATCTGCAAGAATATTGCCTTTTATTTCAGGAATTATCTCGTCTTCAGGGCAATTCTTTTGAAGAAGTGAAGTCTCTCCATTAAAAGCAAATGCCATGCAGGAAAAATGAGAATTAGGCTTAACCTCATTGAAGGATGTATGGCATTGTTCCACAATTATATATAGTTTTCTTGCAAGAATAATGCAGATTGCAACCTGTAAGCATATGTTTCTTCAACAGTAATCTTTCTTGTTTCAAGGAATGCTGCAATGTGCATTGACCATTGCACCGTTTGACATTAATACTGAATGTCAATCACGCACCGCATATTGTGTAGGAATCTAATGTTTTGAAAGACATACTGTATGATTGAAGGCAGGCCTAATATTACTATGAAAGGAAGACTACACTCTACACGGGCTAGTTTATATTTTGTAGGTATGAAATGAAGACTTTTGTCAAGGCAACACTATATCTTGTAGATGAATGCCTCATAGTGTGCATGGGTGCTTAAAGGGTTGCATTTGCAGCTGTTTCAAATTTGTTAGGCGTACTAGGGTGTAGTAATCTCTCAATACTGTTTCCCTCCACCGACTATTTGTATTTTGTGCTGATTCTTTTGGCTGGTGGCATCATCTTGGCAGAGACATTAGGCATGATGATGTATGTGTATGAAGAATTAGCACCAACAACACACTGTAAAACAAACAAAAAAGCGCACTCCCACAGTCCCCCGCTCTCAAAAAATAACAGAAGACTTGTGACATTCAACAAAAGGTAGGATGCTTTTTGGGTTCAGAGAGACGTATGCAAGACTCATGCATTGTATTGGCTTGTACACCAACTGGCTGACAAACATCGAAACTGAAACAAAACAAGAATGGCAAAAAAGGATAATCACACTGACTTACTGACTTACTGCGTCACTTGCTTCCTTCCTCAC
>Ga0126342_10020747_pt1:10000-11017 | contig 11017 bp, 8 predicted proteins | sample Cyp1metagenome_FD_92528 | JGI IMG/M metagenome (GOLD analysis project Ga0126342, IMG submission 92528) | Coral microbial communities from Lord Howe Island, Old Settlement Bay, Australia - Cyphastrea 1 metagenome | ecosystem: Host-associated > Invertebrates > Cnidaria > Coral ...
GATTACATATTATATATATATATATTAAAATTGATAATAGAAATCCTAATTCTGATATCGGAATAAGGATTTCATAGAAATGGTGTCAGTTCAATGAAACAACTTATGTGGGGAAACCCCTCATAAACCACTCCGATAACGAAATTGGGTGTACCACATTAATACTATTGAAAGATAATATGAAAATTGCCCTTCTGAGTCGGTTTGGGATTTTCCAGAAAAAGGGGATGAAAAAATCTGAATTGAGAAGTTGTGAGGAGCAAATCATTGTCTACAGAAAACATGGCAACAAAAACAGAGAGAAGTCAAAAGAATTCTTTTCGATGCCTCCCCATTTGGGTGTGTCTGAAAATAGCGTACCCCCACACATTGGATGGTTCATCAGCATCTTCCCTACTAAAGTTGATAATAGATAAGTGTCCCTACCAAACTTAGCATTTTTGGGGGCCCCAAAAAATCATCCCTTTTGTCATTTCTTGAAATAAAACCACATGTCCGGCCCTGCGCATCCCACCTGTTACACTCCAAATGTCCTCCCAACTGCCGGTGCCATTCTTCGCTTTGAGATGCAACCTCTACGAAAACGGCACAATCCGAGTCAGACATCCGACTCATGGGGAATCAGTTCTATGTATGCACCAGGCCCTGCCACCCCCCCCCCCATGGGATGGGTCCCATATGGCAGTGTGTCAAAACCTTGTACCCCTGGTGAACATCAAAATAGCTGGTAAATGGATGTTCATCCCACTAAAAATGTATCTATAGGTATTGATCCATAGCCATATACTGCCCCCATATGAGATCTTCCCCCTGCCCCCCCGTGTGGTGTGGCGGGGGTGTGGCACTGCCCTGTGGTGTGGTGGGGGTGTGGTATGGTATGTTGGGCATGTATGATGTGTATGGTCGGTCTGGTATGGCATGTTTGGAAAGTATGGTATGTTTGGTATGTATGGTAGGTATGGTATGTATGGCATGAATGGTTGGTATTGTATGGATGGTAGGTATGGTATGTAAGTC
>Ga0126342_10020748_pt1 | contig 11017 bp, 9 predicted proteins | sample Cyp1metagenome_FD_92528 | JGI IMG/M metagenome (GOLD analysis project Ga0126342, IMG submission 92528) | Coral microbial communities from Lord Howe Island, Old Settlement Bay, Australia - Cyphastrea 1 metagenome | ecosystem: Host-associated > Invertebrates > Cnidaria > Coral ...
GTGTGAAGATGAGAAGGTGTGAAGATGAGAAGGTGTGAAGATGAGAAGGTGTGAAGATGAGAAGATGAGATACAGACCCCCACTATTGGAAGAACCCTGCGCTCAGACGCTCTCGGGAAAAAATGGTTTGATTAATCTTAATTCAAAGTTTCTGGAATTTGACTTGATCACAATATATCGGGATAATTGCGTTTAACGGTTGAGTGTGGTTTCCACGCTTCACCCTTTTCCCATGTCGTCATCAAGCTACCGATGATGCTCTTACAGCCATTTTCTAGAGTGCAGTCCGTGAACAAACGGCAGTAGCAGCCTACCAAAGGAAACAGGTTTGCCGTTTCACACGTAATCTGCAATTTCAGAATTTCAGAGTTATTATTTTGATTCGCCCCTTGCAAAGACATGTGGAAGAACAACAAAGTAGAGCTGGGACATTATAAGCATTCCAGTGAGTGCCATCATCTTTCAGCATCATCCTCATCCTCATCCTCATCATCCTCCTTATCATCACCACACGAGCTTGCGAACTCTCCTGTTGATAGCATCGAAGAGGTGCGCAATATCGTGATCTGTGAGAAATGCGGAACAATGACGGATCATGTCCTCAGTCAAAGGTTTTCAATGAGACTTCCAAAAAGTATCACCTGATGTCCGCTGATATCCATGTCAGTGACTGCTTGAACACTAATAAAATAACAAAAAAGCTGATTACTTGGCACATCCTGGCACTGGCCATCCATGTTCTGGCAGAATGCAGCCAGGCTTCTCCAACGCCTTCCTGGCTGCGGGGTAAAATGAATCAAATGTGTCAACCTCGACAAGAACCCCCGCAGCAAAGATTACCAACGCCAATCCAACAGAAAGGCTACAGAAAGGCCCTGTGATCCCGTCCTTTGTAGCGTCGAAGCCAAATCGTGGCAGAATTTTCTGTTGCACTTCGAGTGCAAGCTCGGCGCGTCCAGGTAAATGAAAATACCCATCCTTGGTGCGATTCATCACATACATCCACATACTGTACCTGTTTGTGATATTAGTGATACAAAATCTCTTGAATTCTGAACCATTGGATGATCCATTATGATCCATTCTAATGATCCACTATGATCCACTAGATAGCCACCAAACAGCTTCGATACAGCTTCCACCGTCCTCAACCTTTCCCCCTGCCCTCAGCTCCCGACCGGATCTGGCCGGTGACGGTCACGGTCGCCGCGGTCGCCGCCACGGTCGCCACGGTCGCCACGGTCGCCACGGTCGCCACGCTCTCGGGCATCTTTCTTGTGCTGCAACTTCAAAATGGCTTCCTGGAACCAAGCCTCACCTTGGATGGGAGTAAAATTGTGGCAAAGGTGGCTGGGATTGGTGGGAGTGGGAGGCAGCATTCTCCAGCCAAGTTGCTGAAACCGAGAAACCTTGGTGTCTGGTGTCAGAACATCATTCGCATTGACCGTTGGTCCGTTGGTTGATTTGAATCATGCCTGTCTCCAATGTTCGCGCATGTTGGGGCCGAGCGGCAAGCTGCGCAGCAACAAATAGACACCCTGCTTCGTTGAGGGTTTGCCACTGTTTGGCTCTTCCTCCAACACCAAGTCCTCCAACCATCCACTAGGACCCATGGCTCTCCAGCAATTGCCTTGTGAGGTCATCATTCCAACCCAGTCTTGAAGACACTCATATAACATCATTTTAACATATTATATAACTAAGAAATACGAATAATTCTGGAAGCTGCACTCTCATCCCTCAATTGTAGCCTGATCCCCTCACCCGCCACAGTCGCGTCTCCTCGAAGGGGCCGAAGAGCGCTTCTTCGATGGCCACTTTATTGACCTGGCCGCAGGTGTAATTCTTCTGGTCAGGTCGGATGATGTCAACATGTCTGGTAAAATAACGTTTGACGTGAGACATTAGAATGTCATAGAATGTCTTTTATATGATTCTTTAAGCATGTTTGAAATTCAAGGAACAATTCATTACCGTCCTGCAACTTGGCCCATGCTACTCCAATATCCCATAGGACGGTCCATCCAGTGGTCCAATGCAATCAATGCAATCAATGCAAGTCACATAAACATCTCCATCTTCTTCCAGGAACTCCAGCTCCATTTCCATCTCTTCGATCCCTTGTTCCGAGGCTTGAAATCCATACCTGGCAACCAATTGGCACGCGGCATGGCGACATGAAGTGTTTGCAAACACTTTACTTCCCTAGGCCCTAGGAATCCTGTGCATCAGACAGAAATCGGCTGCACCTGGAGATTATGTCCATCTGAGGCTTTCGTAGTAAGTTCCTCAGCTCACTGCCAGTTGCCAAGGAATAAAATTCCAACCATTCCCCAAGTGCTGGCAGGGCAAAACAAAACAGCTGTGTAGCCATGTGTAGCCAAGGAGCTTTAAGGCAGCTTGGAAAGCTGGTCGGTGAAGACTGCCCATCTTTCCACCACCTTGCTGCCTGGTCTTGAAAAGAACACTGGGCCACTGGGGTGAAAATGTTGGTTTTGTCGGTTTCGCAGCCAGGGTTTCTTTTTTCAAGATTCTACTATATTCTACTATGTTCCACTATTCTACTATATTCTACTAATTTCTACTATATTCTACTATATTCTACTATATTCTACTATGTTCCACTATTCTACTATGTTCTACTATGTTCTGCTATATTCTACTATTCGCACCTATACTCTGCTGTTTCCTACGTTTCCTGCATCAAATTTCTGATGCCCAACTGTCTATGCCTTGCAATTGCTTGGAGCTTCTTCTGAAAGCGCGCGGATGTGTAGGCGGCCAACAGCCTGGGGCAGCAACGGTCTGCGCCATATGGAACCTAAATGGTCATTGCTGACAAGTTTGTTTAGTACATGGTGTGCATACCAAACCCATGCCGCAACAAACCGCCTTTTTCTGGAGGGGTTGGGACACCTCAACATTTCGAAATAGAGGATCGCAATTGGCCATAGCAACTGTGCATATTTGCCCCCCAATGTAACTGTGACTTAGTTCCTGCGAGGTCCGATTTTGTGCACACAATAGGTCCCAACGGCCCAATGGCCCAATGGCCACATCCAAGGGGCTCATTCTGAAGAGCTACGGCCCTAGGCTTGGACAAGCGACACTTCCTCGGTGGAATCTCACCGATCAAAGTGTCGACAAAGTGTCGACAACTTGCACCGGTGAACCCGGTGAACATGGGTTTTGACTCGTTTTGACCATACAGACACAACCTTTTAGGGTTTGACTCGGGGACAAGGGGACTGAAAGTTATTATACTATTCTGTATTGATAAGTGTGCAATGACATGAGGTCCTGCTTCAAAAAGCTAGCATACTGTTCTGTATTGATATGATAATGTTTATCAACGTGCAATGAAAAGATGTTTGTGCTCCGACCCGACAGGGGCTTAGATGGGGGCAAGCTTGACATGATTCTGGTACTTCTGCACTTGCTGAAAGAACAGGCAGCGCAGGCACAAGCGAGACAGATTCGCAGGCATAAGCAAGGACTCTTCCAGCAGAGCGATTGCTGGGAGGGATTGATTCCCACCCATGATATGTACATAGTTGTAGATAGTTATAGGTTGTTATAGTGGGATTTTATCATCACTAGATATTTCAAGAATAGTACCAAGCATCTCATCAACAGCTGCTTTTTGGACAGCTATTTGGTGGATGACCAAACTGGACCAAACAGCTCGACGGAGATCGAGTGCCGAGCGGCTCAGGAGGAGCTGATTTGGCCGCTTTGACAGGTTCACTACTGCCCACGGCCATGGTTTCCTGGCAGATCGGCCTTGGGGATGCTTTTTTGTTGGGTAAACCTAAGACGAAAAACACGAAAAACCTCACGTTTTATGAGAAATGGATGGAAATTTGAAATGGGTGGTAAACTGTCGAACTTGTTCTAACAAACGGATCGTCGTGCAACACGGGTTGCACGGTGGGCGACAGGGAACTGCGGCCCATGTCCTGTGCGTCTTCCACTACCGCCTGGATTGCGCGAGCGTTTGGGAAGCCCACTGGGCCGACAGTTTGAGTACTGAATTGTAGAGAACCAGGGGCATATGATCTTTGCAGCATGGATCCAACCTCAAGGGCGTAAAATCCAGTCAGTGTCCTTAGCCTTGAATGGATGAAGCAGTAAACCCATTGGAATTGAGTCATGAAAAACACGAAAACTGATCTCGTGACATGGTGCTCATCGCCGGAAGTTTCCAACAAAAATCAGGCCGTCATGTCACATGCTCCAAAGCCTGGAAAAGAAAAACACGTTGACATCACGTTGACGTCCAATGAGTCCAATCCAAGCCCTGCGTTCCTTCGGCCCTTTTGTCATTTTTGTCTACTCGACCTGCGGTTTGGTCGGCCGCAGCAAACTGTTCAGTGACCGCACTGTACGCACGCGCTGCAGTTCCTGGTCGACCGCAGCCTCTAACAGGAGCGCAGCATCTGAGCTGCGCAGTCTGAAGGATCTGTTGAAAAGTTTCTTGAAGTTCCTGGGAGCCATCCTGAAGTTGCCATGAAACCGACATCAACGCACCAACAAACAAAAGTTATAGAACACATTAGGATAATTACATTGGGTAGATATCTTTCTCCCCAGCCCCATCAGCGAAGTCCCTCGTGGTCAAACCATACTGGTAGGTGATATTAAAATATATTAAGTGACATTATAAATTATAAATATATTATATCAAAACACACTGGGTCATTAAAAATAAGTGAATGGTTCTTTTGCGGTTTCCAAACTGGAGTGAAATCCAACTCCCAAGATTTGGTCGACCACAATTTTACCAGGTCCCACATGGTCCCACCAGCAGCAGCCGAGTTTCGAGCATTAGCTCCCTCACACGCTCCCCCTGTGATCGGATGTTGGCTGGGAGCCCCTTGGGATCCACCTTCAATGCTTCGAACTCATCTGGGTGCTCTGCTGCCCAGTCCTGACATAAAATGATGTGCAAAATGCTGCAAAAACACCGGAAATGACGGGCTGAGCGAATTGAACATATTGAAATCACGAAATGAATTTAAGATAAGATCCCACAAAAATTGCTGAGGAATATGGGTAATTACTAATGATATTTCCGAAAAGCGATGCCTCCCAGACCCCATGATTTCATATAACTTGTGTGCTGGAGAATGCAAAACAAACATTGGGACTTGACGAAGATACGAAGTTCCTAACTGTCTGTGGCATTGTCACTACTCCAAGCGTTGGAGTCTGAGGCGTTGAGCAAAGCCGCAGTTTCATATTGCCCATATTTCAACGTGAACGGTATACTGGCAGAATACATCATAATACCATATTCATCCATATTCATATTCAATACAAACCCATCTCTCTCTCCATCGCCCATATGTTTTTTTGATTTGGTGGGGAAGGGGAACAATGCGTTGCAGCTTCACCGAGCCACTTCTGTGAGTTGCCTCACGTGCTGCCGCAAGCGACGGATCTCCAGTTGCAAACGGAGGGATTGGATGGAGCCCAATATGCTGCACAGGTCCCAGAAGCCGGGGTTCCTGGAGGGGACAAACATGGACAAACCTGAGATAACCTGACGATTGAACATTCCGGTGTCACACTGTCATTGTTCATATCCAAATCTGTCGGAATGAAATCATGATCTCCCAAGTTGATATCGAAATCAAAAAAGTTCAAAAATGATGTCATGATGTGATGCCAGTGATTTTCGTTTTTCAGTATCCAAAATCACCCAATTTCGACAAAAACTCAGCGCCTGATGACGCTGGCTAAGCGCAGGCGCCGGGCCTGGTTGCCCAGTTCTTCAGGATCGCCTTGTTCCTGTTCTCCCTGGATGGCTAAGGCATCCTGCAACTTCCCGCGGATTCCTGATGACAAAACATGGAGAAAATGACAAAAGTTTGACAAATTGAGAGCTGTCGCCGGCAACACTCCTTCTGTGTCTGAATGAAACTGAACTCAAAACTTCAAACCTAGCAAAAGATAGCCAATCAAAATCAATCAAAACTTCAAGATTCTTTGCAAGATTACTCGCAGCTCTTCAGGGACTGTATCTTCTTCCGGCTCAAGGAATTGAACCGTTGCTCGGAGGTACTCGGATTTGGACTCCTGATCCTCCGGATTCAACACCGAGAGGATCCGAACACGTTGTCGGACCTCATGTTCCGCCACATATCTCGTGTGGCCATTTGTCTCCTGTGCCACATCTTTCAGGTCGGTCAATCTGAAAACCAACCCCACGCGTGCCAGAAGAGATCCACGGCAATGGCAAACTGCAAACATGCGACTGCCATTCACGAGGATGTCATCGAAGAGCTTCAAATACCGTGGCTCCGAAATCATGAGTTGCTGACTGGGACTTGGCAAATACACCGCATTCAGCGGCATCACAGGAAGCTCTACGACTTCCGACTCTTCAACCAGCACTGACCTTGGCTCACTGGGCTCTTCTGCCGCCCCAAGTTTCAACCACTCGACCTGGGCACGGCAGCGGGTGCCCTGGCTTCGGCGGCTTCGGTGGCTTCGGTGGCTTCGACCAATGAGCCCTGGCAGCGCAAACAGCGCCACGGGCGCCACGGGCGTTGGACGCTGCCGTGGAGCTCGACTGGCTGAAGCTCTTGGTGTTGGGACCGGAAGCCCTTGCGCTGGCGCTTGGACGGGCACAGGAACGGTGCGAAGGGACCATGGCATGGCACACATGGCAGGAAAATGCACCACAAAGGAAGATTTTGGGCTAGCTGCTCTGGAGTCCAAATGGTGGCAGGTGATGCTAGATTTCTTAGATGTAGCTCGACTCATCATGAGTTGTGGCCAGTCTTGTTGCAATACATGCTTCGATCTTTAGGTCGTCAGATGTCAGGCTAGAACGAATCTGTCTGCGCAATGTGTTCTACGTGAGTTCCGTGGCATGCTGTGGCATGCTGCGACCGCCCAACAGCTGAAAGGGGCAGAAGGCACCAAGTCCTTGCTGATGGTCTTACATGCCTGTGTTGGACACAGCCACTGCAAGGGCTGGCCAAACCATAAGATATCAACTCAGAATTCATTAGACCACACTAAAGTCACTAAAAAACCCTAACCCTGAATACTCAGTGGTGGCCATTGAAAAGGCCCATTGGCCCATTTAATTCCATTGGAAACCCTGCTCCTCTCAGCAAAAAGCTGCATCCTGGCCTCAAGGCCAAAGGCGTTACAAACTGAGGAGGAAAGTGCCTCTCACAGGGCTCATGACCCATCACCAACCCATCACCATGGAACAGAGGGCAAACGAAGCCCCAATAACTCAACCTTGGTAATACAGTTGTTCCCCAACGCCAATGGCCCTCTTCCACTTCTTTCGAGTCTTTGAAGTGGAAGAATCACACACAAGAAACAGACCTACAGGATACAGTCTGATACAGTGATCAAACGTCTTCAAATGGACAGTTGTCAGCAAGTTCAAGGCACAAGGTAGAGTCTAGTATCAAGCTGTCAGTGCGCAAAAATTGCACCGATGTTTTGTGTTTTTGATTCTTTTTGGTTTTCTTTTGTGTGCTTTTGTTTTCATGAATGGTGTCCATTCGGCCCACTCGGCCCGGCCCACACCTCGAGTTCGGTGATCTCAAATTCCTTGATATGCATGGAAGACAAGTCCCAAAAGCACAAGCGGCACGATAATCACATGATAATCACGATACCCCAAGCATGCACACCATGTCCATCCATGTCCCGTGCTTTGGCATTAGTTCACTTGGTTCACTTGGGTAAGTTTAATTTCGAATGATTCCCGCCCCCGCAACTATTTCACTTTTTCCCATTACTTTCTGCCACAAACCATGGGGCCCTTCAGCAAATCCAGCCCTTTGCTACAAAGCATCTGACACCGGAGTGTTGCCAGCCCATGTGCTCCCAGAATTCATTCTGTCGAAACTGGCCTCGATGGTATGGCACTGCAACATCCCACACAGTGGAACACAAGCTATCAGCTAGCATCAGCACAGGAAATAGCCACAATCAAACTCTCCTTTGAGGATGTAACGAGCTTCTTTGTGAATGGCAACTTGCACCCATCCTGCCAGTTGCCCAAATGCAGTTTGAAGTGATGACTGTTCCACCAGCATTCCGCTTTCTGAGAGCGGTGGTTGATCCAATTGCCCAAAGCAGAGCCTTTATGATCTTTATCTGTCGATATCTGTCGACCGCCGCCTCCGTGCGAGATGGCATTACGTCCATGGTCATCTGTCCCTGTCGGGCAACGAAGGATACAAAGGTTCGGGGGGAAGCGAAGGAAAACGTGATGTCCACTGGTTTCATGCAAACATAATTATTGTAATTTATGGACGGCCACACTCAAAGCATCTCAACTCTAGCTGCAGCCTGGTCCCAATATGTCCCAATTCCACATGGACACCCCACCCCAATGGCACCTGGTTGACCTTCTGGCACGTGGTGCCAAGCCTTTTTCGGCCCCCTGTATGGAACCCCGCCGAAAGCCGACGGCAAAAAGCCAAAACAGCTGCCAGGTCGAGTGCCGTGACACGGTGACATACTACATCATCCCGAATCATACTACTTCAAACATCTTCAAACATCTTTAGTGAGTTAAAAATCTAGAGCGGAGAAGGGAGTGCCCTGATGCTGATACTATTCATACATTTTCTGCGGTAGAACAAGGAAAAGCCACGAAAAGCCGATCTTTCCCCCTGATCAGCGCAAGTTGCTGGGGATCTCGAAGCCCAGCTCAGCCAAGCCTTGGATAAAAAAGGTGAACTCCCGCTTGGTCGCAACGATGTCTGACGTCAAAGTTGCCTAATAACAACAACTAATAACAATAACAATAAACCTTAGATGATTGTTCTTATTGTCATTATTGTTATAATTGTTATTATTTCTATTCTTGTTATCATGACTATTGTTATTATTAGTATTATATATTAGTTTTAGTATTTAAAATATTATGTATGTATGCGTGCGTTACATACATATATGGACCACCACTTCGCCAAAAATCCGTTGAGGGCAACCACCTCGAGCTGCCATGGAACGTGCTCGCAAATCCATCGCCCCATGCGACCCGGGCCGCGAGGGCGAGGAGGGGGAGCGTGGAAGATGAGCCATCGCACCCTGTGGGCATTGCAATGAGTTGGAATCAACAAAAAATTGGCAAAACATACCAATCCTATAAATAAATAATATATAGATAAATAATATGTATATGTTTATATGGTATGATATACATTGTTTATCATATTTTAGTCATTGACCACCTTAGACAATAAAATGATTAAAGAGAACAATCACCAAGTCTGATTACAGTTGACCCTGACCAGCAGCCCTGGCTTAGCTGCCGATTGTCCAGTTGCCATCCCTGCCTGGCCCAGTTTCGAAGATGCCCGTGGGGTTCGGACTAGAAACAATACTTAAAGACTTAAGTTAAGTTTGCCATTGTTCTGTAAAATCCATGTTTATCAGTTTACTACGATTATTGCATGGCTCACGTGGAAGTCCATTCCCGTAATTCTTGGAGTTGAGCTTGGATTGAAGTGGTACAGTATAATGTTGTACAATATACAGTACATTACAAATTGCATGGTCTCAGGTTGTAGGGATTGGGTGGCACAGTATCTCAACATGTGTCAACTACTTATCGACCTCTTGAAAGTTCTTAAAAGTATTCAAACACCAGTCCTTATTGGAACCTATGGAACCCTTGGAATCTATTAATCAATATTGCAATAATAATATTGATATTATCAATCCTTGGAACCTATTGGAATAATAATCCAATATATCAATCCTTATTCCAATAATAATATCCGTATTGGAACCTATTGGAACCCCCAAGGGTCCCTGCTGTAGCGGTCGTCCCAGTCGTCCCAGCCTGGGATGACGTCTGGGAGGAGCCGCTGGATCCGCATCCGCATGATCCTTGTGGGGCTGCACTGCTTCAAGGATCGATTCTACAATTCCAAGGTTTTCAAAAGCTTCAGGTATCTTCAGGGTTCAGGTGTGCTGAACGAGACTGTAGGGTTCTGAGACTCCTCAGGTTTTGGTTCCAAATGAACAATCAGAGGGAATCTCTGAAACAACAAGCGCCTGTCACTTGCCAGTTTACAAGCATCTTTCAAAAGTTCGTTCTGGTCAATCAATTTCTGGGTCTAAAATTTTTAAAGAAACATCCATCATCTATAGGAAATCAATGGAAATCATCATGTTTTTCAATGTGTTTCCCATATTTTTCCCAGGTCTTTCCCATGAAAAATGGTGATTTTAACGGTAGATGTTCCCATCCAAGCCATCCCCCATGGCCTCAAGGATGGCCCTCAGCTGCGTAGGTCCAGCACCAGGAGGCACCTCCAATCCCAAGTCACGGATGCGGCGGATGAGCCCCGCCTTGGACGGCGACATGTCGATTCACAGATGGAAAATGGTGGTTTAATGGGTTTACCATAGGAAAACCCATAGGAAAACCCATAGGGAAATGGTGGTTTACTGGAACTTAATGGGATTTTATTGGATTTAATGGGATCTAATGGGATTTACCAGAGGGTAATAGGTAAACCATGGTAAACCATCTATAAATGGGCCATCTATACCATGGCAAACTGTTAGTCATAACCAGGTGGTATTCATCATCTTCAGAATGTGTAAAACTAGATTAAATACAATATTCATCAGAATATGTCAAATTAAAAATAGATTACAGTAAATATCATGTCAATTAGATGACCATTCTGATGACCGTTAGAACCATGACCACTAGATTACCATTCAAGTATCTAATGACATAATTATGTATCATCAGAATATGTCATCATGTAAAAATAGATCAAATAGATCATGTCAATTATCTGGGTAAATTACTATATTTCACTAACCTGAATATAGTTCGGCCATTATAATCAATGTCATCTAATGGTTATATGTCACTTATTAATCACTCGACTATAGATATATTAACCACTATTAATATGTCACTTATTAATCACTAGACTATAGATATATTAACCACTATTAATATGTCACTTATTAATCACTAGACTATAGATATATTAACCACTATTAA
>Ga0126342_10020749_pt1 | contig 11017 bp, 14 predicted proteins | sample Cyp1metagenome_FD_92528 | JGI IMG/M metagenome (GOLD analysis project Ga0126342, IMG submission 92528) | Coral microbial communities from Lord Howe Island, Old Settlement Bay, Australia - Cyphastrea 1 metagenome | ecosystem: Host-associated > Invertebrates > Cnidaria > Coral ...
AGAGATAGATAGAGATAGATAGAGATAGATAGAGATAGATAGAGATAGATAGAGATAGATAGAGATAGATAGAAATAGATAGAGATAGATAGAGATAGATAGAGATAGATAGAGATAGATAGAGATAGATAGAGATAGATAGAGATAGATAGAGATATATAGAGATAGATAGAGATAGATAGATAGAGAGAGAGAGATAGAGATAGATAGAGATAGATAGAGATAGATAGATATAGATAGAGATAGATAGAGAGAGATAGATAGATAGATAGGTAGGTAGGTAGGTAGATAGGTAGATAAATAGATAGACAGGTAGATAGATAGATAGATAGACAGACAGATAGGTAGATAGATAGAAAGAAATATAGATAGAGATAGATGGAGATAGATAGAGATAGATAGAGATAGATAGAGATAGATAGAGATAGAGATAGATAGATAGATAGATAGGTAGATAGGTAGGTAGATAGGTAGATAGATAGATAGATAGACAGGTAGATAGATAGATAGATAGATGAATAGATAGATAGATAGATAGATAGATCGAAATATAGAAATATAGATAGATAATAGATAGACATAAATAAATAAAGAAAGACAAATAGAGAGATAGGTAGATTGATAGATAGGTAGATGGATGGATGGATGGATACATTCTAGATAGATGCCAGATAGATTTTAAAAGATGTTGAGCTCAGGCATGTTTGAGCAGTTCGCATTATTCGCATGGCTCAAGCGCTTAGCCAAGAATGCAGAAAGTGAGGTTAAGACTCGGCAGTATGATCCGAAAGGAGGCGAATACTCCAGCGAAATGTCACATGAGTCCAAGGTTTGTTTCTGCATCTACTACTTCTAGCAGTTTTTGCCACGTCTAACCAGCGATTTTGCAGCGGGATGTTTGGGATACATCTATTCAAGCTCTGGAAACACCCTGCTCCTATGGATAAATCGATCAATTTCTATAAAGCGGTGCCCAATGCATCCACCGCCACCCCCTCCACTGCCAAAAACTGATGGTGGGCAGGACCTCAAGGATACTGCTTAGCCCAAGATTGTTAAGTCAAGATGATGCCTTTCAGCATAGCCTTTCTCGTGAAAACTCTGTCAAATCTAAAGCGATTGATTGTAGCCGGTCAGTGTTTTTGTTTGTGTTCTCGCGAAGTCCAGAAACACCTTCTTTGCGATGTTGACAGAAGGAGAAGGACGTGAACCTCCCGTATACGTTGGAGAAAGTGGTGCCTGGCTCAGCAAGTCATGTTGCATGTCGTTGCTTTCCCGTCCCAGTGGCCCAGGATGGTGGAAACTACTGTGTCACCTACACTGTGCCGGGCACTTCTTTTGGTATGCCCTTTGCATCGATCCAAATGGATCCACATGGTATTTTTAATGGAATCAGTGACAAGAATCTATTGACGTTGATTCCACATGCCACATGAAGAGTGCAAGAGATCCCGCAAGTATTTGCGCGATTTGCACTTGACAAGTCAGTCTGAAGTCCGTGGAACAATACATCTGTAGAATATGTGTAAAACACACCTAAACATCCTAAACGAAACATGTTTCCAATGTACAGTGTCGTTATGTGTAGTTGAATTACAGTTTCCCTTTTCTGCCTCCCTTGAGGCCTAGAGATGTGGCTGGGAGGTTAGCTGGGCGGCCTGTGGCAGCCAACGGAGGACTCTTCGAACTCAAACAGGCACCGGGAGGTCGGTGACCTGAAATGTGAGATCGATTTGGGTAGGCATATGATGTACAATACTCAGGCAATTTGGGATTAATTGTCTTGATTTTTTTTAAATATGTATATTGATCATCATGTTTCATTGATGCTATTTTTTTTTTTTTAAACGTGTATGAGCCATGACCAACAAACGAATGATCAGAGGAGGTTTAGGGGAGAGACTTCTGAGTTGCGGAGATTTAAGAAGAGCACAGAGAGAGAGAGAGAGAGAAAACAAGAGAAGAGAAGAGTCTAGTAAAAGCAAAGAAGAGAAGAGTGGGGTAGAGAAGGAGAAAGACAATAGAAGAGAAGAGAAGAAAAGAGAAGAAAAGAGTAGAGCAGGCTAGAGAGCAGAGTCAATTTTTGGAGGAAGTCTTGCGCGAAAGTTATCTTTTCACATCATCATGTCATCAAGTTCGAATTTTTGGAGGAGGCCTCGAACGACTGCGTTTTCAGAACATCAACCTGCATTTTTTGGAAGGAAGTCTCGAAAGATAGCAGATTCACGAAATTGTTTGGTTTGCAATATTCCGAAGGGATCCGAAGGGTGCGAAACCGTTTTAGACTTAATGTTTCAGATCATTCTCCGGTGCGAAGTGCGTTGTTCTATTCCGAGAGAGGTCAGCAGAAAGAGATGTCCCAAAAAAGAGATACCAGGAAAAACAATGAAAAAACAAAGTTACGAGATGAGTTGAGAAGAGGAAGAGGTGAGCAACATCAAGAATCAAGAGATGTCAAGGGAAAGAGATTTCAGAAGAAAGATATGTCAAGAGTTTGTCTAGAGTCAGGAGTCAAAAAACAAGAGATGTCACGAGAAAGAGAAGTCAAGAGCCGTCAAGAGAAACATGTTTCCGAAGAAAGAAATGTCAAGAGTCAAGAGAAAGCGCTGACATGAGAAAGAGATGCCAAGAGCAAGAGATGAGAAGAAAAAGAAGTCACAGGAGAGAGCTGTTGCATTTTTTCAGGATGTCGTTCACAGGGACGTTCTTTCTTTTGCACTGCAGGTCTTGATGCTGTGAAACTTCCGCCCCTGGCTTGCCCAAATACTACTTGTAAAACTAGGCAAAAGCTCGCATATGTAGACGATTTGTACACACGAATCCAGAACCATGACTGGTTGGTGTTGGCATGTCTGACATGTCTCAAATATGCTTTAACATCATTACCTCGTGATTCACCCCCTTTGATCCAAGAAACATGGATGCGTGTTGGTACCACTGACGAGTGCATTTCATTGTTTCATTGATCCATCGTTGAGCTGACTTGTGATTTTGTCGTTGTTTCCAGAATTTGGGTTCAGTTTCGCAGCACTTTTACTTTGGAAAGGTGCCATGAATCTGAGCTGCTCACTCGTGGCGCTCCTCACCAGCCTTCTTGGCCTTGGTGGTTTTATGGTGGCCAGCCACTATTACAAGCACATCCAGCAGGATGACTCGGATGACTTCACCGAGGGCATTCCGATGAGGCAGCATGGCTATGGCCACTCGCCTCATTCCATGGAGCGCATGAAGAAACGCTGCGATGAAGGCTTCAAGATTATCAAATGCCACAGGCAATGTGGAGAGGACATGGCATGTCATGACAGCTGCCCGCTGCCTGAATGCCCCAAGATGGCCGCCAGAGTAAAGGGAATCATACAGTGCAATGCCAAGTGCGGTTCGGACTTCGCCTGCCGCAACTCCTGCAACGTCCCAGTGACGAAATTCCTGGAGATGTGCAGCAAATTCGAGAAGCCGGCCGCGGAACCTTTCAACGGCGGTGACTTTCACCATCACAGCGACTTCTACCATGGCGGCCATGGCGGTGACTTCAACCACCACGGTGGCCACCACCACCACCACCACGGTGACCACCACAACCGTAGTGACTTCCACCATGGTGGCTTCCACCATGGTGGCTTCCACCATGGCGGTGACCATGGTGACTTCCACCACCACGGTGACTTCCATCATGGCGGTGACCATGGTGACTTCCACCACCACGGTGACTTCCATCATGGCGGTGACAATGGTGACTTCCACCGCCATGGTGACTTCCACCATCAGGGGGGCTCTCACAACTCTGAGCAGGTTTCCAACCGAGAATCTGTGGCCCCCATGTTGCGTGGATCCCAGCCCAAGCAATCCACGGAGGAGTTCATTACTTGCGCAATGAAGTGCCATGACAAGGATTGCTCAGAAATGCTCAGCTGCCTGGAAGGAATTGCGCAAGGATTGCTCTGAGATGGTTCACATCATGGGCTGCCACCAAAAATGCCACCACGACTCCAAGTGCCATCGCCTTTGCCCTCGTCCCCACCTGCCCTGGCTGAACCAGAAGGTGGAGGCATCCCACCGTTGCCACCAGCAGTGTGGTGACAGGGAGTGCCACCACAAGTGCCAATGCCCCTTCGCTGAGATGAAGCAGAAGTGCGCCAGCTTGGGTCCGGAGATGGGGACTTGGAAGATGACTGAGGAGGTCACGGTATAAGACACCGACCAGACCTCGGCAAGGTGTGGGAGCCCCCAGCCGTCACCACGTCATTTTCCGGGGAACCCAACGCACCTCTCGTGAGGGAATTGGTCGCAGAGTGACAGTGCCATGTACAGTGAACATGTCATGCCGCTGTAGTGAGCAGCACTGCGTGACCTTGATCCATTCTGAGCATTGTTACCATAATATGTTACCAGGTAGATCAAGTAGATAGGCACCTTTATTGCCCTGCAGGAGACCGAACTGTTCCTGTAAATCTTTGAGCTGAGTCTACCAGTGTCAAAAAACTTGGCCCAACATGCCCGCAGCAAGTTGCATCACAGCGCGTTAAAACTTGAAAGTGGATGCAACTAGCTTCATTGTGTGATATTATTTGCTTGATTGCCCAGATTCAGATGGCTAGCTACGTAGCTACGATATGCTACGATAGCTGTAAGATGCTTTAAGTTGGCGCTTTTTTGCTACATCAGCTTGAGAAGCTTGTCCGCGGTCGGCCTTGAAAGGTTCGAATCGACGGCCAACAACGCTTGCAGACCGTCCATGCCTTGGGTGCACTGCCATTGGTAAACTCCTCAGCTGGCCAGGCTGGCCAGGCTGACTTTTCTCAGGTGTTCTTCTCGCCGAAACCGGAAAAAACAGCAGATGCAATCGGCAAGGCTGGGAATAGTTTCCCACTACAACCTTGAACTCTATTGTGATTCTTCACTTGATTCTGCACCAAAGGGAATTTGGGTTGTCCAAAGAGATGTGTTGAAATCTTCCATTAGTTCCCAATTTTGAAGAGATGCACCATAATATGTCAATGATAGTTTTGGGTCAGGTCTTGTGCAAGAGAATGGCGCTTGAAGAGCTTGATAGCCCAGTGAATGCTGTTGAAAAATGTGGGTCATTGGACACTTGATGGGACCTTGGCTTAGCGGGTGGATGAACATATTCCATCATATATTCATATATTCAATACATTCCACTTATTTGGTGCAGACAGAGGCTTATGAGGGAGTCTTGACTCATAGCTTAGGGATATCATATGTCAGCATATAGGTCAGTTTGCTCAAGAAAACAGAGTGTTTTTTGTTGTTGTTGCCCCTCTGCACAATTCACAAGCTGGTTTCCGGCAATATCGCCACACATTTCCCGGTGAAAACGTGCGAAAACCATGTTGTGTCACCTAAGTGTTGCGGACCAAAGCCAGAGTTCTTCCAAACTGCTGCGTTCCCAGTCCTGATGTGGAGTGCTCAATATCGTGAGGGCCTTAGTAGCGGACCATTGTACAAAATACATCGGGCTGTGCATCTATTTGAAGCGAATCAGCAATGACTGAAATGCACGAGCCCGGAATACCATAAATGCCGTGCAAAAAAGGGTCACACTGTGTTCACTACTTGTGGTGTAATTACGATACTCTTGAAGGCCAATGTTCAAGAGCCTGTGCTGATTGGGTCACTTCTGCAATCTGCAATCCGTTGGCTGATAGCACTGCGCTAGTTGAACGAAGCCAGCTAGGGAACAAGCAGACAAAACAAGGTCCCTGAACAGAGTCCAAAACAAGAACTTACACATATCTATATCTATGTCCATATATCTATCTATCTATATCTCTATATATATATATATTGTATTCATCTATCTATCTATGTATCTATAATCTATTTCGTTACCATGTACCGCACATGTTGGACATCAACATATGCGTGAAGATACTTAGACCCATAGATTCTAACCTCAACCCACAGCACTCACCGGGTGATTTTGACGTGCCTCACCCTGCCGGGCAAACTGGTGGATGGGTGCCGAGCTCTCGCGATGAGTTTGACGGAGTTGCTTTTGGCAACTCAAGATCCCAGCAAAAATGCTCAAGCTGAGGCCCAGATCAAACAGGCTGAACAAGCCAATGTGGAGCAATATTTCTCGGCCTTGGCCCAGGAGTTAGCCAATGCCGAGAAGCCGGTGGTTGCTCGACAGCTGGCAGGGCTGTTGTTGAAGAACGGCCTAGCGGCCAAGGACTTGGCCAGAGACAGGGAACTGAAGCAGAGATGGGTGGCGTTGCCTGCGCCCAGTCGAAACTTGGTGAAGGAAGCCACGACCACGGCCTTAGTCTTTCCACAAGTGGATGTGGGGAAGGCGGCAGCACAAGTCTTGGCCAAGATTGGGGCCATAGAGATTCCACCCAATGAGTGGCCAGGACTGGTGCCCTTGTTGTTGCAACATGTCACCAATACGGACAATGCAGCGAGGCAGATCTCATTGGTTTGCCTGGGCTATTTGTGTGAAGAACTGGTGCTGGTGCAGGAGGAGGGTGGCAATATATCAGATGATATTGCCAATAATATCTTGACAGCAGTGGTTCAGGGTATGAGGGACCCAGAACCCAACACCAAATTAGAGGCGACCAGGGCTTTCTACCACGCAGTGGTGTTGGCCAAGAAGAACTTCAGGAACCAGGTGGAGCGGGACGTCATCATGTCCGTAATGCATGATGCCTGTATGTTCACGGCAGCTCCTGAAGTACAGATTGCGGCATTTGAGTGCTTGGTGCAAATCGCCACGGAGTACTACGATTTTCTCATGCCGTACATGAACAACTTGGGCTTGCTGACCTTAGAGACCATCAAATCTGCTCCGGAGAAGGTGGCCATCCCTGCCATGGAATTCTGGTCCACCATTTGCGACGAGGAAACCTGGCAAGAATTCACCATCCTTAGTTTTCATGCTGTCTTTTCTTGGGAGAAGGTTGAAGGTTTGGGAGAGTGTTGAAATATGTTGAACAAGTTCTCAGCCCCGATACTAAAGCTATGCTGATGATTTTGGCTAGTCACGGCTAGTCAGGAGCTGTACCTCATGGACTTGGTGCAGAGTGGGCAACCAGCTGGTGGCAGGGTATCCTTGAATCTCATTCAACAGGCCTTGCCACACTTGGTGCCTTTGCTCACCGTGACCCTGACCAAGCGACAAAGTGAAGATGATGACGACACCTGGAGTTTGGCCATGGCTGCAGGCACCTGTCTTGCGCTGGTGGCCCAGGTGGTTGGGGATGGCTGTGTGGATTTGGTGCTGCAATTTGTGAATGGCAACTTTACCAATCAGGATCCAGGGATTTGCTCAAGATGATAGTTTTTTTTTTTGTTTTCTCCCTCCATTGGGTAATCCACTACTATATATATATATATATAGACTCTATATATATCTCTATAGTACATAGTACTATTGTTATCTATTGTTTATATATATAGTACTATTTGGTTTCTCACTTATGGAACTTTCAGAAGGTGGCCTCAGCACCAAAACTCCAGGATTGGAAGTACCGTGAAGCAGCGGTGCTGGCTTATGGCTCCATCATGGAGGGCCCAACGTCTGAGAAGATGCGACCCATGGTGGAGCAAAGCCTCAGTCATTTGGTCATGGCTCTTCAAGACCCCAGTGTGGCAGTGCGTGACTCCGATGGAATATGATGGAATGGATGTTTTTTGTAGACGCGAAAACTTTAAAACATGTTTTTGGGGTCCAACTTTTTGATAAATCCAGCAAATTTGAATGCTTTAGTTCTGAACACATGCCCGCAATCATACCCAATCGTCCATTGCATCATATCGCAGTTTGGCTGCTAGGTGACACCATTGCCTGGACTTTGGGTCGCATTGCCCAATTCCATCCCACCATTGTGCCAGTGAAGCAGCTCATGCCCTTGCTTTGTGAGAAGCTTCGAGATGTACCAAGAGTCTCCGCAAACATTTGTTGGAATGTCCAGGTCGTTTGGTTGCACTTAAAAAGACATACTGGCATACTGTATGTATATATATATATAATTATATATATATACCCACAATATGATAACATGCTACAGTGCATTTTGATGCATTTTGGTCAAAATATTTATCAATACCTTGATGAGTGTATTAATATTCCACTATGCAGCAGTTGGTGCCTGTCCAATTTGTTCCTTACGATTGAGTCCGTTGAGTTTCAGGTTCTGGCAGAGGCCCAAAATTCGGTCCCCTATCCGGACACGACGCCTTTGTCGGAATTTTTCACAGCCATCGCTATGGCCTTACTGGAAGTGGTGGCACGACCGGATGCTGATGAGCGACAGCTACGGATGGCAGGCTACAACGCCTTGAGCGTCTTAGTGAGCAAGGCAGGCAACGACTGCTTGGGGCATATGCAGGCATTGACCACTGAGATGTTGAAACACTTGCAGGAATCCTACAAATCGATGGATCGCGAGTGTGAGTTGCAAGGCTACATTTGTGGTGTGCTCACCAGTTTGGTGTCCAGACTCCGGGATCAGATTGCTCCCTTGGCAGATAAGATCATGGAGGAGGCTCTAAAGGTCATCTCAGCATACCAACAGGTGCGGGGCGGCGCGCAGGTGCTTCATGAGGAGGCTCTGCTGTTGGTCGTGGCCTTAGCCAATGCAGCTGGCTCAGGCTTTGATCGCTTTATGCCACATTTCGCGCCTCACTTGACGGTGGGCTTGCAAAACTACGAGGAGGTGCAGGTGTGCTTGACCACCACCAGAATGGTGGGAGATCTTTGCACAGCTCTGGAGAAAAAGATCGGGGGCTACTGTGACATGATCTTGGAGATCCTCTACACCAACTTGAAGAACCCGGCCGTGGATCGCAAGATCAAGGCATCTGTCATGACTTGTTTTGGTGACATTGCCATGGCCATCACCGGTGACTTTGAGAAGTACCTGGGGCCTGTGGTGCAGATGCTTCGGGAAGCTTCTTCCACCAAGCTGGCAGATGGGCCAGCGGACAATGAAGAGTGGGTGGACTACTTGAACCTTTTACGGGAGGGAGTTCTTGAAGCATATTCGGGCATCATCCATGGCTTGAAGGAATCCGGCAAGTTACATCTCTTCAAGGAGCATGTGAATACGGTGCTCATGTTGGTCAAGGAGATCTCTGAGGATCAAACTTCACAGCTGCCAGTGATCAAGGCAGCTGTGGGCGTGGTGGGCGATTTGATCTTGGTCTTTCAGCAGGAGCTTACGGCCTATGTGGGCAAGGCACCCTTTTTGTCCCAACTGGTGCAGACAGCCATCAGAAGTCAGGAGCCGAAACTGCTACAGAATGCTCACTGGCTGCAGGGCATGCTGGTCAGATTTGGTGGGATGTAACCTCCGAAGGGAGAGAGCCACATAGAGCCACTGGCATTTAAAAAAAAGAGAAAAAATGGCACAAAGGGCATGTTCGGCTGCAAAACATGGCAGCGGGAAGCACACACACACCAGACATATTGTTCATGTGTACGGCTCCACGTGCGTACGTACATATATACCTAGCTTCTTCAACTTGTACAGGCACCGTGATTTACACCAGATTGCGCAAAAAGATGCGTGTGTTGGCATTTGCTCGCTGTTTATCAGCCTAATTATTTCTCATGTGCTTTGTGCGTGTGTCAGACAGACCTATAGATTGTTGGCCGCAGCTTTTACTTTCAGGCTCTTATTGCATGGTCTTACCTTTAGCTAGCTGGAAGGTCGGGAATGACATAATGTTGCAACTCATGGTTATGGCGAGGTATATGCTCATGCTATGAACATACATGCATCTACTCTATCTATTTGATTCTACTTGTCCATTGTCTAAATGATAGTGGCCTCACTGTGACCTCATTGGAATCATGGTTACTAAGGGGGATCATCCCAAAATAGCCTTATTTCAGGAAAACTCATATATAATTCACCCCAAATATGATATGAGCATGACGCACTTAAGCAGCATGTTGACCATATTAATTTTCTGACTTTGTGAATCCAGAGCCATCCAGAGCAGTGGGCCGAGCAAACCATGGAGCATGGCCATTCGGAAGCATTGACGCTTCTGCCTTCAAAGATGCCATTGCAACAGCTGGCGCAGCTCAATGGGCTTTGTAGGCGGCATGGGGCAGCCATGGACAAAGGCAAACGGTTTTAGGTCATAGATTTCTGGTGGGTTTAAGATTGATCATTTTACAGTTTATATCAGTTTAGAATGTTCTATCATTTTTACAATGGTTTACCATGTTTTACCTATTTGTTCAATCATCAATTTGGAGATTCCCAATGGATTGATATCAGAGAACATCAATCAGATCTTGTTGCAGGCCCTTGCGGCAGGCCTGCTGCGGCCTGCTTGCCGCAAAGCTCCAGGCTATTCACCAGGTTTTCGATGAGTTGATCCTTCACGCCGAAGTCACCTTTGTTTGGCTTGTGGAAGAGGCTCAGTTCGAAGAGCTTCCAAATTTGCTGCTAGATTTTGCCAAGGTCGCTAGAGAAGGGGCTACAAAGATCCTGGCCATTTTGGAAGAGAGCATTGCAATTGAGGGATTTGCCAAGGATGATTCAGGTGGCCATGACTTGGTCGGAGAATTTCGAACGATTCAGGCCATCGCAATGGCAAGTACAAAGTTGAGCCCCCGTTTGAAAGCCCGAGGAATCCTTCGCCGAAGCTTGAGACTTCAGAGACTTGTGGAAGGTCATGGCAACTCAGAGGTGTCAGATGTCAACTGATATTCCAGGTTTATTTGTAGCTGATAGTTGGTCGGTTGCTCCAGTCAGCTGCTCTCTCGTCTTCCATGCAGCCACAAACCTGGTCACTCCCCTTGCTCCGCTGTTGCTACCGGACTTTGAAGGCATTCCAAAGTGAGCTGCCCTGGCACCAGTTGACAAAGGATGGAAAAAAGAGCTCATTATCTTTCAGCATTTGTAACATCATTTGGGAGCCGTCCGTAAAAGCAGGTCACAAATTTATGAATTGATGCGTTTACTTTGCTTTGCGCGATTGCTAAAACCTGCATCGCGATAGGCTGAGCGATTGGTTGGCGATTGGTTATACGGCT
>Ga0126342_10020750_pt1 | contig 11017 bp, 14 predicted proteins | sample Cyp1metagenome_FD_92528 | JGI IMG/M metagenome (GOLD analysis project Ga0126342, IMG submission 92528) | Coral microbial communities from Lord Howe Island, Old Settlement Bay, Australia - Cyphastrea 1 metagenome | ecosystem: Host-associated > Invertebrates > Cnidaria > Coral ...
ACTTAGGAGTCGGGGTGGAACAAGTTCCTTTATTTGACTTTGTGGGGAAGTAAGTAACTGCGGAGCTGCAAACACAGGAGGTGTTTGCGTCTGGCGTAGTAAGATAACGAAAGCGTCGATTTGGGTACACGAGAGGTGTACTTGGGTTTGCGTTTTTCACAGTTAGAGAAGTTGCTTTTTTTCCGTCCGACGCCTTATGGCTTCCGCCAGGTCGTTCAACGTGTTTCTATGCATGTTGCATTTGGGATTAATTGATTAATTAAGTCACGCTATGGCCGATGCTGTAGTGGCCGCATATGTAAACTGGTGGAGGACCGATACTTTGTCCTATGTACTTCCAAGTTAGAGAAGTTGCGGCCAATGCCGACTATTGACTTTAGTCACTTTAGTCGTTGGCGAACTTAATGAAGTGCTTGGATTTTCGGACTGGGTTCAAGCACTTCGTGCTTGGGTTTCCGTAGGAAGTGACATCTTTGGGAGGTTGCCTAGTGCATCGGTTGGGAACAGGAGATTCCTGTGTCTGTGCTGAAGCCCGCTCAGCAGACTCGAAGTGCACGTCTTCTTGCAATTCAATTCAAAGATTTCCTGAGGGGAAACACCAGCAAGCTTATGTTGAAGGAGTTGGTGTTGATGGAGCGTTCTTGGCATCGAGAGGTACAAGTGGTTTTGAAGGTTTGCGTTTGTTGTCAAGAGAGTTTTCTTTGTGTTCAAGGGCAGAAGCGTCGTTCTTCCGCACTGAGTTTCTTGGAAAGACATACAAAGCGTCTGCAGGTGTTGCCCAGGTGAGTTCATACGCCAGATCGAGTCGGATTGTCAAGGTTTCGCAAAATGATAGAAACTCTTCCTGCAACTGTGTCCAGAGTTGGATTGGAAGTGCAAACAAGTGATTTGACCATCATGCTTCTCGTTCGTTGCCACATAATGTTCATTCTTGTGCCACTCTTCATGCAATAGGTAATGCCTACACAGACTTTCGCACTGCTGCGTTGCGTTTTGAGACGCAGCAACGCATGTTTGCTGAGCTGAGTGGCCATCTTCATCGGGTGCACGAGGTGTGCATGCATTGGAAGGTGCTGAAACTGCTGAAAAGTGGTGGGGCTGCGATCAGGAAGGTTATGACAACTCTGAGTACGCCCAGGAAGAAGATCTTGATGATCAATGGGAATGGGACGAAGATGCGGGTTTGGATCAGTGCTACCGTTGCTAAAGGAAAGGGAAGTCCCAAGAGCACTGTTAAGTGCCACTTGCGCGGTCGTCGTGGGCACATGGCCAAGCAGTGCAAGGCCGACATGAGCAAGGTGAAAATGCTTTCATTGCTCCAAGTTTGGTCACATCGGTGCCCAATGCCCCGACAAGCCCAAAGGTTCAACAGGGAAACAGCAAAAGAAGCCTCAGCCGAAAGCCGGAAAGAGCAAAGGCAAAGGAAAGATGCATGAGTTGGCAGAGGATAATGATCATCAGTCTGCCCCAGCACAAGGTGAGGTGCTGATGCCACTGATCTCTGCAGTGGAACACTCTGATGATGAGTGGAGATGGTGGTTGATTGACAGTGGAGCAGCTGTCTCAGTGTTGTCTGAGCAGTTCAAGGCGTTCTACAAGTGTAGCGTAGCGCTGAAGAGCAGGTGATGGACACCTACTATGCAGCCAATGGATCTGCAGTCACCATGAGAGGTGAAGTTCAGGTGACCATAGATGCAGTGACGCTTCAGATGGACTTCAGCGTCGTGTTTTCGTTCGCATGGGTGCTTGGGTTGGCTGGCTACATCTATTTGACCATTCGCCCTGGACAACCTTTGAGAAGTTTTGATTTTGTGACTGCCGAGACAGCTTCAAATTGCAGTCATGGAGATGATCCCTATGACAACAACTCCGAGGTCACAGAGACCTCTTCTGATTGCCCAGCATGGTCTCAAGAGGGCATGATGCATTGGCTGTATGATCGGTGCGAGAGGAGGCTGGAAAAAGCAGTGGTGAATTGAACCAGAACCCACTGAAGACAAATCAGTACTTGGCCCGGCAGGGTATTTTGTCTGATCTGTTGGCTTTTCTCGAAGCAACCACAGCCGAGACTCGAGAACAAGTTCAACAAGTCTTGGAGGACATCACTGACTTATCCAGTGGTGAAGATTCACCTGCAATCAACACAGGTGGACACCAGGTTGCCATGAACTCGAGGCTTTCTACAGCCATTGCAACAGCTTTTGTGCATTGGGTGGCAACTGCGAATCTTCACGGTTGCGACATGCAGAACCCGAAGACTTCTGAAGGTGACATGGTCTCTTTCACGGCACTGGTGTTGACTTTGTGGACAATGGCCTTATATACATGGTACTGGCTGCGCAAACCAATCATGCCAGTGACCTTCCCTCCAACAGACCTGGCAGTTCGAGTAGAAGCTGCAGAGCCTGGGGTTCATTAAGATCCTCAAGTCGAAGGCATACTATTGGTTGCCTTGAAAAGGATCAACGGAATACTGGAAAGAGCTCAAAGGGGGGGAACAATGGACAATGTCTCGGCTACATGCAGAGCAGAACTTGGTTGCTCAGCTGCCTTGCCCACTACGCAGACAGTTCTCCAGCTGAGAAAGTTCGAATGGCAGAAATTGTTGGAGATGTGAGCAACTTGAGTGAGGATGATGAATCTCCACGACATGGGCTTGGAGGGGACGAGAAACAGCTCGCGCTTTCAGAGGCTGACAAGGCCTTCAAAGCTATGATGAGGTGTCCAAACTCCTAAGCCAATTGGGAGAGGCGCTGCGGGATGCCAAGTCGCCGAGCACAGATGAAAGCATGCCAAAGGAGACTCAATCACAAAGAGCACGGAGGTACACTCAGTGCGGGCAGTCAGGAGCTTCAGACCCAGATTGCTGGGCCTATGTCAAGTACGGCCCTGCCAACAACGAGCAGGAGCCAGAACCAGATGAGGATGAAAGCAAAAATCAAAAACACTTACGTCTACGTAGTTCCAGCTTCAATAGCGTATACATAGTTACATAGTTGTTGCAGTTGGATGTCATGCAGTGCAGCACGCACAAACCGAGAAGTGTATGTTCAGACGCTTTTTGCATCAAGGAAAAGATTCATGGTAGCGGAGCCGTGATCCGTACACCTTTGGTTACGGGGAGCTCCAAAACCTTGGGACAGGACCCGATCCCATTAGAAGGGGCCAGGACCCTTAGCCCCAAAAAGGGTTTAGCTTAGCGGCTAGCGCAATAGCACCTCCGTGCGTTGCTGCACTCTGGCCTGTTTGGCTTTCTGGATTTGGCCGTGGTAATTGGCCTTGGAGCTTCAGTTGACAGATTTTGGGAACTGCAGAGCTTGGCTTGGTGGCGGTGTATTGGCATCGATTTCTGGATTTGGACCCTCATTGCATTTGACGCTTGCTTTGGTGTGGTTTGCAAATTTACAGTTTGGTGCATAGCAATCCCATTTTCTATAACTGGCAGTTGATCCTTAGTTGAAACTTTGTGACAATGGCACAGCAACTTTCAAAGGCGCAACTCATGATTCAGTCTGTTCAGCAGGCTGCCCAAGCCGCATCAGAGGCGGCACGTGCCCTACGAGATGTGGGCCTTCAGCGACAAGGTGGGTTTGCCGAGGCAAACAAAACAGTTCAATGTCCCAAAGATTTCGGCAGTGCAGTTAGTTCAGATGATCAAAACAACTGGACGGACTTTGCATTCAGTTTTGGACAGTGGCTTTGTTTTGCAGATTCAGCATATGCAACTGACTTGGACCATGTGGAAGAACACAGTGAGACTGTTGTGACCTACTTGGAAATGCCAGCTGGACAATCTAGCAGAGCAAGGTCTACAAAACTGTATGCCATACTGGCTGGAACCCTCAAACATCGGCCGTATACGGCTACTTCGAGCAGTTGGTGATTCAAATGGATTTGAGGTTTGGAGGCAGTTGCATGCTTTGTACGTGCCTAGGACGAAGGTTCGAAGCATGGCAATTCTCAGTGCCATAATGGGCTTCCCGCAGTTTACAAAAGAGAAACCCTTCTTGAACAAGTTCAGATGCTTGAAAGGCTTGGTGACGAGTATCAGAAAACATCTGGAACCAATATCAGTGATGATATCTTGTTGACAACTTTGGTCAGAGCTTTGCCGCGTGCAGTGCAGCAACACATACAGCTTGGGATGACCAACGCCACGACCTATCAAGAGGTCAAGGATCGTGTGGTTGCCTATGAGCGTATTTCCAGCTCTTGGACGCGTGACAAAATTCTGGCTGAATGTGGTGCCAATCCAATTGGCACGGTGACATCATACTCCGGTGGTGGAGACAGTGGGCCAGCACCCATGGAAGTGAATTTGGTGCAGAAGGGAAAAGGCAAGAAAGGCAAGTCAGGTGACAAAGGCAAAGGAAAGAACAAGGGACCCTACAGCACTGGAAAGGGCAAAGGCAAAAGCAATGACTCTGGAAAGGGCAAGAATCAGACGAAAGGCTATGATTCCCGCAAAGGACAACAGAAGGGTCAGAACAATGGACAGCAGTACAAGCAGAAGTTGGACATCAATGCCTGCGCTTACTGTGGCAAGACTGGTCACTGGCAGTGCGATTGTTTGAAGAAGAAGGCTGACCAGCAGCAACAAGTTCGACAGGTTAGTGAGCAGAGCGATTCGAGGCATGATGCAGCAACCTCCAATGCTAGCATGAGCACTGGGTCTGGATCTCAAGCCATTCGTTTGCTTTCTGTTCAAACCTGCAGCAATCAAACTGGTCATGTCGAAGATTTGACAATCCATTCTGTGCCAACTTCACCTTGCAGTGTTCACAGTTTGCGTGTTGTTAGTGAATTGCAACACTTTGACATGGCAGCAAGTGACTCAGATGGCAGTGGCACCCTCAGTCCCAGCTCTAGTCAGCATTTGCGTGCAGTCACAAGTATGGATGTTCAGAGTTCATGCATGGATGAGTGCGACGTGATTCTGGATAGTGGGGTGGACACAAGCGCCCTACCACCCAAATATGCTGCAGTTGGCGTTGGGGGGCCGAAGCTGGACACTTGTTTTGTGGATGCTCAGGGGACTCCATTGAACGTGCAAACAACAAGGTTGGCAAACATTCAGTTTGGTGATGTGATTTTTCGTGAGCGTTTCATCATGTCAGACGTGACATGTCCTTTGCTTTCGCTTGGAAATGTTCTGAGAGCAGGTTGGAGTGTTGTACATGTTGATGGTGTTCCATGTTTGACAAAAGTTGACAAACAGATCGAGGTACTTTCCAAGAACAACTCTTTGCGCGCACGTGGTCAAATCTCAGTTGTTTCAGAGCTAGATGCAGCAGCTTCGAAGCCTGCAGTGCGAGTTGTCGAGCTTGGGATGGCTTTGAGACGTCTGGTGCCTGGTTGGAATCGCACAAATCCCCATTTGTATGCCATCAAAACCACAGCTCCACGACATGTGAATACAACTTTGTGCCCAGCTGCAGAACTGATGTGGTTGAGAACTACTTACTTTGGTTTTCAGAGAGATTGGTGGTTGTGAAGTTGTGGAGTTTTGCGAATCAATTTCAGATTTGCAGCACAACCTGGAGGAGGAGGTTTACGACCCAGACAGCATAGTTGAAGTCATCACCATGGCGCACAAACATGCAATGCAAGATGAACATCTTGGGTTTTTCATGTATGACAGGTCAACAGTTGCTGCACCTGTTGTTGAAGGTGACAATGTGAGCGATGGTTACGAGCCTAGCATTGCAGAGGAGCCCCAGCACGAGGACACACCGGTCGATCCAGCAGAGGGTGAACCCTTGGATGAAGATCGTGTGGTTGAGTTTACAGGAGATGATGAGACAGTTGTTGTGGATGTTGTGACAATGTCATTGTCATGCACGTTGAAAACATTCAGGGCTGGATGCAGTGCACTAGGCTTGTCAGGTCGTGGAGGCAAAGCGAAATGTTTGAAAAGGATGGTGGAGCATGTTCGGGCACAAGCTCTTGTGGCTGCGCATGGTGCTGAGGTGCGTTTGAGAGGTGAGACAGAGAGAATTCCAAATGCTCAGACAAAGCCAGAAAAACCAAGACAGCAGGAGATCGAAAATCATTCTCTCACACATGAGCCATACAAAACCTGGTGCCCTCTCTGCGTCCAGTATCGTGCAAAGCAAGACCCTCATCCAGGACAAACGCATGAAGGTTCAGGCCACTCAGTGCTTTCTATGGATTTTGGGTACTGCAGTAGATCAGATGAAGAAGGTGACAAGTTGACATGCCTTTTTCTGCACGATAGATCAACGAAGATGATGTTGGCAATTCCAAGTCCTCAGAAAGGTGGCAAATACTTGCAGTACTTGACAACAGAAGTGGTGCGCTTCATTATGCAAACACAGCACAGAGAGATTGCCATCAAGACTGACAGAGAACCCTCAATTCTGGCGCTTTCAGATGCTGTACGCCGTGCTTGCAAGAGTTTTGGAATCACAGTCTATGACGAAGCTGTTCCAGTTGGAGATCATCAAGCAAATGGTGCGGCAGAAATCACTGTCCAAGTGTTGCGTCAGAAGGCTGGCATGTGGTTACAACAGGTTGAAGATCATGTTGCAGGTGGCAAAACATTATTCAGTTCACTGCATCCACTTTATGCTTGGGCCATGTTGCATGCTGGATGGGTGCAAAATCATTTTGTGGTCAATGCTGGGCAAACGCCTTATGAAAGGGCGAACGACAGATGCTATTCTGGCAAGATTTGCATGTTTGGAGAGGATGTGCTTGGTTACCTGCGGGTTGACAAAGGAGGACCCAAATGGCAGCATGGTATTTGGTTGGGCAAAGTTGCTTCAGGTGACATGCATGTTGTGGGTACAGCTGATGGATTTTTTTTACAAGAAGCATCAGGCGCAATGCAGTTGCCTTCAACTTGAATCGACTTGGAGACCTTGGACATTACCCATAGGAGTTTGGACTTGCAGCGCTTGGTAACAGATTGGTTCACAACAAGCGCGTCTCCAGACCGATTGCATTTGGAGTAGGTGCATCATTGCCCCCACAACTTGACCTGGAGGCCGTCCATGTCCAAAAGTATGCCAGAGAACATCCAGATGAGGATATCGAAGTGACAGCTGAGGCGGGAGAGATCATCAAGCCCTTCCCTGAGCCTCTTGAGCCTCCTGAGCCTGCAGAGCTGCCCAGTTCCTCTTTCAGCAGTGGCCAAACAGTTGCACATGGACAGAAGCGATCAGATGATGCAGATCACGGTGACTCACCGAAACGTGTCAAGTTTGCAGATGCTGGTTTTTCAGCTTTGGAGCGTACGTTTCTTTTGGATGACACTGCAACTGGTGAGAGCGCCCCAAAGACACCCAAGTTGGATGAAGATGCAAAGCAGAAAAGTTTGGTTCAGGTCACCAGCACAGACCTATCATTGTATGAGCATGAAGATGATTCTGTGAGTTTTGCATTCAACAATGATGAACTTGACGAGCTGGAAGAATATGAGTTGAACTTTTGCAATGGCGAGCTCTATGACAGTCAGGAGCTCAGCAACGATGAAATGGCCAAGCAGCTCATGTTTCCTTTCAGCAAAGAAGAGCCCAACCTTTCCGCAGAAGAGTTGCAACGTTTGGATGCGATTGCAGATATGATAGAGGTGAAAAGACTGAAGTCAATGCAAGTGCTCACAGATACATCAGAAATGCCTGCAGATCACAAAGTTTTGTCAACTCGCTTCGTACGTACGTGGCGGGAAAAGCTGAGTGACACTGGACAGCCAATTTGGTTGAGGCGTTCAAGGCTGGTTGCAAGAGAGTCTGCATGGATGGATAGTGAAAATGATTCGCTGTTTTCACCGGCGAGCAATGCAATTGTGGCACGACTGGTGCCAACCATGTTCTTGGAGATGAAAGAAAATTCAGATTGTGTTATGGTTAGCATTGATGTGAAGGATGCCTTCTTGACAGCTAAGCAACAGACTGCTACAGTCGTCAATTGTGTTTTGGCTGATGGTGAAGTGCAGCCCTACGGTTTGGGACGAGTTCTTCCAGGCCAACGTGATGGCAGTTTGCTTTGGCACAGAGATATCACCAGCGTTTTGCATGAGAAACTTGGAATGACAGCACACGTTCCATGCCCATGTATCCTCAAGTCTGCCGACGACAGCTGCTATGCCCTCATACATGTGGATGACATTTTGGTTGTTGGAAAACGTGATTTTGTCATGAACAGACTTGTGAAGTGCCTGAAGGAAAAGTATGAAGTTTCTGTGCAGACCACGGAGAAACCTGGTGATGAAATACAGTTTTTGAAACGCAAGATGCTTCTTCACCATGATGGCCGGCTCAGCATTCAAACTCATTACAAGCATGTTCAGCAGATGTGTGCGTTGTTGGGTTTGAACAAGCGTTTGCAGTCAAAGAAAACACCTGGCCATTCTGACATGGATTTGCAGGACACCACAGGTGAACTGAGTCCTGACCTTGCAAAGAAGTTTCGAACTTGCGTTGGAATCCTTCTGTGCTTGGCCTCAGATCTTCCTCATTGCCAACATGTTGTGCGGCACTTGGCAACCTACAGCACTCAGCCGACCCAAAAAAGAGCCTAGTCGTTTTGAAGCACTTGGTATCGTACCTGGCATGCCATGAAGATGTTTGCATATCTTTGAAGTGGCGTGGAAGAAATGCAGGAGTCTTCCACCAATACAGCACAGAACCAGTTGAAACAATCCTTGAAGTTTTTACTGACAGCGATTGGGCCTCTGACAAAACATCGAGACGGTCGGTGTCATGTGCCACGATGTTTGTTGGTGGATGTTTACTTTTCTCGTCCTCTCCAACTCAGAAACTTGTTTCTTTGAGCAGTGCTGAAGCTGAAGTTTACTCTTGCTCTTCAGGTGCCTCAGATGCAATCATGCTATCCAGACTTTTGGCATGGATGACAGGTTTCAAAGTGACAATTTACTTGCCCACCGGCAGTTCAGGGGCGAGAGGGATACTCCAGCGTCAAGGAGTTGGACGCATGCGGCACCTCTCTTGCTGCATACTTTGGCTACAGCAGTTGATTTCAGATGGAGTGATTCGACTTGGTGTTGTGGCTGGAAGCACAAATCCAGCTGACATTGGAACAAAGCGATTGCCAAATGGACGTTTGAGATCTTTGATGTTTTTGCTTGGCATGTACAATGTTTCCAGTGGAACTCTTGAAGGAGCTGACGACCCAGGCAATGTCTTCCGCAAGAAGCAGCATTTAATGTCACTGATGAGCGTCTTGAGCCTTATGAACTTGAAGGGATGTGATGGAATGAAAACCCTTCCTTGGGACTTGTGGCTTTTACAGTCGTTTTTGGACTTTGCTGTACTTTGGTTTGGCTGATGCTCAGGTTTGGAAATCAAGTTGGAAACCAAAATCAACAACCACTGAATGAACCAGATGCTGAACCAGTAGTTGACGACAGTGTTGACATGGATGTGGATGCGACCCACGAAATGCCATCTTCATCAGCTGGAGCCCCTCAACATGTTCCTCCAGCTGACCAAGTTCTCACAGCTGAAAACTTTGTTGCATGGATGTTGGAAAGATGTCGTAGGCGGATGAGTCAGGCCAATGACCAAAATACAGAAGAGAGCTCTACGAGCAAAGAACCAACATACTCCTTGGACTTAGGTCTGCTTTGGTTTCCTCCCATGCTTCTTTTCGTGATTCAGCAAGAAGGACTTTGGGAAACATGTCAGACATCAGTGACGATGTGCGGTCACCCAACTACGAGCAGATTCATGGACCAACAAGCCTTGGACAAGCGCAACGAGCCCTTGCTTTCATCAATGCGCTTCAACATGGATCAGAAGATCATACAGGTTTCAGTACGAACATGGATATGGTTGCAAATGCCCTTACAAGGAATGCTACATTCCCACCACACTCACCAACTTCGAGTTCAGGCGAAGGAGAAACGAGATCAGAAGCAATGGAGCGTTACATGAGCTCAAGAAGGAGCAACGTCTCTGACCCAGATCTTTGGAACTATCTTCATGTTGGAGATGAACTTTCGAGCGAGAGCGAAAACGAAGAGACCTAGAAAATGCAACGATGGAGGATGCCTACAGTTGAATGTGGCAGCACAGCCAGCAAAGCTGTGTTGCAGCCTTAGCCCGGGGTTAACGTGGGTCCCGGTTGGCATTTACCTAGACCTAGAGGAAATTAGAGTGTTTCACGTCATTGTAACAGGTTGATTTCAAAGAAATAAAGATTGCACTGGCATCCCAGACGATGGACCCCAGTTGCACGCCTGATTGCAATTTTTGGCAGTTTCTTAACGTAGAAATGACGACGTTTTGCAGGTAGCAGTGTCGAGGCGGGGTGAAAGCCACTTACGTCTATGTAGTTCCAGCTTCAATAGCGTATACATAGTTGTTGCAGTTGGATGTCATGCAGTGCAACACGCACAAATCGAGAAGTGTATGTTCAGACGCTTTTTGCATCAAGGAAAAAAATAAAAAAATGGAGGTTTGAGAGTTTGAGAGGGCCTGAGAGGGAGAGAGGCACCAAGGAAGTGTGTCATCAGTTGGGAGTGATGCCCTTTGAAAAGGTTCCAGCCAAGGAAACATGAAGGTCAAACAACTGAGCGGAGGAATCTTAGCCATAGTAATGTTTGGCAAGCTGCCAACATTAAGGCGGGGTGAAAGTCATTTCCGCACTTGCAGTTGTGTACGTTTGCATGTCAGTCATGTAGTTGTGCACATGACACAGCACATATCGAGTAGTGTACATCAGGATGAATTCTGAGGCGCTTTCGGTGCTAAATTTCACAAACCTAGTACTTTAACTCGAGACTTGTACTTTATACTGTGGCCATAAGAAAGAAATACCAACCATGATTATTTTGAGGTTTGGAAATATATATGCTGCCTCAACAGGCATGCCCTGAATTATGCAGAGAGAGCTTTCAAGGGATAAAAAAATATGAGAAATATACCTCCTATCATTTGCCCAGGAACTCAAGCCCGTGCTTTGCGTCATTGGATAATGAATTCAAATGTACATTTCCATCATGAGAACTGTAGCTTTGTTTTTCAGCCAT
>Ga0126342_10020751_pt1 | contig 11016 bp, 9 predicted proteins | sample Cyp1metagenome_FD_92528 | JGI IMG/M metagenome (GOLD analysis project Ga0126342, IMG submission 92528) | Coral microbial communities from Lord Howe Island, Old Settlement Bay, Australia - Cyphastrea 1 metagenome | ecosystem: Host-associated > Invertebrates > Cnidaria > Coral ...
TAATTCAATGGCCTTGCATCAGTCAAGAATTGCAGGTCGCTCTTGCAACGATCAACGCCTCATCCCCTGAGCTCTTTGTTCGGGGGCGAGGAGCTCAGAGTTGCACCTCCACGGGTCAGGCGTGACGCGTTGATGCCGCGAATGCCGCGACAACGGGCGGGATATTTCGGGATGGGGAAAAATGATGGAAAAATGATGGTTGAAGCTGAATGACGATTTTGGTAATATGATAGGGATATTGGGTTATTGGGTTATCCCTATCCATAAATTACCAATAAATATGATGAATAATATGAAGATATGGCTTATTGGTAAAACGACCATCCTGAAAAATTCTCATGTTTTATGGGGAAGATATGAATTATCCCTATCCATAATTAAGATTCCCTATTCAAAAAGATGTTGAAGTTATGGAGGAATGAAGATATGGATTAATTATCCACTGGTAAAACTAACATCACTATATGAAAAATCCTCATGTTTTATAGGTAATTAGATCAACTATACTGGCACTTCAATAGCTATGTTAAACTATCGGAGGGTATTTGGATTGGACACATGCCAGTTCAGTGGATAAGATGGGTGCGAAAATGTCTCGGTTCCTTTTTGTGTCCAGTGGCTTTTCCATATGGTTTTCTTCCGTGATTATCGCTGTTTGGAGTCCCTCAAGTTTGAGAGTAGCGATGACATGCAAACTAGCTGTACACAGAGACATTCTTTGGCAAGAGACGGCATGTGTAACTATCTAGATCTTAGCTAAGGTATTGCTCTTTTAGCGTTGATCGATCCTGGCGATAGGTATGTGTAATTACTGTAATCATGTCTATATCTGTAGTCATTTGCACCCAGATGCCTCCAGCTTGCTAAATCACCAGGATTGCTGAGGGAAGCTTCGCATGTTGGAGCCCCGTTTGAGCGAAAAAAAAGCAGCTGAGATCATCAACCATCCCACTTTGGATGCATGGGGATGCTAGCTCCATACCTTCCGAATATCAATCTGTTACGCGGCCTGGTGACTAACATAGCTATTGAACATGACCATTTATGGTGGATTTACCCAGCTAGAACATGCTGGATCTTTCCATAGTTTTTTGTGACTGTTTACCAGAGGGTAAACCATCACATATCCCATTAAATCACCATTAAATCACCATTAAATCCCATTGAATCACCATTGAATCCCTATTGAATCACCATTAAATCCCATTAAATCACATTAAAACCCTATACAGTACCATTAAGTCCCATTAAATCACCATTAAATCACCATTAAGTAAATTCTCCCCATGGTGGAAATTCTGCCGTGCCAACTTGAGCCCCAAAATCTCCGAAAAATACCGGGTCCAGGGCTTTGCTGCTTGGCGCGATCTTGGCCATCTTGGAATCTTGGGCCCTTTCCTCAAAAAATCCTCCAAATAAAAACATATGTTATATGATGAGTTATATGATATACTATGTTATATGATGTGATTTGATGTTATATGATGTTATATGATGATATATGATGTTAGATGATGTTATATGATCAAATACTGTACATTGGTGCCCAAGTGCTGTCTTGTTCTTACCCTCAGCAGTCGCCCGGCACAGCTTGACCCGCGGCCGTTTTCAGAAAAGCCAAGTCCGTGGGGCACGTTTTTTTCGCCGTTGGCGTCGGCGCCCGCGGTAGCTCAACCAGCAAGATGTGGATTAAAGGTCATGGACTAGGAGTCTTAACCATTGTTGATACAATGTTGGTTTATAGCTCCAATAATTATGGTTTATGGTACATATTATAACTATAGTTAATGGGGTTTATAAACCAACTAACATCACTGGGGGGCCCCACATTGATAGGGACAATGTTGCTTGAATTTGGACACAGCGCTTGGTGACATCAGCTGGTTTGGAGAGGAATGGGTAACTTGGAATGGTGGATTCTTCATTCATTGTATATATTTGGTGGTTTTCCCGCTTAAAGATGTCGTTTTTTCAACTTCACTTTGGAAATGAGGATACTTTTCACGACAGGACGGTCCAGCTGTTTAGCAAATCACCTGACGGTCAGACGTGTGAACATAGGTCGAGAAACTTTAACACCTGGCAGCGTCATGGGCAGGGGACCACCCCAATTCCATGAAAATCCCAAAGGTGTCTCTTGTGTGTTTTCTCACCATTTGGAGGTTTCCTAAAGTATGAGTACCCCAATTGCTGGATAGTTCATAATGGAGAATCCGAAAATAACATGGGTGATTTGGGGGTAGCCCCATTTTAGGAAACCTCCACACATATCCAAATATGGATTTTCCACTATAATCCCAATACAATTCCATTAAATTACCACTATAATCCCATTAAATCACTATAATCCCACCTGTACCACCATTAGATCACCATTAGATCACCATCTTCTTTGTGGACTCGGTTTGTATCTTCGAGTTTCTCCGCCGCCCAGGAGCCATGTCACATGTGGATCCCAAGGTGAACTACGAGTGTTGCAGCGAGGTGGGGATGATAGGGACTACCTTGGGACCGTGGGAATTCCAGAAATTCCACAGGGAAATAACCTAGGTCCATTGAGTCATGTGTATATTTGTTTCTCACCTGCAGCCTGGACCTGCGGGATGGTGATGGAGAGAGAGGGAGAGAGAGGAAGAGGGAGAGAGATAGATATGTATAAATATATATATATATACCTGATAATAATAATAGTATATAATAATAATAATAAATAATAATTAATAATAATAATAATTTATATATAAAACGATGTAAGGTCGTTATATTGAAAAAATGATGTAAGGTCATTGACTCATGACGGGAGCATCACCATTTCGAAATGGGAACTCAGAGCTGATCCCTACTGAGCTGAGCTGATGTGGGATCTGTTGGGTTTATGGTCGATGTATTTGTCAGGTGGCTTTTTATAAATCCCATATGCATCCATATGCTAACTATGGTTTATGGTAGATATATCGAACTAGTTACTATGGTTTAGAACTATAACTTATAACTGGATATGCGAAGCATGGTGCTGGTATATATATTTACCTACAAAACTGGGTGATAACTTGGACGCCGGGCAAATGTTGATCATGTTGGTGTGCTGGAATTCCAGCACCATGGGCTTCGCATTTGGGAATGTATGCTCACTGCTGGAGACTGGATCCTGAGATCCACGTCGATGGATTTTCAGTACCCATGTGGCCCATGTCCACCAGGCATGCCATTTCTATCCATTTCTTGGAGCGAATTTGTTCATTGTTCAGCTTCCAAGTCAACTACTTTGTAGCCCGAAGTGTCAATAGAATTCAGGGGCAACAGCTTCAGACAGACGAGATGTGAAAAGGTTCGCAAGTCTTGGTGCAGGTCCCTCTTCAAAACCTCCAAGAAGTATGTTTCAATTTCTAGCTTTTTTTTGCGCTCTTCCAGGATTGAATGATTCAAACAATTACAAGAACACTATATCTCTGGGAGAAAATCATTTGTTCCTGTCATTGTTCCCTTCGATCAATACATTTACCAGTTTAACAGTTTGCTGCATGCTATGGAAAACCACCAAGTAGATCTTTTTTAGATCATAGCTAAATCATCGAACTAAATACGGGTGATCACCGTCTCCATTTGACACCAGGCAACTCTTGAGTTTCTCAGTGTTTGATAGGTAAATCATCCAACGCCAGGATGCATTACTGGATGATGGCAGGGGGCAGATCTATCAGAGCCTTGGATATCTTGGATCGGATCTCCCACGGTTGAGTTAAGAATCGGAAACAAGGAGCAAGTGATGATAATCACGAATCATGATCATCTAAAATGATGATAATGATGATGATGATCATCATCATGATCATGATCATGATGATGGTGATGGTGATGGTGATCATGATCATGATCATGATCATGATCATGATCATGACCACGATGATGATGATGATGATGATGATGATGATGATGATGATGATGATGGATTCAATTGTTTTGTCGACAAGTCCTTGGCGAAACTTGCAACTACACTGTGGGAGAAACGGCCACAGTTGGCAGTTCAGAACACATGCTTAGCTTGTTTTGTTGCAGTTGTTTTGCGCTTTTGGTTTTTAAACGGATTCACTTTCTCACTTTCTCAATGAATGATTTTGTGTTTTGAATTACCTTTGTGGATTGAATGTGCAGACCGGTGGTGGGTCTATCGCTTAATCCACTGGAGAATCACTGGAAGCGGTTTTTCTCCTTTCGCAATCCAGCATGGTCATGGAAAATCACCATCTTTCATAGGTAAATCGGTAAATCATCTACACTGGGCCATGTTCAGCCTAGCTATCCCTGGCTATCTTAAATTACCGGAGAGCTCTACGTCGGCACATCGTAAATCCCTAGCTACGCCGGGCACATGTTGATCCCCTTGCTCCAGGAAGTATGTCGGGCCTGGAAAGGGCGCAACTTGGAGCAATTTCAGAGGCTAGATTTGGACAGTGTGGATGTTTGGGAATAGGGAAAGGGATGAATTGACGACCGGATCAGACCTGAAATGATAATTTGATAGGGATATCTATCACCATCCATCACTCCGCTTGTGGGTCTTTGTTGTTTTTAAGGCTTAGGACCCCAACAAATCACCTCTCAATGGAATTTTTAGGAGGATGCATCCCACTGCCGGAAGATCCTGCAGATCCTGTGTTTTACAAGAAATGAGTTCTTGAGCAGCAAGAACAGTGGTTAGTCATGGTTAGTACTAGATATTAATGGTTGGTGATGGTTATTGATGATTATTAATGGTTGATGATGATGATGATGAATCATCATCATCATCATCATCATCATCATCATCATCTCTACCAAAAGCCTAGCAAGTGCAGTTATAACATATAAACCAACGTCGCTAACGTTTTGAGACACCACCTTGATCCACCTTGCATGAATTGCAACGATGGCTGGTGAAGTGTTAGATCAGATAGGAATTGGGGTGTCCCTTTCGTTACTCTCGGGTAAACTAAGATGGGTGTGGAAAATCACCCTTTTTAATGGGTAAACCAACTATTTCTATGGCCATGTTCAATAGCTACGTTAGTAGTTTTCCAGAGGGTATTGATCACTTTTTGGGGGGCTAGAATCTACTGCAGACTTTGGTACACTTTGGTGAAATCATGACTTGCAGAATGGAAGCCTCGTTAGCTTATATAATCCCTATATAATAACATGACAGACCTCCCTAGAACTATCTTTTAGCAGTGGATCTATTGATGATTTGGGTGCCTTAAAATGTTGGTATATCAAATCTATGGGGGAGATGATATTACTTATCCGAAATTGTTATTGGGTAATCCCATAACCTATTACCATTTTCCCACTAAATCCCCATGGTAAATCCCAATTGGATACTAAGAATACCCCACTCTCCCAGCAATGAGCACTTCGTAGGCCTCAAGCGAACTAAGGCCTACACAAGAGTGGACGACTACGTCCATGTAGGACAGCCTGAAACGAAGATATGTTGAAGGTTGGCTGGATTAACAGGCCTTGATGTTTGGGAGATTTTTAGGGGCACCTACTTGGGAGTGGTAGTTCCAGTTGCAAGTGGAGACAGAACCGGAATCATAGGGCTTATATCAGCTACATCTCAGCTTATGAAGGTTACCATCATGGTTTTTACATTTATGCCGATTTATACCTATTATTTGGCCCAACTCAACCTCCAAGCCGTAGAAATTATTTGCGATGAGCGGTGTGACCAGGACAGGGTCGAGGAGACTATGACTGGGAGCGCGTCAGAATGCCCTGGTACAGGCGGGGGTTGAGCATCATTCTCTCACTTTCATTTGTGCCATGATCAACAAATGCTTTATATTCCCATGAAAGGGGATGATCATCAATCCGTTAAACACAATTAATAATGATTTTTACAGTTATACATTCTATATGTATAATTTATATCATCAGTATATTGGGGATTATACTATATTGAACTTATATCGTATATAATCTTGAAGATTATAGGGATTATATTGATCAAGAATTATACTGTATGGGGGATGATCACGGTCCATAAGGGCGATCCCTATAAACCAGGAAGCACTGCTCATTTGGGTTTCTACCGAAAACCATGGTTTTCACCATTGTGTACCCTCCGGTAATCAAGCATGGCAATGGATTTGTTCCATTTAATTAGAGCTGATGTTCCCATGAAAAACTCCCTTTCCAATTGCCATGTTTCATGGCAGAAGGGTTTATCACGGTTGTTTGTAAATACATTCCACTGTGCACCCCTACCATCCTACTTTGGATGAGAAACCCCAGTAACCCCAGCCTCTTATTTCATTGGCAAAACCAACATGAACAACATTGAACAACCATCAAATCTGCGTAACACTGAAGAAACCGCAAATTTCTCATGGTTGAACCATTGTTGAACCACCATTTTGGGATGGGTAACGGGCCGCATTTTCCCTGAGGTGGTGCCTGTGGGCCAGCTGCGGATGTTTCCTTTTGAGCCTCATCACTGCGGCCATCGTCTTTGCTGTGACTCATGACGCAGGAAGAATGGTGGTTCCAGCATCAAAACTGGTGACAAATGATGGTTTAAGCCCCCAGAATGAAGAATGGTCGTTTTTCTCACCGAATGAACTCAATCCTAGGAACAGTGGAAATTTGTGTGTGTGTGTGTCTCAAAATTGGAGCTTGACCCCCAATTCATGTCCAGTCTGAGAAGGAAAATCACCAATGGATGGAATGCATATTTTCAGACGAACCCAAATGTTCGATAATCAGTTGCTGGAACTGATTGGTTTGTGAAAGTCAGATTCTTGACTTACTTTTTCTGGGAGTCCAAGTCCAACTGTTGGAAGTGTAGAGGTTCTGGGACCCTTCTCGAAGTTGTGGAAGGCATTGCTGGTCTCAAAGTTCAACCAAGCTACGTCGTCAGCTACGTTTAACCGAAAATGATGGGGATCAAATGTTGATATTCTTGGGTCATGTCTAAATGGTTGATACCCTCTGGTAATTTAACATAACTATGGAAAGATCCACCATTTTCAATGGGAAAATCCACTATAAATGGTGATTTTCGATAGCTATGTTAAATTACCAGAGGGTATGGTTGGTGTTTCCATTTTTCTACAGCACCAGCACGATTTTCGCCGACCTTGGGCCGCTGATCAAAACCCAGGTAGAGCATCACCAGCAGGTAGGAGCCGATGAGGGTGCACGTCACTAAGCTGAGATGGCTTGGTCGAAGGACATGTTCAATGAAACCAGTTTTTTTTTGGGGCGCACGTGTCTAACAATGTATGTATTATCAAATTAAACATGGCCCCGGAAACCTTTAGGGTGATCAACACTGTGTATATATACAGTATATGAATACACACCGACTGTATTCGTGGGTAAATGTTCTCTTCATCAAGGTCTGGGACATTTAAGCTAGTGAAAATAATAGGGGGCAGAAGTGGGGGATCAAAACTGTGGCATCGAACTGATCAGTTTCGGTATGAAACCGGCCATAGGAAAATCATCGAACTAAATGGTGGCTTTTCCATTGCCTAGTGAAACAATCCCACCTTGAACTGGCAGGTAGAGGTGGCAGGTGGCAGACAGCTGGTGGGAATATCTATGCTTCATGGGAATATCTTAACCTGAAAGTGGCTGGTTCCTATGAAATAGAGGGATTTCCTCTAAAATGTCCCTTTGAAGGATGATCGTCAAGGCTCATTGGGTGTTGAAAGCAGCCAGGATCGGAGTTTTGGTACAGGGCCGGCGTTGCAGATCGTTCCAGTGGCCCAGGTTACAACTGCTACACGGCCGCCGGTAGCTTGCCACCACCGGGGGCCAAGATCATCGAGCTCTGGTCCAATCCGCACAAGATTTGGTGCTGTGAAAACATGGGCGTGGCCTGTGCCACCTCTAGTGACTCCGAGAAAGTTGGACTGGGAACTGCTGAGGACCTATGAAAGTTGGAGGATTTTACCTATGAAAATGTGGGTGTTTGTTTTCCCCGGAGTTCAGTGTTAAATGTGTTAAATGACCAGGGGGTATAATTCAACTCTTTCATACTTGTTCTACTTTCAGGAAATTGCTGGCATGTTTGAGGGGATATTCTTTAAAACTAAGATCTGAGATTTTGGATCACGAAGTGAGGTGCAGCTTTTAAGCGTTTTCTAACCCAGTGTTTTAGGGACCATTGGGGGAAGGAAATGTGGTACATGTCATGAGCCATCCGGCACCGTACTACGATAAGAGTGGCTGATGGCAACAGTATCCTTGGCGGAATGACCATGAATGACCTCCATTCGGGTTTCCCTCGGCTGGAACGGACGACATTCTAGCATTCTTCAGTTTTTTTTGGATGGAACAGAAGACATGTCACAAGCATTTTCCAGCTTGTTGGATCCAGATCTTCCATGATGTTCAATGATTTTCCACTGGTTGGTGGTTTGGCCATATATTGGGGACAATCATGTTTCCATGGAATTTTATGACTTTCCATATATTGGGAATATATTGGGAATAATCATCATCCCAACTGACGCACTCCATGATTTTTCAGAGGGGTGGCGAAAAACCACCAACCAGCAATGATATTCCATGATGACCAAGGCACCACTCAGATGCCGACCACCTGGATCATGGTCCCTGTGCCCGACTTCAAAGAGGCTCCAAGTGTTTGATTCATATCTGTTGGGATGTTACTTATATGTTACTTATATGTTACTTAGATGTTATTTAGATGTCACTTAGATGTCACTTAGGTATTACTTATATCATATCTTACTTAGATGTGACTTATATTTTGCTTATATGTTACTTAGATGTCATTTAGATGTCACTTAGATGTCACTTAGGTATTACTTATATCTTACTTGGATGTTACTTTGATGTCACTTAGATGTCACTTAGATGTCACTTAGATGTCACTTACTGTTACTTATATGTCACTTAGATGTCACTTAGATATTGCTTATATGTTACTTAGATGTCACTTAGATGTCACTTAGATGTTACTTACTGTTACTTATATGTTTCTTAGATGTCACTTTAGATGTCACTTAGATATCACTTAGATGTATGTTACTTTTATGTTACTTATGTGTTACTTATATGTTACTTAGATGTTACCTATATGGCTGTTTATATGTTACTTATATGTTGATAGTTTTAGCAATCATCTCCAAGTTTTGTGGATCAAGGACTCGATTATGATTCTTCTTACTATTATTTTTGCTGTTGTTACTATTATTATGACTATTAATTTTGTTCTGGTCGCTATATTCTACTGATATCAGATGTATTCTGGTGGTTTCAAACATGTTTTATTTTCCATTTCATGTATGGGATAATCATGATAATCCTTCCCATTGACGAACTCCATCATTTTTCAAGATGGTTATTGCACCACCAATCAGTTAACCATTATAATACCATTATAAACCATTATTAACCATTAGCCATAGTTAATAGTTGGTTATTGCACCACCAATCGGTCCTGTTCTTTCGTTCGGAGATTGGGTCAGCGCGCTTTTTTTTGACCAATCTATTGGTTGACGTTGTTGAACTTTTTCGTGACACGGCTTTATGACACGGCTATGAGTCATGAGTCTTCCAGGGCTTCCCTACTGAGTGTTTGGTTAAACGTCCATTTAGATCATTTAGGATCTACGTTCAGAATCATGTGATACGCTAAGTGTATATATCTTTATATATAATGTCCGAAAAGTGGTCTTCTCCCAGTTTTAGACAATTGAAATTCAAACAAGGAACATGCAATTCATAACTATCATAAGGATCATGATTATCCCTTTTTTTAAGATTGTTAATGGTGATTTGGGGGAATTGTTTATTAGTGTTTTACTCACATTAAACCATATAAGACCACATCAAAGTCCTCCATGAAAGTCGCCTCCATTGGAACATGCCGGCAGCTGCAGGGGCTGAAGGGGGTGCCGTGACTCGACAAGCAGCGAGATTTGGTTTTACCAAGGAAAATGGGGAGAATGTCAGTTGTGCAAGTAGCATATATATATATACAATTACTTTTTTATGATTATGTAAATGTATAGTACACATACGTATGACAGACACACACACACCTACACACACATGCGTATGTACATATACTATGTGTGTGTGTGCGTATGCAACCTCCAAATAGACAGAAAAGTTGGAAATTTGGAACTTGCGGAGTAGACATCATCTAGAACATCCTGGAAATATGTTTCTATTTATTCTGGTATTACTAATTGCATATAAACATATTATACATAGCTATATATATATATCATTATATATATAATATGATATATATATATATATATTATTGTATATATATATATCATCCAGATGTATCAATCATATCAATCAACTTAAATGGAGATTCAACGTGATCAAAGCCCAGAGGGGAAGGGGGGGGCCCTGGTGGTTGGTGGTTCCGGTGGGAGATCTCCGTCACCATGGGTTGTTTCAATACTAAAATGGTCCAATGTGGGTAAAACAATGCCACAAACCACCCCCATTTTGGATGATTTGGATGGATCCCACCCATAAAAAAGTCCCCCATGAGATCCATGAGGGGCCGTTCTGTTTATAAGTGGGTGAAAATGTTATACTTCATAGCTATGGTGAACTTAACCGCTGATCCCATTTTATCCAGCTGGTTCCAGCCCCAGTCTATCACTGAGGGCCATTGCCGGAGCACCTGATGGGGTGGTTCCCTTCGTCCCTTTGCCTGTGGGGCACGCCATGGGAGCCACAAAAAATGCAGTTCTCTAGCAAACATGAGGAGATTTTATATGATTGAATAAGTGCTTAATGAGAGTTCAAGGGGAATTATTTGGATTACTCTCTCTGGTAACTGATTAACTATGGAAAGTCATCACTTGAATAATCCCTTCCTCCTAATACTAACCCCCCCCCCTAATACAAAATACGGCAGGTAGTTTTTAGTATTAGGGGGGTATTTATTATTAGGGAACCAAATCGAAGTCATGTTAATTAGTTATTCATGCATTAGAATGGAGGAAGGGATTATTCATTTTATACAGATTTCTA
>Ga0126342_10020752_pt1 | contig 11015 bp, 11 predicted proteins | sample Cyp1metagenome_FD_92528 | JGI IMG/M metagenome (GOLD analysis project Ga0126342, IMG submission 92528) | Coral microbial communities from Lord Howe Island, Old Settlement Bay, Australia - Cyphastrea 1 metagenome | ecosystem: Host-associated > Invertebrates > Cnidaria > Coral ...
CTATGGCCCTTGCAACAGTTTGGAGACAAAACCGAGCATTTCTGTGGTATTTGCATCGTTTTGGAAGTGGAGCCTCTCGCCCGTAAGGTTTTTGCAGGACATTGGACCTAGAAATCGAGCATTCGCAGGGCTTGACGCTGCCGTTTCGACAGCACCTGCAACACTTTGGAGTTCGAATTTTTGATTTTCGATGGCTCTGCTTCCACTAGTTTCTGTTGTTCGTCTTTTGACTCGACCTTCACCCTTAGTCCTGCCGGGTCTGTCCTCGAGTGATCTTGGAGTTCCGGGTCGGGTAGTCGATCTCCTCGGCGATCGATTCCCTGCTTGTCGTGTGCCATCACGTGCCGATCTTGGAGTACTAGTTGCAGCTCTCCGTCGCTGTCCAGTCATGTTCCATCCCTGCAGTGTTGATCTCGATATTGTCGATTTTGATCCACTATCTGCAGTGCCAGGTGAAGTTTGTGAAGCCTCTTCAGCTGGCGCAACTGGATTGTCGTTGAAGGTAAACTGAGTGTCACCGCTGCTACCGTGCATCTTTACGATATAGAGCTGACCGGTTCTTTACGTCCACGATCGTTTGCTCCAGGCGCCGGCTAACAGCACGCAAGCACTCCTCCCTCGTCGAGGGTAAAGAGCCCTACGGCTGATAACCTGTGAACAAATTGATCCTTGTCCTGGATGTCTTTGTAAAGAGAAATGCTTGCTTGCAATGTTAGCCAGGCGATAGCAACATGAGAGCGGCGAGCAATCAGTCTGTTTTCCGATATCTTGAGCCACGTCGGTGGCGGTATTGAAAGGATTGTGCAACGTATATGATACACGTGCAATCTTACCTAGTCCCCTTTGACACATACATACATACCATCTTGCTTTGTCACACACCATCTTTCACATTCCACTTTGTCACACACAACTGTTTTAACTTCTCGATCCTTCGCCGCCTCCTTTCCCTTTCCTTCCCCTGTCCCTGCTACAACCTTTGATGCTCATTATTGGAAGAAGTTGACTTGTGGGGTTATCCGGTCCTTTAATTTTTGGAACCCCATGCCGATCTTGATTTCCACCAAGAGATGCGCATTACAAGTTCCACCAATAGACCTCTGAGCAGCTGTAGCACTGAACCTTTTCCATCTGTTTCCAGGCTCAGAAAGTTATAACTTCGCCTTAGCCCACGGCGATCATGGGATGAAACCGTCAACCCATGGCCAAAACTCCAATGGCACATGACCAACAAGTTCTCCATATCGAAAATCACGACTTGCCCGAAACACATGGGGTTGTCTGGAAATAGGATACCCCTAAAATTATGACTTCATCATCATTGTCCCTATTATTTTATCATCATTTGGGCACGACTCTCTCATGTTCAGACCAAAACATCATAGCTGGTGAGTTCATGGCTTCTATAGATAGCCCCATGAGATTCCCTGTCACATCCCCATTGTACCCCCATTTTTCTTGGTAAAATCCCTCAAAAAATCACCGGTCAAATGCCATCCTCACCTGCAATGCATCGCTGCGCGCCCGCAGTTCCGCGTAGTTCTCAATACTATTCTTCAGCTGCATCTCCTCTAGTGTCATCAAATACGGGTATGGGTCAAAATCAAAGACCTGGGAGATCACAGATGGTCGATTTTTAGTATTAACATGTATTAACCATCCAATTATTGGGTTGCCCAAGTTCGACCCATACCCATATGGAAATCGAAAATCCCCTCTAAATCGAGGTTTTGGGAAAATCGACCTCAGACTGGAAGCTCCCTGGGAAAGTCGATGGAGAATTCCCCAGCTGACCCACCAATTCACTGAGGATCCTTGATAAACAAGCTGCCAAAATCCATGGGATCCATTGGATCCATGGGATCCATGGGATTTGTTCTCCCTAGTGACCATCATTTCAGTTTTTCGCAACAGGGGACGCTATGATTCAACCCGTAGCATCCGAAACAGCTTTGAAGCTCAGCCGCGAGGATGGTCACCTTTTTCTCCAGCATGCTTGAATTGTTCATACATGAGCTAACCATGGTTTAACCACACAGTAGATTCCGTTGAGAACGGAAAACCACGGCTTTGTCGATTGCCATGAACTATGACAGCTCAAAATCTCAACCAGTCTTAAACTATGAACAATACTCACAATCAGACATGAACTTCTGAGGGTTTTTGGGTTTTTTTGAGATTTGAAAGGTATCGGATCTAAACCTGATGGATCTACACCCCAAACGATAAAAGCCACTGTTTCGACCCTGCTGAGTCATCTTCGGCGCTGGGCCCACGCCGTCCTGCAGAGTCATCTCAGCCACCAACTTCTTGGAGTTCTTCTCCCAAAGAAAGGTCTTGATCCACCTGAAGGGAAATGGGAAAACACCCTAACTCTTCGAGAAAAAAAAACGTAATGATACTAGTAATGATACCAGTAATGATACTAGTAATGATGCAGTACATTAATGATGATAGTAATGATACTAGTAATCAATAGTAATGGATAACGGCAATGAATAGTACAAATGGTAGTAGTAGTCAGCAAGAAAGTGATCAATAATAGTAATCAGTTGCAGTCAATAGCAATGAATAGTAATCAACTACAGTGATAATGATCCATCTTCACCACTTTGGACAATGGTAATCAATTCTAGAATGCTTGGACGGATAATGGCAATGATATTTCAATAATATCATAATGTCAAGGAATAATAGATAGCTATTATCATTAATTAGAATGTCATACTACATCATTTAGGAATTGATAGTATCATAGATAGCTATATTGTCAGCCGCATGTTTCTTCACCCCTGGGCTGTTTAACGGGGGGTTGCCTTGGAAGTACCTGAGTTGACATTGGTCATACGGTAGTGATAATAGCAATCGAATAGAACTAAGTAATTATTAGACCTAGCAGAAGTAATAATGATAACCTGTATATTAATTCATTACTGTATAGTAATTAACCTGACATTACTCATAGTATGATCTAATTCACAACGTTCTGATCATCCAAGTGGATCACATCTGATATTAGAAACGAGTCAATTGTAGTCAATAGTAATCAATGGCATGTCTTCAGATAAAAATGAGGAGTCCGAATCATGTGGTTAAAAAAACGAAGAAACAATCCCCAAGTCACCACCATTGAACTATATTGAACTTTTGGCTTTCATAAAAACAATCATAAAATCCCATCCCCATGGTAGGATCCCACTCGGCGCCGCCCTGGCGCCATGGGGCCGCCTGAACTCCGCTTTGGGTGTCTCTCCACAGGCGACCAATTGGCGGCGGCATTGATACGCTTCGCCAACGAAGATGGGCCCCGCGTGCAAGATCACCTGCCGGAAAGATCCCCGGGAAGAAACCATCTTTATGGGAATACATATGAAAAAAACGTATAAGAACCTCCAAGTTGAGATAGAACTGAGTGAATTCCTGAAATATAGTAAAATCGTGATACATTACTCCATCTTTTTCGGGGTTTTACACACTTATACATATAATTTGATGGGAGATATATATCAACTAACGACTATATAATTGGATACATATTACCTAAAGGGACATAGAAGGATTGGAGCTGCAGAATCGCACACTTAAGAGTTGTAGCAGGCTAATCAGAAAACATGAAGCGATGCTGAATGTGAAAAAATGCAAGCTCTTGACATAAGCAACTCTCTGAACGGTGCAAAGTTCTCAAGTCCAACAGATTTGCGTGACTGAAATGTGAAAATTGTGGACACAGCCACTGGCATTGGGGATTATGACCAAAGGAACTATATAAGTATGACTATAGTGACTATTTTCCATCCTACATATCTACATATCTTATGTATCTACATATCTTATGAATTCTGATATTTGAGGGATGAACGAATCCATTTGCCAGCGATGAATCGAGGTTCACAGGCAATTTCCTCGGCTGACAAAGGCCGCCTCACATCCACCGAACAGGCCCACGGGCGTTCGCCCATTGAGAGCCTACACGGTTGGGGACGGAGTAACCTCCCTTCGAAGTCTTCGAAGTTACTGGGAGAACCCCTAGGAATGGTAAATCCTGGTTTAGTGGATCTATCATGATCTATCCATTTTGGGGGTCCCACTTTGGAACAGCTCCCGGGTCAAGGTTTCCACTGTCACTGGCAATGACCAAGGTGAAAATAGAGGATCATCTGGTGAGCCTTACCACCCTGGGCCCCGCCTTCTCCAACCACTCGTCACCAGGGATGGGGGGAAACCTAGACGATGGACCACGGTTTAGCCGGCTTGCCCCAGGATTGCTGGTGGTTTCTTTTGAAGAATCTTTCTACGGAACCGCAAAAAGTGGAGGATCTTCACATGCAGCATTCTTCTCGGCAGCCCAGCAAGCTGCCACTGAATTTCAGGGGGCTTTGGCTCAAAAAGTGGCACCAGAAAGGGTGAAATGTGAAATCCAAAACTGCTACCGTTGCTCAACACTTCCAAAGATTCTCGCAAGCCTGGGCCCTTTGGCGCCACCCACCATTCCCAGCATGATCTGGTTGAAACTCCTGGACGAAAAGCTTTAAGCTGTCATCGTTTCCGGATGTTTTCAATGGCAGAATGCCATGCTTTTTGGATCTCGATTTCACGCCGTAAAGCAACTGATTCTTTGTCTCCATCCACTTGAATGCAACTTCCGTGAAATGGCAACTATCCTCTTTCATACTCAGTAGATTCAATAGATTCAACAGATCAAAAATCAGCCATTTACTTCGATGATGTTGTCCTTTTTTTCTCAATAGATCAATGGCAATTGACCAAGGCGCTCGGGCGGCAAAATGGGGCGACCCCAAGGAGACGATGCACCAGCCTCCTGGTGGAGTTCCCCACTCACTTTGGAGGATTTTGGATGGAATTTTTAGCTGGGAAAATCATGGATTTTCAATGGGGAACACCGTAGATCATTTTCCGACAGAAAAAATGATCGGCATGGGTGTTCCACATCTATGATTAGTAAAAAAAGGCAAATTTTACGCGGCTACATCTTGTTTAGAGTCCAATTCCCTTGCCATGTTAACCATAGAGAACGAACCTGGGGGTGGTTATTGGGAGAATATGGGGATGGGATGGGGATATCATGCCTGATATCAAGGGATTTTTTATGGGGAAACCAGTTTAGAATCTATCATCTAGTTGACCCAGGATTCATAAACACCCAATTTACCAATAGAGGGTGCCAAGTTTCATAGTAGTTTATCACGATTTGGAGGTAACCCTTTCAATAGGCAGGGTTTATGAATCTGGGGTTGACACTTCCAATCACATCAAATTCATCAAAATTGGGGGATGAAACCCCATCCAAGCAGGACCTTCGCATGGTCATATGGTTTTTGTGAACACAGGGTCTGTGGTCGATGCCGATCTATCCGATCTATAGGCTCGGGGCCGGAATGACATGTGACCCGTTCAGTTTCAAAGCGCGACTTCCGCGCACCTCACTGTACCAGGGGTGGAACTCTGTGATCAACTCCAATTTCCTGGAGGGACAACTGTAGGATGGCAGAAAGGTGCGCAGCTCCAAATCCGAGAGCTCAAAGCCGGTTAAAGAATTGTCATTCAAGATACATTCATGAATCGAATCTCATCTAGTTCAGCAACTATTCTCGCTATCTGCAAACATTATTTCACTGCCCCCCCTTCCCATCCCTTCCCCATCACCGCTCATCCTTCGATGTGTGAAAGGGAAGAGAGGCCCTACAACCTGCCATCGTCCCAAAAGACGCTTTCGATTGGAGGAGCTTGGTGGAAAAGCCTTGATTTGACGGCTAAGACATTGCTACCACCGGAGGAATCATCTCCAAACAAAAACAGATCCCTCTATTCTGAAACGGTTCATTAGCATCATCAGCTACGAGTCAGAAAAAAGAACACTAGAGACCTAAGTATTAGGTATTTAGGTCATTCAATACCAAATTAGATGAATTGAATTGAATTGATAGATTCACAGCAGCTTTTGTAAGCCAATTGGTACCTCAATTACTCTCCGGTCATCAAACATCATGGAAAAATCCGTCATTTATAGATAGAAATTTCCCATTCAAACCCAACCTCCATGGCTATGCCACGGGGATCTCCCACGTGTGACACGATGCCCCGGGTCGCCTGATCGAAGTCGATCCGCGCATCTTCCAGTTCCAGCGACTCGGTCTTCGGCGGGTGCCGGTGGAAGAGCAACCTGACGTGGGCGGTTGGGCGATGATCCCTGGGATCTTCCAAATTGATCCCTGGATATATCCAGATATATCCAGATTGGAATCCAGATGTATCCAGAATTGTTGGTGCATGATATCCCGCTCATCATGATTGCTGGTAAACCCCAATGTAACCCAACATTGAAGGCCCTGGGGGTGATGGGGGTGAGAAAATTGAAGAACACCAAATAACTCAACTAAATAACCTAGTACTTCACAGTCTGATTAGCTAAATGAAAATTAAAATTGACCCGACAATTCGAAAATGACCCAGCGATGTCAACTCTGAAACCAAACCAGCGTTGAGGCTGACAGAATTAGATGACACGAACCTGACTCACCAAGGGGGTCAACAAAAGTTCCCTCTGATCAAAGACATTGTTGGGAATCAGGTATGCAAGTTTGGAGGTCTTCATCTGGATCCCCGACTCTCCAAGAAAGACTGTTGGTTCAACAACTCATCAGTATCTTTACTGTTTATATCTGATATGATCCGTTTTTTTTTCTGCCCTCCGTCTTGATCAATCCAGTTTCTGTGAAACTGTAATTCCACCCCTGAGCTCCCTCACCTGCCCTTCACAGGTTTCACTGCAGCAATCTTCGTTTGAGCCTTGGGGCTTATCGAAGCTCAGCGGGATGTCGTTTTGTTGCCAGGAAAGACTAAGCAAGTCGGCATATCTCAAAAAAAAAAACATGCATCAATATTATATAATATCTGATGACATATCATAATTATTATATAATTCAGATAATTCAGATATTTCCCATCATATAACCATGTACATATCTGAATTGGAGGGAAAACACCAGCACCTTGAAGAAAGGCTTGGGCATCTCCCAGGCCAGCTTACCGATGACCGCCGCCCCAGGGTCACCCCGGCCATGGTCATCTCCGTTCGCTGCCCCACACTGGCGGTGCCGTCAAAGACCAAGCGACCTCAGGGGCTCCCAACATCTGGGGGACCCCGAACAAATGGGGATATCACCACGTTTATCCATGTTTATCGCACATGGTTTTTTGTGGTTTATCAGTGATCAAGATGAGTTCCTAGTTGTTGATATTGTCCAATATTTATTGACTATGATTGACTTACATTGGGTATGTGCCTCCAAAATCTGGGTGCCACCCCTATGCTGAGTGGCCACACCATCCAAATGTTCCATCCAAACCTTCCGCTGCTTCATTCCACTGATCTCCAGAAAGGCCCGAACTGGTTGAAGGTGACCCACCTTCCGGGCTCTTAAGTCGGTGATCCCCATTTCGAACCATGGTTTTCAATACAAGGTCATATAAGTCATGGTCTATGTAGTGACTTGGATGATTTGGGGTACCCCGCTTGACTTAGGAAACCTCCATATCAACACAGACTGCCACTTGCTCAGTTGCCACTATTCCAAAATCCACCAACAAAACTGTCCCTAGGAAGCCCAAATCACCAACCTCTGGATCAGCTGATCACCCACCCAGCTGCAGCCAAAGGAGCCATGTTCACGAAGTGCACAGAGATAGACCCCGTCTCAAACCAAGCAGGTCCAAAAGCCTCTGCTTATGGTCGAACAAAAGGTGATTTCAGACCCGAGTGCTGTTTTTGTTGCAGGAAACCCATGGCATTTTACCATGCATCAAAGGTCTTCCATCTTTGGGAGAAAACTTGGGACAAGCTTGGGACCGACACACTCAAAAACACCAAGTCTGAAAACAATGTCTAGGGAATCGGGTTCAAAATCCATGGGAAACCAGTTTTGGACACCAAATCTTGAAACCCATACCCTCTAGTAACTTACCATTTACCCATTATGTTGTATTAATCCCATCCATAGTATAAAACATCCCCATCCAATGGTCCCAAAGATGTGCAAATCCCCTATGAAAAACCATGGTTTCTGGGTATTTTGTATCTCTTGCCCATGATTTCCATAGGCTTGGCTCTGAAAAATAGGGTATCCCCAAAATCCCATGGTTTATCACCATGTTCCCTATGAAACTGGAACATGTTTATGGGTATACCCCCATTTTAAGCCTTGCCAATTTGAGCAATCTCACGTTTGCACGAGAATGATGTATGCGGCAAATTTGCAAGGTATTGAAGGAAAATTACGTACACAGGTATGATACAACCATAAAAAAGGAGGTATCGAAAAATTCGGCAAAGCTCCCATGACCAGATTCTCGTGTTTTCACATCCAGAAACCGAGGACCGTCCCCCACATCTTTCGTATTGGTGGCTCATTTTCCATGGTTTTTTTCTATCCTCCCGAGCTCTGCCTCCAATAGCAACGGGGTCAGCTGCGACCAGTGCACCGTCCCATGGATCGGCGCCAACTTCAGCCCCACCTGACACTGAGCACCATTTTTTTTAGCCCGGCCCTGCGGTCATCAAACCTGGCAACTTTGAAATCTCTCAGAATTTCAATGTTGAAATGCCTGAAAAAATGGCAGCTCCCAGCCAAGTTTGATTGCAGGAGGGGGTCATTGTCATTGATATCCCAAACAGATTCTCTCAAGATGGATGTCACTGGTTCCTGATTCCTATGTCACCGCCTTCGCTCGTTAGTTCAATCTGCGAATTGACATCACGTCTGCTAAGCCAAACATAAAGACAATGATCCTACTAACAATAGCAATGATAGTTCTAGCTACATTTTTTTTATAACGTCAATAATGCTAACAATACTCATAGTAATCGGAATAGGAGGAGTAAGAGTAAGAGTACTGATAATGATAACAGTAGTCTACAATAGTTATAATGGTAATATTCCTCAGCCTCATCCTCATCCCTTGACCTCCTGGTTTAGAGCATCTGAGTCGAGTCATCAGGGGTTCAATGTTTCACGATGACATGTGAAAATCACTGCGCCCAGGGGCCCCCATGTTGGGGCGATAATGCTTAAAGCTTAGCAAAAAAAAACTCAGTTTTTTTTGCATGTTAAAGCCGAGTGTTTAAGCGCGTTGTCCTAAGAATCTGCGAACATCCCATGAAAAGCCGGGCGTTTCCTTGGCAGCACCTTGGCAGCGGTGGCATCATCGTGGATTGCCTTGTGGCCACCTCCAACCTCCTGCTCCTGCAGGCAGGAGGAATTTGGCAGAAATCTGGGGCTACGAGAACATACCAGAAGCATCAGTTCAAGATGGTTGATGTTGAAGCTGTTTTTTTTCCAAAGATTGACCCAGCTTTGCAACCCAACAGCAGGTTCCAGGGCTCCGGGGCTTGGCAATTCCCAGACCCAGAGATTGAACCCCAACAGTCACTGTTTCCAGGATGGGTTTGTGGCCACCCGTTGCTGTGGCAAAATACTTCAGATTGGACCCCTGACCGACCATCCGTTTTTTCCAAAAAGAGTCACTCTGCAATCATAGAAAATCTCTGATCTCAGGGTCTCAGGGAATAAAATGGAATAAAGTTATAGGGTTTTTTCGGTGGTTGAGACCAAATATGTGGCTAAAAGAATGTCATAAACCACCCCTTTGGCAAATTTCAATCCCAGCTATTTTTTAATGCTTCAGAATCTCAGGGAACAACAAGGAATTTTACAGCACCTGTAGGTCGTTGGGAGGACGACGCCATGCTCCCACCAAGCATGGCAGCTCTGGCCGATGCTTGCTCATGTTGCGAAAAAGAACTGACTTGTGAGATAGATATTGTTAATTAATTACATATGGGATTATGGATTATCATATATATATAAATGGGTTAGAACTGGATTGATCATGGAAACACACCAACAGAACATTCAACTTGACCTGTTCGAACCTCTGGTGACTTTTGAAACAGAGAAAGTCATTGCAGTTTGTAGCCGCTCTGCCGTTGTGCCGTTGCTCAGAAGTCTGAAAATGCTACGATGGGTCCACGCTCTCACCGTCATTTCCCTGTGGCTTCGGAATCTCCAGCTGCGTTCGCATTTTTTTCACAACTTCGCGGCGATCCTCTCAGTGGCTCTCCAGTTGGCAGTGCTGCGGAAGCTTTGCAAGGCCTGGCGTGTAGAAACCATGGGAAGGGAATGGTGAAACCAGGTGAAACCAGGTGAAACCAGGTGAAACCAGCTGAAACCAGGTGAAACCAGGTGAAACCCGGGAACAAATCGGTTTCAACCAGCAACAATGTGCGGCAACACGTCGTTTTGACCAACGAGAATGATTAAGTTCTGTGCAAATGCAAATGGAGTGTGTCCAAAAATTGAGATTTGACGATCAGCAATGAGATTTGACAACAGAATTGAGATCTAAATCCAACCAACAACAATGAGGGAGAACTGGCCAACTGTAATCGGGATGCAAGAAAGCAAGAATGCCAGTGCGAACCATATATTCTATGCAATCAACGACAATGCACTTAAATGTCACTGACAAGTGATTGCCATGTAAAACCAGCTAGAACGCATCTATAATACCAACATCATCCAACATCAACATCATCCACATCATATTATACCATATCACCATCTATCACCATATTTCCATCATCCAACAGGTTGTCCATATCCATTGCCCATCACACAGACTTTCTCGCAACAGCCGCCGTTTGTTACAGCGAAAATTACTGATCATCCCCAATCTCCAGCATCCCCAGCACAAATCAACCATCCATGGCATGGAATGCTATAATAAATATCCGATTCATTCCATGAAAAAAGATATAAAGATTATGAACATATATATATATACATATATATATATGTATGTGTGTATGTGTATATTGCGAATCAGACCCTCTGATTACTGCCTGTTTTGACCAGCCGTAGCAATTGGCTTCCACATCCCGCCCGCCCTTGCAAAAGCGGCGACGGCACCAGCGCTCACACTGAGAAAAGCTGATGTCA
>Ga0126342_10020753_pt1 | contig 11014 bp, 8 predicted proteins | sample Cyp1metagenome_FD_92528 | JGI IMG/M metagenome (GOLD analysis project Ga0126342, IMG submission 92528) | Coral microbial communities from Lord Howe Island, Old Settlement Bay, Australia - Cyphastrea 1 metagenome | ecosystem: Host-associated > Invertebrates > Cnidaria > Coral ...
AACATGACCCAAATGAAACTTGTTAATTCCGCGACGAAATTTCGTCACGGAATGGACAAGTTTTACCAACCTAATTCAGGTTTACGCAGTTCCAGAAGCCTGGACGAGGCTATATGTACATATACAGTACATATATATATAGCACATTATATATATGATTATATGCCAAGGTTATTCATCATTTACCCATGGCAAGTTAGTGAATTATGGCTGTTTTTTGTTTTTGGCCCGAAACGAGCCGCTATGGTTCTGAAAGCCCAATGATGATTCACCTCTTTTTTCAACGCTGGCTTCCAGTTCGCAAACAGTTCATCATCCCAAACATGTTAGATTCCCGAGTTTTTGCCATCCCCCATTCAGCGCACATCTTCCTCCAGCGTTTGAGCGTTCCAATTAGATGACTTGACAAAACCAGACTGGAGCAGGCAAGTTTTGGGCTAAACATGGCCAAGTACTATGTTCACCCGACTTCTCTAAAATCAGTTTGCCAGGTTGAATGAGGATTATGTAACTCTAGTTAGTAGAACGGGTCGCTCAAAAAAAAACGAAGATATGCCAAGATTTCGGGTTTGTGACTTAGTGAAAATTGCCCGGATTGAAAATGATTGGGAGGGACTGAGATCTCTACAAGCTGAAGTCTGAGGTGGTATGATTCCGAATTTACTTACATCACATGACCAGCTATAAATGTCAAGTTCCGAGGGGAGGTATGCCATGCATCACCATAATCTGTTATCATCATCCCAATTCTTCAATTGCCATAAATCTCCATAAATCTGGGTAAATTATCATATTTCACTAACCTGAATTAAGGCCCATTTGGGGATGATTTCCCTATAAAAACCATGATTCCAGTGAGGGAGAACAGTGAGGTCGTTATAATTTACCCAGATATGTATATAGTACATTATATGATTACATGCCAAGGTTATTCATCATTTACCCATGGCAAGTCAGTGAATTATGGTTGGTGTTTCTTTGGACCGAAACGAGTAGCTATGGTTCTGAAAGCCCAATGATGATTCACCTCTTCGAAACAACGCTGGTTTCCAGTTGGCAAACAGTTCATCATAAAAGTTAATAAGAGGAATCATCCCCAAGATAGCCACAAGTTTCAGGTTAGTGCATTATTATTATTTACCCAGATATATGTATAAATGTGCATATACAATCATATTCACATATTCACACATATGTGAGGTCGTTATAATTTACCCAGATAAATATCATAAATTTGGGAGTCCATTACGGTCCATCAAACCCATGCCCCAGGTTAAGGACATCAAAATGCCTCCGGTGTGGCGAACTCAACCTCGATTTATCCAGGCTATCCACGTTTAATTAAAAAAAGGTGTCCTGGATATGAGGTGGATATAACCATAAATCACCAATAGATGGTGGTTGTATTCATTAATGGTGATTGTTCATTGCCAATCAGCCAGATACCCTGCAAAAAATGACAAATTCTTTGCTGGGAAATGTAGATATTCCCATGTTCATACCAAAAGACTAGTTAGGATTAGTAGGTATCCATGTATAAGATTGACCTAGATATAAGTCAGTTATAAACCCAATATGGCAGTGTGTCAAAACCTTGTACCCCTTCTGTTCACATCAAAATAGCTGGTAAATGGATGTTCATCCCCCCAAAAATGGTATTAATAGGTATTGATCCATAGCCATATCTGGGTAATCTATGATCATATTAAAAGATCATTAAAACCATCGTTAGACTCTCCAGATTCGCACCGCCCATACCTCCATCTATGCCGCTGACATAGTCCGAAAAGTCGATCATCAGTTTTTGCTTCTCCTGGCGAAAGCCGTTTTCTGCGAAACACGGAAGCGGGTTCACACGGGAAAACACGGTAGCTGGTGCCAGCCAGTTTGGTTATGGTGGGTTTCTAACTGATATAACTAAGGTTTATGGTAATCAAAGGTTATGGTTGGTTTCTAATTGATATACCCTCTGGCTATTGAACATAGCCATGGTTAGAAATCAATGGCCCTAATCGAAATAGATGGTTTACCGAACTTAAAAATGGTGATGTTCCATGGCTATGTTAAATAACCAGATGGTAACTAAGGTTTATGGTAATCAGAACCGTACTTAGTGGATCTTAGATAGGTTGTCAAAACAACTTACAACTCACAATCGGGGCTTCAATCTGCTAGTTGAGAAAATAATGTTCCATACCAAAATAGCAAGTTGGGGTAGACACCATTTTCAGCCCCCAACTGTGTCAATTAAGGCTTCAATAAAGCCCATTTAATTAGCTTCCAATGGGAGAATCAATGACTGTGAACAATCCTTGATTTTATTTTTCGGCAAAATCTGCGGAAAACATCAGACAACCAACCACCAGGGGTTGCCCTACAAATTGTCCATTTGATCACTTCTTAGCAGAAAAAAAATGTATTGGCAGGGAATGACATTGCGCTCCATGGCTGGCTAGAAGTTTATAGATTCACCAAACGATACATCAAGGAAACCATCCTCCAAATGATGGGTCCATATTAATGAGATCTTCCCTTTATGGGCCTCTGAAACCAGAGATTCCCTAAAAAAGACCCCGTTTGGTGCTGCAAGGAGGTCCCCAATTCAAGAAACCCCCCCCATGCCCCAGATCAACCCCGCAGCTCCAGCGCCTGCATCTCGCGGAAATTGTTCTCGTCCACGCTGTGGGTGAAATGAAAAAAGAGATCGTTTTCGCTGGTGACTTCAAACCTGGCACGGCACCACCCCGCGACCAGCGCGACCGTGGGGGTTCTCAGGTCATGGGGGATCCCTAACCATTGGACCATGGTTGTTTCAACTAAGTCATGGTCTGACTGAGATGATTGGGGGTATCTCCATGACTTAGGAAACCTCCGAAACAAACAAAATCGAAGCCGAAAAGGATCTGGTTGAGGCAGGTTAGCAAAGAGCCCATCCAGCTCTGCTGGCGGCGCAAGGATTATTTGACCCTCCGGTAATTTAACATAGCCATGGAACATGAGTGATTTGTAGATGATTTACGTATTCAACATGACCATTTTCCATGTCTATGTTGGATTGCCCATCACAGGGTAGACGGCTATTAGGCAAGAGTTCACCAGCAGTTTTTTCACACTTCATCTTTGGTCAAACGTGTCATGCCGTTGCTGGGTACGTCTTCATCATACCCTCCGAGTTGTCGTGACATGTTGCAAATAGTTGTTGGTCATACCGCCCAATATCCAAACCATTATACCCTCTGGTAATTTAACATAACTATTGAAAATCACCATTTTTAATGGGTAAATCAACTATAAATGGGTCATTTTCAATAGCTATGTTAAATTACCATGTTTACCAGAGGGTATTCGTCTTATGTCTGGCTATATCATCTATATCTCCATGTTTCTTGATGAACACTTCGTGGTGGTTAGCTACATCCCATGCGTGTTGTTTCTACCACTACTTCCCTTGGTGGATAGGTATCCATTCGTATTCTCATTCTGTAGCCATTCTGGTTTCAATACCGATGTCCTAAATTTGCTGGGATCGGTATATTGTGTTCTCTTCGATTCACATTACAGCTGCATCAGAGTGGGACTGGTCGGCCATGTTCGGGCCCTCAAAAAGCTGCGAATATTTGGTAAACCCATCTCCCGCCCCACCAGGTATCAAACTACCCACTACCACAGTTGATAGCCAACTACCAACTGGTTATTTAACATAGCCATGGAAAATCACAATTTTTAATAGTTAAACCATCTATAAATGGGCCATCTATACCATGGCTATGTTAAATAACCAGAGGGTAACTTTGTCTGAAAATTAAGTTGAAGCCCTCAATATTCTATCGAAATCCATCTATTTTTTTGGGGTTCATCATTTTCCCAAGCGATTCCATCGCCCGGACTCCGCCTGCAGTGCTGAGGGTTCAGATCGTCTCCTAGAGCTAAGATCTTGCAGCGGATCGCCTGAGCGCCAAAAACCGGGCTCGGACGAGTTCCACCATGGGAAAAGCCGAGACTTGCACGGCAAAGACCCACGGTTCGGTAGATGTTCTGTCCTTGAAATCGGTATGTTTGAAATTGAGCATCCTGAAGTGATGGGGATGAGTCAATTGTTGGTCATGCCCGAGTAGGAGTATCAGAAGCAACCAAGTTTGACGACACAATTTTGATCCAGATCAATTTTTCTGCAAATCTGAAGGGTCGGTCAATTTTGGACGGTTTTTTTGCTGAGGAATCACCATGTATGGTGTGGCCTGCATAATATCAACCTTGGATTTTGGTAAAACTGCGCTGTTTCATTGGGGAGTACAGCTTTAGTACCAGATTACCACTACGGGGAGAGGACCCCGCCAATCTTAAGCAACCGGTATGGGTTACAACTGGATCACAGTTGTCCCATGTTGTCCCCACAATTCGGATGGATCTCCAAAAAACGGTCCAATTCCAAAATATTGGGACGTTAACCCATTGTTCAACCATTAAATCACTATTAAAACCCATTTAAATGCCATATTCTTCCAATTTCGGTTCCTACAAAACTCCCTTTTTTAGTGTCCCAATCTTGGCACCTGGGTTACCCCACCTCCAATGTGCCCACCTCCTGAAAGGGTCATTTCCTAAGTCATAGGGGTACCCCCAGTCATCATCCATTTTAGATGCGGATTTTCCATGAAATAAACCATGAAATAAACCATCCAACGATATATTGGGGTACCCCCATGACTTAGGAAACCTCCATGGAAAATTTGGCCACGGAATTTTAGTTGCCAAAGCCTTAAAGATCAAGAACTGAAACAACTGAAACTGCGAGCGCATAGGTCTAGACTAGTCTTGTCCACAGACCTTCCGATCATTCGAAGCCGGCCATTTCACCAATGAATTGGGCAAATACTTGGATTTGCTCAAGGAATCCAAAAAAATGAATATTCCCTGTAGATTCCCCAAGTAATGTGGTTAAAACAATGTCATGTTTACCACCCAAGACTGGGAATGGTTTATGTATACCACCTATATTTCTGGTGAAATTAGGGAATGGTTTATGGCATATGGCATTGCTTTACCAACATTCGTGGATTTCCAAGAGAAAAAACATCAGCAGCAAAACCAGGGGAAAAAAAGAGCCAGAGCCAATCCGCTGGCTACACTGATGGTGGTGCTCCTCTGGCTTCTGATTAAGATATATGTTATCTAATGTTCATATTGTATTACCATGTTTGAGCAATGTTACGTACAATCTGCAAATAATATTATATATAGCTGCGATCAAGCAAATGGTGTATCAATGCTGTATTGAATACGACAATTGGATCTGCATTGTCTGCATTCTTGGATACAAAAATCGGTCCGTTGTTACAGCGTCCTCATGCTTGCTGTATCAAGTTCTCCGTGCAGGCCGTTTCATTGATGTATCACCCAGTGTTGGACAAACCCAAATACCCTCTGGTGAACTAACATAGCAATGGAAAATCACCATTTTTCATGGGAAAATCCACTATAAATGGCCATTTTCCATTGCTATGTTAGTTCACCAGAGGGTAATTACAAATATCATATTGAGTTGGACATAAGTATCCTATTGACATCCCATTAAAAAAAGGAGGTTTTGGAGGTTTCCGTTTTGTCATGGGGGTACCCCCAGCTATCATCATTATCATCCCGGGTGTCCTGAGGGCGAGCATCAGCGTCCTGAAAGATTTGCACATAGGGCGAACTAAAAGAGACGAAAAGATACAAAAAGTGGAACTAGAATTGTGGTAATACTGGGATAATAATGGGATAGCAATGGGATAACAATGGTTATCCTCCTAAACTAACAGTTTGCGAACTGGAAAATCACCATGTTTAAGTTCGGTCAACGAACTAAATGGGCCGTTTTCCAGTTCGCAAACTGTTAGTCATTACCAGAGGGCAACTCCTGACATCCAAAAAGGCGAACTTCTCACAATCGTCACTAGAGGTATAACCCACTTACTAATTATCTAATTGGGATGAACCACCAAGTAGGAAACTGGCTTTACCACATTACTTGATTATCTAGCTAATATTGTGCTTTGTGAATACCCATGAATTCGTATCATCTATTGGTAAAACTCATCATATTCATTCATATTCATCTTTCATAATTGCTAATGATTACATGTTCTATAAATGTCCGACCGTGGCCATGATCAATCTTATCTTTCATAATTTTTCGTGGTTCATAATGGTGCCATTTTCATGGAAAAAAATGCACCCACAGGGATGATTTTCGCTGCCTGCACTCGCAGCTCAAAGGGAACTTCTCGATCGTAGGCCACCCGATGGCCTGTTTTCCGAGGATCGATGGAGGAATTCTCCAGGATCCCATGGAGGTACGGTTTACGTACCATATGTTTGGCCATATTTTCTGGTGATATTCCCTGAAATTTAGGCCTAAAAAAAGGGCCAAAATATATATGGTAGGTACATGTAGGTACCTCCAATCAATCTGATCCTGGAATGGCCATTGACTGGAGGTTGCAAGATCAAAAGAAACAAGGAAGCAATCAGAACATCGCAAGAATCACCATGTTTCACGACAAGCATCGCCATTTCGTAACAGTAACACAAAAGTCCCCATGTTTGCACAAAAACAAGCATATTGGGATGGTATAGGATCATCAATGAGAACTCCAATTTCTTGGTGTTTATTTTAAAAAAAAAATGCAATGTAAACTTTAAAAATGTTGAAACAAAACGTGGCAATGGAAACTTTAAAAATGTTGAAACAAAACGTGGCAATGTAAACTTTAAAAAATGCTGAAACCAAACGTGGCAATGGAAAAATCCTCCATTTAATAAACCATGATTTTCCCAGCGAACTAAACCTTCGATTGTTCAGCTAAACGAACATGTTCTGTAGATTGAAAATGGCCATAGAAATAGTTGATTTACCTATTACAAATAGTGATGTTTCCCCATGTACAGTTGATTTAACTATGAAAAATGCTGGTTGTTCCATCGCAAACTGCTATAGTTGACCAGAAATCTGAAAAAAAGGTGCTTTGCCGTGAGTTTACCAGAAATATCCAGAAATCAACTGACTTAACTCATCATTTTCCACATTTTGCCGAAAAAAACGCTGGCTTTCCCAAGGCTACCCCTGATTTCCAACATCGCCACCACGTTACGCCGCCACGTGGCGCGCACCGTCTTGCAGCGATGGGTCCAACTCATCGAGGGTCACATCAGGGACCCCATCGAGGCCACCTTGGAGGTTTGTTTGGTTGGGAAAATATGAACAAAGCACTGTCTTGGTTGGTGGAGTTTCCCAGAGTTTTTCAGAATTTTATAGAATAATTTTATATAAATGGTGGAGTTTCCAGATTTTTTCCACATGTGAAATATGATCGAACGATATCTGGTTGGTGGTTGAGCCAACCCCTCTGAAAAATATGAGTTCGTCAGTGATGATGAAATTCCCAATGGAAAAATAAAACTCATGTTAACCACCAACCAGATATAAATGGTGGAGTTTCCAGATTTTTTCCAAGGAAAGTTTCTGTAGGAGGTTTATGGATTAAATGGGAAAGTCTCGAAATGACGAATCATAGGCCTTTGATGTTATTCTATTCAGGAGGGCTATGAGACTTGTTTCAACTGGTTTAGTTCGCGAAAAAATCATCCAACTAAATGGTGTTTTTTTTCCATGGATATTCCAGGATTTTCCCATGGCAATGAGACAACGGATGGTATAGATTGAATGGTTGAATAAGTCTAGTGATTATTATTACCAATTGACCTACCAATTAATGCTAATAATGATGATAATCATGGTTTAATGATTTTAATGATCTCACGATCTCCTCCCAGCCCTTGGGTTTTTTGGGGAGTTCACCAGGAAAAATCATGGATTCGCGGGATGGTGTTGATGATGGATTCGGTATTTTTAAAAGTCTACAAGAAACAATGGTGTTTGCCTAAAAAGATACGGTTTCCTGCAGATTTCCACCCCAATTCTGGAGTTGGATTGGTTTTAAAGAATTAGATCAACAAAAGTACGGAATTCAGAAAATGGAGATTTGACAAGAATTTTTAGGTGTTTCGCTATGGATTCGTTTTTCAGGGAAAATGTGCAAAAAAACTCATGGGAATATTTACCCTCTGGTAAACTGCCACATTACGAACTGGAAAATCACCGTGTTGAATGGGAAAACTCACTATTTCTATGGCCATGTTCAATAGCTATGTTAAACTACCAGAGGGTAAAGACAGTGGAGAGATAACCAACAAATATCTGGCTCAATGACCTGAAGGGAAATCTACAGGAAATCCCACTCTTCGACACCCCGACACTCTGATTTTGGTGCTTGATTGTACCCATCATATCCTCACTGGTCTCACATGTTTGGTTGATTGTCTCCCATTAAAAATTGCTAAATTTGTGACCCCCCAGTTACAAGTTGATTTCTAACCCCCATGAATACTATAGTATCTATAGTTCTATCTCCCAAAAACCCTAGTGAATTGCAGTGATTTGCACCAACTGATATAGCTATCTACAAGATGAGGCCCCCGTCTAGGACATCTAAGTTGACGCAAATAACTTGGTCAACTATGGTTGATTGGAGGGATAGAACTATCATATTCATGGGGTGAAACTAGACCAACAAACATAACTGAGGGGGCCCGCCTGGTACTTTGGTGTTGCAGTTCCTGTTGCAACTGGATATACAACAATGGCTATAGTATGTTATAGTATGTTATAGTATGTTATAGTATGTTATAGTATGTTATAGTATGTTGTAGTATGTTATAGTATGTTGTAGTATGTTATAGTTATAGGGGGCCCCATAGCCCAACTTTTGGGGGTTATTGCCATAGTATATCCATAAAAACACTCCAACTGCACCTCGAAGTAGGTTGTATATCCTCTAACTAGAGGTAAATCATCTTAAATCACCATCAAATCCCATTGAATTCCACTAAAATCCTATGAAATCATATTGAATCCCTATTCAATCCCATTGAATCCTATTGAATCGCCATTTTTGCATATCCTCATCCTATAGGTCCTGGAATATTCCCATCAGCTTTGCCCAGGAACTCTCATCAAGCATGGCCCTGCGGCCAGCAGATGCCAGGGAACGCCGCGTCGGACCTTGGAAAAGTCGGGATGAACCGCTGTTTTCAATGGAACTCCATTGCTATTTCTGATTTCAGCGACAAGAACTGGAATGTCATCAATCAAAATATTGGATTTCACATGTCTTGACCAATAGAAAAGTGAGGTTTTCACCAACAAAGTGGTTTTTTGATGCATTGTTTGAAAGCCAGATCCACAAGAAATGGTGTCCCAATCTGGGCTCCCTCACTTCCACTTTGGACCGAACGCTCCTGTGGTTTACGTGAGCTGCTGGGCAAATCCCTAGAAAAAATGGTGATTTCATGGGGATTTCATAGGGATTTGATAGCGGATTTAATAGGGATTGCATGGGATTGTGTGGGGATTTGATGGGATTTTCAGCATCTATAATGGGATTGTCATAGCATTTCTGATGGGAGTAATCCATGGTACATGGGATGAAACTAACAAACATAACTAGGGGCCTTGCCTTGTAGGTGAGCAAACATGTGTTGGTGTGCTTGAGTGCTCATGCGAATGTGTATATACCTGGAAACCCCAAAGCCAGATGATTTTTCCATCGTTCGGGGTTGACATGTTTTTTTCTGTCATTACGAGTTTGTGGTTCGATTGAAGGCCCGATCTGACGAACCCAAATACGGTCTGCTAACGCACGTGAAGTCGAAAAAAACCTTTGGGATTTTGTTTATCAATATTTTTTGGCATTTTCTGGCGAATTGCCAGCCTGAGTGTGTCTTTGGGCCAACTTTGGCCCAACGTAAGTCAATCAATTTGACATGTTTTTCCATCGAATGATATTATTTATTTTCAATCAAGATGAAATGGGCACATACCGACTGTTGAGGTGTTTTTTTCGGTCATTGCGGGAAAAACCATGAAGTTGGACATTTGACTATAAACACATATCATTGCTAATAATACGGCATATGACTGTTCAAAATACTAAAGTTACATATTGACATTTGGGTTCCCATATATATATACGTATATATATATATATATATATAATTATATATGAAAATGTTACTGTATGTGTATGTGCCATGATGCGCCTAACCTCACTGGTTTTCCATTCGGAAAGTGAACCCACGAAGATGAAGCCGGAGGGGATCAAACATGGCAAGCCGGAAAATCCACCACGAAATGTTGTGTCGGTTTCGTTCGCTGGGAAAATCACCATTTTCAATGGGTAAACCATCTATAAATGGGTCATTTTCCATGGCTCCGTTAAATTACCAGAGGGTAAATGGTGTTCCATGTAGCGATGTGTTGACCAGGTCTGGTGTCATCGAAAATTAAGATAGAGATATTAAGATATATCAACCATCTAAGACTTACAGTAGTGGTTCCCTCGTGGTTTATGGCACCTCTCAATTGAGCAGTGTTGAAAACCGCAACCCCATCCCATGAAAAGATGCTTGGTTACGAACGGATGAACCCCGGTTGATGCTCATAATCCTCCATAGACAATGAATAGGGTGCCCTGAACTAATCAATGAATCAGCCAACCATCGATTATCAACTATCACCACATAGGTTTGAGATCGTAAAAAGTGTAAACATACAAACAAAAAAACATCAAACATCAAAACCATAAAAACTCTAATCACTTCAAACAACTATAGGAATTATATCATATGTATATATATATATACGGCAAATGCCTGGGTTCTGCCCGGACCCGCAACGACGACGGGCGACGCATCATCATCATCCTCATCATCATCATCATCATCAATCAAACCCTTATTGGAGATCTTCAATGCATGTAGAAGTTTAACGGGGGTGGGAGAATTAAACCCGTATTGAAGATCTTCAATGAATGTAGAAGTTTAACGGGGGTGGGAGAATTAAACCCTTATTGAAGATCTTCAGTGAATGTAGAAGTTTAACGGGGGTGGGAGAATTAAACCCTTATTGAAGATC
>Ga0126342_10020754_pt1 | contig 11013 bp, 14 predicted proteins | sample Cyp1metagenome_FD_92528 | JGI IMG/M metagenome (GOLD analysis project Ga0126342, IMG submission 92528) | Coral microbial communities from Lord Howe Island, Old Settlement Bay, Australia - Cyphastrea 1 metagenome | ecosystem: Host-associated > Invertebrates > Cnidaria > Coral ...
AGCAAAGTTCACGAAACAAAAATGTTCCGCGAAACTATACGCGTATATTTTTCCGAAAACAAACGACAGCGCGCGCTGCCGTTTGAAAACTGAAACTCAAAAAGAAAGACAGGAACAAATACATAATCAGAGAGAAGAAAGCAAAGTTCACGGAACAAAAATGTTCCGCGAAACTATACGCGGATCCTTTCCCGAAAACAAACGACAGCGCGCGCTGCCGTTTGAAAAGAGCCAAACTCAAAAAGAAAGACAGGAACAAATACAGAATCAGAGAGAAGAAAGCAAAGTTCACGAAACAAAAATGTTCCGCGAAACTATACGCGCATACTTTTCCGAAAACAAACGACAGCGCGCGCTGCCGTTTGAAAAGAGCCAAACTCAAAAAGAAAGACAGGACAAATACATAATCAGAGAGAAGAAAGCAAAGTTCACGGAACAAAAATGTTCCGCGAAACTATACGCGTATACTTTTCCGAACACAAACGACAGCGCGCGCTGCCGTTTGAAAATGCATGTGAAATTACAAATGCCGTCGGCATTCTTTGACCTAAGTGTGTGGTCAGCGAGGACATGGACGTGTGTGTTGTTTTCCTGCTCCACAGTGCGATGCAAATGATCCTGCGAGTGCAAGATGATACATGCACCCGGTTGCCAGCTAGCTATCAATACACACAGCTGCAACAGCCAGCTTTGAAGATTGAAAACTCAAAGGGATCTATTGCAACTCTTGCAAGACCTTGACTGGCACGAGCGGCAGAAACTAACTGCCTGTCCATTTGTGCACTTGTTGCGAGCTATAAGGTTAAAAAAACGATATATGTGCTGTGCATACATGTATATATAATATATATATATATATGTGTGGATTTGTGTCTATACATACATACATACATACACACACACATACATACATACACACATACATACATACATACATACATACATACATTACTTACATACATACATACATACATACATACATACATACATACACACATACATACATACATACATACATACACACACATACATACACACACATACATACATACATACACACATACATACATACATACATACATACATACATACATACATACATTTACATACATACATACATACATACGTACGTACGTACGTACATACATACATACACACACACATACATACACACATACATACATACACACATACACGTATCTATATATATATATATATATATGTCTATATATACGTATATGTAAATGTAGCATATGTACATATATATATAATATGTAACATATAAATATATAATATACATATACTTGGGGGTGCAGTTTTGGTTTTCAATACGAGTAGTGAGCCCCTGTTTGCAAACATCTTTCTTACCGAACAAACCTCTCATTGGATTATTTGCGGCGCACTCAAATTTTACCAAATCCAGGAAGGGGAAATTAGAAAAAACAACAGGGCCCCTACTCAATATTCAGCAAGGGTTTTCCCAAATTTGGCCAACCTGTTTCGATCGCTGTTGGGCCATTGTGCTCATGCAGAGTCATGTGAATGATTTTAAACTTGGTTTTTACCACCATAGGTTGGGATACGAGTCTTACAATTTCAATGTGACCATGTTTTCCGGCTAGATAGCTGGGCCGACCAAGCCTAGCTGAAACCTGCCACCCCTCAAAGCAACTCCTAAATCACTATACGTGGTTCTTTTCACCATTAAACCTTAATTGTGGGTTTGGATCCCTGGCTGAGCCCACATATCAGTGGATTATACTTGGGGGTTCAGTTCCATGTACTAAGCGGCTTAGCTGGTAATAGCTATTGGTGCCTGAATCTCTCCAAGTCCAAGGTGCTCTTCATGGTTTCTCACATAATGCAGCATAAATCCCACTATATGCTCAATGCAAACAGGGTATAACAATAACAATTCAAATTTCTGACCCGTAAAAATCTGGTTTGGGTTTCGTTGCTATAATTCCGTGGTATACCACATTTTCAGACACAACTACCCGTGTGCTGTCGCGCGGACGAGCCCTTCATGGAGAAGAGCTATGTTTTCTGCCGAGGACCCCGGTTTCACAGCGGCAATTGGTCAAATTTCCAACTTGGGGCTTGTTTTGGGCACCCAAGTAGCTCCACTTCTTGTGTCAGCTTCCTTGTTTTCTCAAACCTGTTGCTGAGATTGATCATCAACCTTTGGAAGATTCTCAGCAACACACTGCTCGAATGGCAATGAATAGCAATTTTCTTTATGTGTCCCAAAAAACTTTCGTCTTGCCAGCACGAAAGGTGCCGTGGATTAATCCTAGTGCGTTGCACTTGCAACATCATTTCTTCGAAATAATGGTGCTTTGGACGCAACTTCCACCTGCACACCCCCATGTCCGAGTAGGTTTGAAACAGCCCTTGCCAGTGCAAGAGGAAAGCTTGAAAATACTCACAAACGTATTGACTGTCTTCCTCGTTCAAAATGATCTCGGAATGGTCCAGCTTGTCAATGGCCGTTTGCAAGGACCAAATGCAGCAAGCTCCTGCTTGGAGAACCGGTGCCTGCAGCCAGAAGACAGGACGACGTGATATAGGGGTGCTATTGAACATGTTCAAATACTGGTGCATTAAATCCGTATTTGCATTGAGAAGAGTATTGGACGTGCACAACATTTGCAAAAAGCAGACCTGGCTTTGAACCCAGCTACACCTGTGGTTTCAGCAAACTCGATGCTTTTGACTGTCAAGTACCACAGTATGACTTTCACATGGTGCCCCTTGAACACGGAACCCAATTCGGGAAAGTTTTTCGTTTTGTCCACATCCAAGTTCAGATTGCGAGGAGTAAATCCAAGCTTGCGCACAGAGATCCTTGGACACGCGAAAGGACAGGGTGCCTTATTCATGTTGACCGGTGGTAATTCAAGAATTTGCGGGCCATCCAAAAAGTTTCATAACCAAGACCTGTTCGCAACCATGTTCCAAACAATATCGCACTGCAAATAAAATATCATTATATATGATCAGTGATTCAATCATAACAGATGGGCTGCCTGCAATATCATAGATCCCCAATTTGGAAGGTAACCAGAATCTAGGCTGCTAGTCATAACATAGGTGCATAGCCTTGGGTTGTTAACCAGAACATAGCTCCCCAAGTGGACTTTTGTGGTTTCCTGCAAAGTATGTCCCCTTGATTTTTCAAAGCAAGTATCCGATTCCTTCGGAATACCGTGTTCATATCGAGGCTGAGTCTCTCAAGTTGTTCTTCAACCGTTCCAGGCCCCAAAACACCATGATCTAGAAAATCGGCAACCAAGCTGCCAATGAGATCTCTCCCGAAGCCCAAGTATATAGTATGGAGCAAGTCATGCATACAAGTATACAGAGTCCATCCAGGCATGTTTACCCAAGGCGACAAAACACCCTCAGTTTGAAGGTATGTGTTGTGGGAGATTTGGGTCATTCTCCTTGGTAGATCGCGATTGAAATCCTGGTATGTCATGTTCGGGTCAGATTTCTTGGTTGGCCTTTGCGGCATACAGCGCTCGCAAAGCAGGACGCAGTTGGACCATCTTGAAAACTGGTTGGCTTCCATTCTAGCTTTGTGGTCGTATCGGAAAGCCCAATAAGCCATCCTGCCAAAAGGTTCTTATAAAGGGTCTATGCTCAATGAAAGGCGGTTAGAATTAAAGGCGTCTATCCCCAAAGGCAACCATTCTGCAACGTAAGGTTGTCAATCAATTTCTGGGTATGGTTTTTAGAAAGCCCCACATGAGCAATGTTCAAAACCATCTATCGTCCCTTTATTTATTACTTGCTGAATAAGATTTCCCATCATGGATTGCAAATTGAATTGTTTGAAATCATGTTTCAAATGGCCTCCATCCATTGGCCAAGGTTTGGCCTTGAAATTTGCCACGCAAACTCTTTGGTGAAAATTCCTCATCGTGAAAGCCCTTGTTTGGCCACCGTCCAGCCGCTGCCCACTCCATGGACCAGGACAGCAGTTTGGCGACGTGTTGGTGAACAGCTTCTTTCACCTGAAGGCAGCAAATGCAAGGGCACAAGGGCTGCACACCACAAAGTAGAGGGATAGTAAAGGGTTCAATAAGGTCTGGATTCAAAATAATAGTTGAGAATATGTAACATTTATACCCAAACTACGGTAACCCCCATGGATAATAAACCGTTCCAAATTAGATGCACCGTATGAATAGCATATCATCACATTCTGCAGGGCACCTGGATACCTTCGAATCTATATTGGTTTGGGGCTTATGCCATAGATAACTCAAACCCATTTTGTATTGCCACTTCTGCAACGGCCTAGCTGCATGGCGCTTCCGCATTGATGCGCCAGGGATAATCACCAAGGGGTACTTGTAGTCCCATACCTTAAATACCAATTTGCCAGCTGGGATGCACACCAACGATATTCACTTATGACGTTTCCATATTTTGAAAGATGCGATTAGTTTCTCATCACCAAGCTTAGATACGTTGCCAGCCGCTAAGGTGCTGGACATAGACCAGCAAACATACTCAGCGTTCGTAAAGAATTCCACACCGTCAACATGAAAAGTTGTAGGTATGAGTCCTTGGCCATTCTGACCCCCGGGATAGTACAACTCAGATGCTCATTTTTTGTTGCTAATTCCGAATCCAAATGAAATGCTGAACAAACTACAATATATGTATGTATATATATATATGCCCAAATTCTTTCAGCGCAGTGAACATCGATGTAGGCTAGTACATCGTGCAAATTTGATGTCCTGTGTTTTGAAGCTACAACTGAGACACTTACGACCCTTGTCAACGGTCACATCGTTCAGAACAGGGTGTTTCGACCACTCATCGAAAGCCATGAGGTGCTCCCAGAAGTGAACAATTTCTTTTCTGCCCCAATCTCCAAGCATTGACTTTGCCATCTGGCAGGATTTGAAGATGTTGGTGCTTTCGGAAAACTTAACCAACAACAATTGAAAAGCAGGTGACTGGGGCAAACAATTGTTAAACATCGTTTTATTTTAGATGCCAGCACCTGGTCAGGGCCTGCATGCACCACCGCATGCAAAATCTCGTGCGGCAGGAACACAGGGATCATCACCTTCTCGATTTTCTGAGAGTTCGCAACCTGGGGGACAGGTGGTCATACGTACTGGGAACCCTATTTGAAGATGGCCGAATTTAAATATATACAGGTATATATATATAAATATCTATCTGTCTATCCATCTATCTATCTATCTATCTATCTGTCTATCTGTCTATCTGTCTATCTGTCTATCTGTCTATCTATCTATCTTTCTATCTATCTAATCTAATCTAATCTATTCTAATCTAATCTAATCTAATCTGATCTGATCTGATCTGATCTAATCTAATCTAATCTAATCTAATCTATCTATCTATATCTCTACCTACCTATCTATCTATCAGGCATATTCCCCAATCATAGCTTGCAAGGATTTACCAAATTAACCCTGTGGTTTAATAGAACTTTTGTTTCATTGCTTTATTGAAGCCACCTGCTGTAACAGGGTTTGTGGAATAAAAAAATGTTGGAAATAACAAATCACCAGAAAATACTGCGGGGGTAAAAACTATGAGAAAATTTTTGCATGGTAATGAAGGAACCTGGAGCCTCAGAGATGTCCAATAAACTTCCAGCTGCAAATTAAATAGATTTCGTAGCCACCGGTGTAAATCCCTTTCTTCATTTTTGGAACTACTGCCGAAATTTCCCAAGGATGCAAATGCTTCAACGCAGGGTGGTGCAGTTTCATCCTTGTGCTGGGATTGGGCAATTGCCACCACAGTTCGTATATGGGCTTGCCCTTGGCCAATCATACCTTAGAACATGAAAACCAAAGGGTTGGCAATAACTAGGAGGAACTGGGCCCTGATAAGACATGTTTCAGCCGTGGTACTCAAGAACTGGTCAGCTTGATGACTATGGGCATATGATTCGAACCTTTGTCTTTTGAACCTTTCCAGGGACTCACAAATGGTTTGTTTGGTCTGTCTGCTTTTTGTTTCTACAAAAGAGATTCAACTATCCACGAACCGTGCAACTCACTGCAGGCCTCCCTCGAGCCTTCGATGGTCTGGGTTTCTCAGCACCTGCGGTGGGGTAAGAGATCAGGGTTGTGATGAGAATACATGGAGAAATGTGGAAACCAGTTTGGGGAAATCACTAGTTGAAACGAGTCCCATGAACCAAAGACAGGATTGCCACTCATGACTCTTGGCGTTGATTCCCTTGATGAAGCAAAACAATATGCCATATGCAACACCAACACGATGCCAGTCAGAAAGAACAAGATTTTTTCACCTTTGGCCGCACGCTGGATGTTGTATTGAAGCCCTCATTTTGAGAAGCATTGCCCTATCTCGTCATGTCAAAAAGCATGATGCCATATGGCAAGTTGCAATGAATCTTTTGCCCCGAGGACCCGTAGCGAAATTGAGCTGCAATCCTAGTCGGTCGCCTTTGCCCCGGGCTTAGCGGCGCCCTTGGCCTTTGCCTTGGCACGAGACTTTTTGTTCAAGCCTGCCAGCAGACCTTTGGCAGCTGCCTTGCAGGGAGAGAGAAATTGGGATAATAAAAACACCAGGTGAATTTTGGGTGTTTTCATTTGTTTCTTGGGGTTTTGAACACCAGGTGAATGTGGTATGTTTTCATTTGATTTTTCTGGTTTTAAACTGGTAATAACCTGGCCTTTGCTTTCTCAAACCATGTTGCGCTTTCATGGTACACATCAATGAACTTCTGGAGTTTTTCATCTTTGGGCTTGTTCGTGGCCAACAGGGCCGTTGCCACCCCGTACAACTTCTCCATCTTTGATGAATGTGAAAACAAATCATCAACAAGTTGGTCACCATACGAAATCCCTTTCAAGCTGATCGCCAGCTTGCGAGCTTCTGATCCTTCTTTCAAGACGTCCTCTTTGCAATCTTCAGCTTTCCTGGGAAGTTTGGAAAACGATTCAGAGACGAAATTGTATAAATATTCAGTGTGGATTCTTTTTGAAATAGTTGAATAATATATACATCTAACCCCAGTTTCTTAAAAAGTTGTCATATGTTTCTTCTCCTGAATTTGTAAACGAAGGGCTTGACTATATTTGTAAACGTATGGAAAATGTTGCTTGTAGCAAATCGCAAACTACTCTTTGAGGGTCGTAGGTGCCACTGGAACTGACCCGGCATCTGGTCGGGCAGCACGTTTGGCTTTGGGAGCTTTGGCAGCTGCACCTCCCGTCAAGGCATCAGCCATGGATTTTTCTTGTTGAACATCTAAGCCAGGCAAAGCCCCAGCAACCAAAGGTCCGGTATCCGTCGTCAAGGAATCCCAGAACTCCCTATCAAAGCCTTTCGCTTCCCCCCTCATGGACATTCGTTCGGATGTAGAATCCTCTTTGGTGAACTCCTTCTTCATTGATGGGTAATACCAAATCTCCTCCCCGTGGTTAGGTTGTGGATAATAATTGTTGTAACCGTTGACCTATATATGGTTAGATACCTGTAAACAACAGCTTTGAAACCAGGTATATATAAATATGTTGAAACACACCTAACCTATATGGGAATATCTTTGTGGGTGTCTTTTTGTTTTGGTGGTCCTCCTCGTCCTGAGGCCAATCCTCGTCCCACTGCCACAGTCCCTGTGACCGCAAGCGGTTACATAACTTGTCCACTTTGTCGGATGGGAGGTCCTTTTCCATGTCCCGTCGTTTCACACCATGTCTTCCCGACTTTGCCCGATTGGTGGTAGCAACAGTTCTCTCCACAATCAAGGCCACCCTTAGCAACAGAGATCCCAATAGGTTTACTTAGTCTACTTCAACCCAGTTTTAGATTTTGATTGATCAGTTGGCCTTTAATACAACACGCACAAAGAAACCCGAAGAAACAGTTTCTGAGTCTGAGGTGTAGACTTTTCAAGCTGCTTCTCGTTTTGCAGCCACAGGTTGAACAAATCAACTTTGTTACGCTGAGCGTAACTTGAAAGGGAGGTCGGGAACTTTTTGCGGTCTTGAAGTTGTCTGCTGAAGACATCCCACTCTTTTTTGTTGGTTGTACCTTACATCAACAAAACACCAATGTTTGAACTAAGAGTATCGGAATAAACACGTGACAAAAAGGACAATCTGAAAAACTACCTGCTGTGCATTAATATATAAAAGAAGCTGCTATTGGCTTGTGCCGTCTTTGCCACCGTCAAACCCTGCTCAGCTGCCGCAGCGATTGCCTTGCCTTTCTTATTCTTCTCACTTCCTTCGCTTTCCTCATCAAGATCATCATCATTTTCATCCTGTTCATCTTCTTCTTCGTCCTGCTCTCCTGCCTCATCCTCCTCTTCCTCATCTGGACCTTCCTCCTCATCATCATCATCTTCTTCTTCTGAAGAGGAACTTCCAGAACTCAGACCAAGGTCTTCAGCTGGATCCACACCACCAGGAAGCGGCAGTGTAGCCTCTGAATCATTATCCGACTGTCTACCCTCCTCACTCTCGTCTTCTGACACTTCAAGCTCCTCAAGTGCTGCCTCAAACGCGTCTCCCTCCGCCTTTTGCTTTTTGATCGGTGCCTCTTTCTCTTCACCTGCATCCTCTTTGAGCCTCTTGACTGGCACTGCTGGAACGGTGGTCTCTGCTGTGCTTTCCTTCGTACGTTTTTTTGCGGTAACCTCATCCTCATTCTCCTTTGACTCTTTCGTCTCCTTCTCCTTTGACTCTTTCGTCTCCTTCTCCTTTGACTCTTTCGTCACATCCTTTGAGTCTGTGTTCTTCTTATCCTTCTTATTTTTTTCTCCTTCTTCTCCTTTTTCTCCTGTTTCTCCTTTTTCTCTTTTTTCTCCATTTTCTCTTTGTTCTCTTTCTTCTGCTTCTCCTTATTCTCTGGTTCCTTGCTCTTCTTTGGAATCTCAGTTTCCTTTGGGACTGCTGACGGCGATGACAAAGCAGCTGTCCCTCTGCCTTGTGGAGTCCCATACACATAGACTGGCTGCTTGAAATTGACTCGGTGGCTTGGGGCAGAGGATGCCGTTGTGGACGTTGGGGAAGAAGATCCCTTTTTCAAAGCCGAAGCCCTGGCAACTGCTGCCATGATCTTCTCACCTTTGCCTGCTTTCTCCCCCTGGGTGTCCTTTGCCTTGCTTTTCTTCTCAACTTTTGAACATTCTTTGCTGGTGTCCTTCTTGGCGCTTTTCTTCTTATCTTTAGACTTCTGGTCTGCTTTGGCTGGCTTGCTATGTGCCGGTGCCATGAACTCAAACAGGCAGCAGCAAACTGCTGCCCTGCAGGAAAAAAGCGCAAAATGCTGAGCCAAGAGGATGACAGGTTTCAACGGTGGCAGCTGTAGACCTACTGGAAGCATTGGAGTAACCTATAACTACTTTGAAACCAATGCAACTTTCATGTAGGAAAATGGCCATGATACAAATCGCGGCTTTTCGCTACAAATCGCTGTTTTTTCTACTCCAAATCGCTGCTTTTTTCTGACCCCAAACAATAAAAAAAATGCACTTGGTCTGCATGGTGCTGTTTTTTTGGTGGTTGGCTTTCCTACATAGCTTCTCCCCTGCACTGCGCCCAAGTTGCACAAGGGTTGGGGGCACCTGATTTGCCCAAGGTCTGCATCACCAGCCGTGGCATCACCTGGCATGTTGGGAGACTGGAAGAGACCATGCAGGACTTTCTGCGGGGGTGGGGGCTCTATATGGATTATTTTTATGATGCTTAAAACTAGGCAACAAAGGCCCCAGAAATATTTGGGAAACTTGAAGCAATTGACACGAAAATACTGGGCAAGGAACAGCACCACGGCCCAACACCCCTTTTCAACATCTCTTTTCTAGCGCCCATGGGAGTTTGCAGTTTGCCCGCATTTTGTCCAAGACATCAAGACGCAGTAAAGGCAACATTGCATATATTCAAACTAATTGGCATGGAGAAAAGATACATCTATGAGTATCATCCACGCTGTGACCAAAAGCAAGTTCTTGCATTTAAGAGGTAAGATATTGAAACACAGGGTCCAAGTTGGCATGCTTGGTCCAAGAGCTAAAGCCTTGAGTCAGGGGCTTGGATTTCAACTTGCCATCCTTCTTGGCCTTCTTGGCATCCCGCAGGAAGCGCTTTGCATCCGTTTTGATTTTGGGACCGAGCTTGGTCCTCAGCTTTGCCAATGCCCGTCCAAACCTGGGCAACCGGTCAAAGGGGGACACTGAAATGATATCAAGTGATAATTTTTCAATTGGATTGGTCTGCCAAAAAAGACCCCCACAAGTCCCATGTTTTTCTAAAAAGTGCAGGGAAAACGCTGTATTTTGGGGACTTGTGGGGGCCTTTTTGGGTGAACCAACCCAAGTGGAAATTTGGCAATATCAAGTACTGCCAATGAGTTCAAAGCATTCGTAACCCACAAAAAACTTTATATATACGTTTTCTGTTTGAACCGAACATTTGCTTCTTACCTAAGGGTTTTGACTCAAACAAAAACTATTCCAATCCATATCTTAGAAACAGCAAAGGGTACTGCTGGGATCCTTTCATAGAGCTTGATCCTTTCACACGGGCGACCCCCTTTGAATCCACATACTTGTCTACAAGTTCTACCTTCTCGTTGTTAGCCAATGGCAGCATTGATGCCGGAGGCTTGAAGCTGGCAAGGTCGCTGATGTCTTCCCTGCCTTATGATAGCATGTGATGGATGGCAGCAGGTATTGAATGTTTCATGAAAACACCACTGAAAATGGAGATTCTATTCTTTTGAATGCTGGCTATATGGCACAAGTGGATGGATTATATTATATTATGTTATATTATATTATGTTATATTATATTATATTAAATCATATGATGTTATAATATATCAAATGGTATTAAATTATATCATATGATATTATATTATATCAAAAGATATTATATCATAAGATATTATATTATATAATATAATATAATATAATATATTATATCATATTATATTGTACTAAATCAAATTATGTTATATCATATTATATTGTAT
>Ga0126342_10020755_pt1 | contig 11013 bp, 12 predicted proteins | sample Cyp1metagenome_FD_92528 | JGI IMG/M metagenome (GOLD analysis project Ga0126342, IMG submission 92528) | Coral microbial communities from Lord Howe Island, Old Settlement Bay, Australia - Cyphastrea 1 metagenome | ecosystem: Host-associated > Invertebrates > Cnidaria > Coral ...
AATCCATACGTTGGAATTGAAATTTGAATGTCGCATATCTCCAAAGATGTGGATGGAACACATGAAATTTGAAGGTCAGAAACAAACGAAGCAGAATCACAATTCGAAATTTCCATTAATGATCAATGAGATTCAAATTGTCAAACGCTCTCGTCCCAACCTCAAATGTTTGACTGCTAAGTTGAAGCCATCTTCCTTTGAAATTCTTTGATAATGAAGTCGAACACTTCTTCAGGGAAAACAAAACATTCAGCGCCAAGGGCCATAACTTCATCAAACGAGTTCCTCGAAGGTCCGTCAGCTATGTTCGAGAAGGAGTTTACCCTGGAGACCCACGGAACGAATTGCAGTCGTTGTTCAAGGTCTAGAAACAAGTAGACCAAGGATCTTGAGGTATGATTAGTGGAGCCAGCATTAATCAAGGAGGACTGTGCGGCCGTGTTGTCTACGTGAATGAAAATGTTCTTCGATTTGATGTCGTCTGCGAAGGCGATACAAGCCATCACAACCGGGAGAATTTCCAGCTGGTGTATTTTGCCGCCTATGACTTCAACGTCATTGGATTTTGGGATGTATGAAAAGGCCTTGACACAGTTCCCCGAATCATCCACCAATACAGCTCCGATTCCAGCCACCGTTCCAGCGGAGTCATCTCCTTCTAATGACCCATCGGTAAAAACGCGCACGACTTCAGAATCGCCAAAGGTGACTTTACGAGGCATCCCAACCAAGAGGTGTGATTTCATGAGATCAAGAAGCATTTGAGTGTTACCACTCAACCTGAGCGGGTGTCGCGCCGTCTCGTACCTTCCAAGGTCTTTCATGACCGACGCGGAAGTTCGACCATATATCTGAGAGCATGCGAAACTCAAACGACTTCTCAGCCCTTTAGCCTCTCTTCCCCCAAGTTTCCCAGATGCAACAACAGCATCAATTCTTTCCACAAGTTCTTTAACTCTCTGTTCAGTGTTCCTTATAGAAAATGAGTTGTCAACTTGCTTGTGCAGGTCGAACGCAACACCCAATGCAGAGAAGACTTTAGAGAAGTCCAAGTTCTTCTTGTCAGATGTACTCAAATGGAGCCCAAGAACCTCAAACAACGTTTGCACTGCAAGCCCAGTACCCTTCGAAAGCTCAGCCTTCGTTACCACTGTAAAGTCATCGAAATACGATGTCGATCATTGGTATGTCTAACAAACTGCATCCAATATTGTTCACAGCAGCAGCAGTTCGTAAAAACGCATGCACCGACGCTATAGCTCCGAAGGGCATCGTGGCCATCTCAAAGCCTCTAACTCCCTTTTTGGCGGGATCATACACGCAAACTACAGCTTTGTTTCTGTCATCTGGGTGTATCGGCAGCTGTCTGTATGCTGCCTCCATATCGTAGGTCCTTCCCACGATGTCATCGATTCCAGAGACAAAAATCTGCTTGATCAAAGAAGCAATTTCATCAACCCCTTGAAGGATGATCTTTTCAGAAGTTCCAACTGTCGAATTTATGTTGGAATAGGTAAAGTCATCGATGGCTCTTGATTTCTCACCTTGTTGAATGATGAACCTCGGAGAGAGGATCGTTCCTTTTTCCAAGTCACCAAGATCAACTTCACGAACAATCCAGTTCCTCTTCAGTTCATCAAGGGTGATGTCCAAGAGAACCTTCGACATATCGTCTGAAGAGTTACGCTCACACCGATTGATGGCCGCGGTATTCAAACACAGTGAAAGTGCCTCCAGAGTATCCCTGGAAATCTGTGGAGGGGTCACAAGTTTGCCAAATAATCCAGAAGGCTCCAGCCATCCTGTCAACCTGAAACCTTTGTCACTGTCCAGATCATCAACTATTTTCATGTCAGGATGGTCCACTGCACGCAATAACTCTTCAAGCAAGCAAAGCCTCTTCTTCACATTGACAGTTTTGATCACATCATCACTATGTAACTTCCTCTTGGATTCCGAAGGCGAGAGTTCTTTTGCTCTTGAAAGGATGGATGTCAACATCCTCGCTTGATCCCTGAGATATTCATCTTGTTTCTTTCTGGACAGTTCTCCAATCGCTTGTGGGTACCATCCCCACGCGGAAATGCTTAATTGACTGGGATGTTTGGTCCCGGCAAGTTTCACAAGAAATTCTTTTGGAGAAATAGGGATCAACACTTTCATCTTCCTCTCGTCTTTCGAAGATGTATTGAATTGAGCTCTTGAACATGACCCATCATCAAACTGGAGCTCAGGAGGAAAAATTGACCCCTTAGGAAATGGAAGAGGAAGCTTTTGATTTGGAAAGCAATGTTCTGGAAGATCATCTTGTGGCATCCAATGTTCATTAAAAGAAAAGGAAGAAATGAGAATTGCGCACCACGCGGTTGAATGCCCACAGAGCCCCGTAGAAGGTGTTTGGTGAGAAGAGTGTCAGGTGCATCAAAATCGAAAAGGTTTGTGGGAGGTAAAGCAAAGCCTTCGCGAACTGCAATTTCCGCAATGAGTGAAGCAACTGCCCTGCAAAATTGTGGAGGGTATGCTGCTTCTTCGCTTGTATGAAACTGAACTTCATCATGAGAAATAGAGCGCCAAGGTGCATGGTCATGAGAATCATCACATATTGCTTCCAAAGAAGAAATATCAAAATTAGCCAAAAGGCCAGTGCGTTTGGGACGAAGTCCTCCATACATGCAGTTGTGAAACAAAATCTTTTGGAATGCCCGATGACGTTCAGAAATCCAAGAGGTGTACCAGAAGAAACTGTCAAAAGGATTTTCCAAAATCCACTTGATGTGCGGGCTGTCACATAGACTACAAATGTTGTCGCAAAGTTCATATAAAGAATTGGCAGCTAAAACACGATCAAAATCAATGTTGTCCAAATCAGGGAGTCCGTCTGGGAAAAGGTCTGAACGTAAAGGAGTAGCAAAAGGTCTGCCGAATTTGTTCTTAACGGGAATGTTACGGGCTCTCGATGCTGTACCACAAGGCGGAGCCAACCAAACCAAGAAAGGTTTCTGAGTTCGTATGAGCTCCAAAAGCAAGGAACGATCTTGTTGAATGGTGAGGTCAAGGATCATTGTCCGAAATTTGTGAGACTGCATGTGGTCAATAGCTAAAGCTTGAAAGCCACACTTAACAAAAGCTGTAGAAAGATTGCAAGAGCCAGCAAAGACCTCAACGATGAGAAGTTCACTGATCGAAGAAGGATGTTGACTGGTAGTTGAATTTGAAGGTTGACCAACGTCTTTCTTCGAAGACAAAGGTTCCACATGCAAGGCCGTGTCCACATCATCATGGGATAGTCAAGACTGTCCCCCACCACTCGGCTTCTTGTTCTTGGCATGGCAATTCTGGTAGGAGTGTTTGGCGTCTCCACATGACCAAGTCATACAAGAGTGGTGTCCTTTGGGACAATCATCTTTGTTGGGGCACCCATGTGCCAAATTGAAATCAAAATACTTGGGTTTGTTGTCCCGAGTGCGTGGATTCAAACCTCGAAGGGGCAAGGGCATGGAAATGGAGGGCGGTTTGTTCTTGCCCTTACCTTTGCCCTTATGCTGCTTCCCTTTGTAGGGGCCATCTCTTTCAGGTCGAGATCTGTCAGCACCCTTACCTTGTGAAGCGGATGCATTGGGGGATGACTTCAAAGAAGGATTGGCAGAGGAAACTTCAGGTCGTGGTAACAAATGAAGAGACAATTCTGGTCCCACCATAATCTCCTGGATAATGGGATCAACATTGGTGGGCGAGATGTCAATGCCAACCTTCTCAGCAAGCTTCGTCCAAAAGGATTTATCAGCTTGGATAATCTGTTGAAGAGAAGCTGCTGTATAGCCAATAGGAGCTTTCACTGAGAGCTGTGCTAGAAGAAGTTGATGGTACTTGTTAATCTGAGTAAAGGAGGTAACTTGAGCTAAATCCAAAGCCAATGCACGTCGCAAGAAGCAGTTTGAAAGCTTCAAGGCATCAGAAGTCGAGGTATTCGGCAAAGACGACTTCTTGGAGGTCAAGCGACCTTGTTCGATTGTAAGGATCTCTTTGTCTTTGCTAGTATTCTCCAAAAGTTCTGTGTCACGCTTGGTGCAACGATGTGGTGGGATGAACTTGATGGCCTTGGATTCGATCATTGAGTATGCGAGGTCAATCAATTCAAATGAAGGCTCAGACTCGCCTTGAATAATGATACCAATCAAGCGGTTCTTTTGCTCAGTGATTCGTGCTTGCCTTTCAACTGGCGGGAGCTTCTTGGAGGTTGAATCAGAAGTCCCTGGCAATCCGGCTGATAGGACCTGATTTTGAATGGATGTCATAAACAAGGTCTGTGATTCAAAGATCAATCTCTTCAACAAGAACTCATCTGATCCAGTTAATTGGATCTGTTTGTCCAGAATGAACTGTTGAAAGTCCTGCGAAGAACATTCACCTGGTGTGGTCCCAACAGCGAAAGCAAGGGCCCCCAAGGAATCAATGCCATGATTGTGGAGAGAATCCACACATGGGGCAGAGATTCCAATCTCTTTAGCCCGAGCAAGGTATTGTGCCTTGCTGTCCAGGAGCGCCATGACAAAATGAACAATGGGAAACAAATATCCTTGAGAGGAAATTCTCGGAAGGAGAAAAAGGAAAGAAGTAAGAGAGCAAAAGAGAGAAATTGAACATATATAAAAATGCAAAGCGCAACTTTTTCAATTCTCAGCATTCGTCGAAAGAGCCAACTAATTTGCTGGCAAAACATTGGACACAGGTGGGCAATGGATGAGTTGGAAAATGGTCCAAACGTTCATAGGTCTGTGAAAGTGCACGACCACAAATGAGCCGAGTGTGCTCTGCGTCCACCAAAAGATGGAGACGATGAGTCTGTCTATGTTTAACCGGAAGAAATTTTGCTGCTTGGGGATAACAATTGTCTCCCATATATGAAGGAAAATTTGGGACAGAATCTACTTGATCATCATCTTCAATTGAAGATGATGAAGAACCTGAAGACGATGAAGATGATGAATCTCGGTCGAATAGATCTGTTGTGTCTTGTGGTTCAACAGTGTCATGTTGTTCAATAACGTCATGAGAATGATCAACTGCCTGCCACGAAGAGGTCAACGATTCGTCAGTTTCAGCGTTGTCATCAACAGGAATTGGAAGAGAAGGTTGTTCTGGAAGATATCCTGAACGAGTAGTCAGGAACAAAAATCCCGGACTGGATTTCAGTCAAAAGTGTTTTCAATTGTCGTAGAGGTTCTGCAAGTAGATCCCGCCTGTAGGTGGCCAAAGTGACTTCATGGTGATCTAAATGATAGCCTAAGAGTTTGCGAACATGGGGATCAAGACCACGTTTTGCAGCAAAGCTCAAACAAGTATGTTTCAACGAGTGTGATCGTACAGTGTCACTTCGAAGTACTTCCCGTAAAAGTTTGGTGATTTGAGAGGATGTCACTGGTTGTTGAGAAAGTGCAGCATCGATTCTTCTCGGAAGAAATGGTGAGGAAAGTCTGCCAGAATTTTCCACTTGTAAATGACGCCGGGCTTGAATAAAATGATGTATCCAAGGTTGACCTGATAACGAGAAAACAATTGCAGTAATAGGCAAAAAGTGAAGCTTCTTCGCCAACATAGCTGAAGTTTTGAAGTGTTGAGATGGTAGTTCAACAAATTGTGGAGAAAAATCATCTGGATCAAAATCGATTGAATGAGCTCCTTGAAGGTCTTTCCAACGGGATCGAGCGTAGAGCGCAACGAGAATCGACCCATAAAGCAGTTTAGAATAAATATCTGTAGTGGCACAACAAAGATTTTCAAGAAGAATGATCTGAGCGACGGACAAAGGTGGCGCATGTTTAATCTGTAATGCCAATGCTTTGTGGGCAGCACAAAGTCCTTTAATGCGTACTGAGGCCAAAGAGGGTCCTTGAACTTGGCATCCAAGTACATGGATTGCAAAATTGACAGCTTGTAAAATGGATTGAGGGCCTGAAGGACGAGCTACTTGTTGAAGTTCCCGAAGAAATTGCCAAAGAATACATTCTGAAAATGGAACGATTTTTTTCTGATGAGAGTCACACCAATTCTTGAATCGAAGGAGGTCCAAAGATCTTTTGATGATAGTGCTTGTTGCTTTCATCGACATGGCAGCACTGAAACTAGCGTGAAGGTCCCAAGGGTCTGACGAGGATAAAAACATCGATGATCCTGCTGAAGAAGCCAACATTGAAATGAACCTTGAAATAGCGAGATGACGTAGACCATCTGAACGTCCTTCTTGTACGTCAGAGTATCCAAAGAATTTCGACCAGAATTCCGCTGGAGGTTCAGTTGGAGGAGGATTCGAAGGAATGATCTTGTGAGGAGGATGGACATGAGGAACGGAAGACGAAAGATTGGATAATAAAGATGAATTGGGATTAGAATTGACATTGTAATCAGAATTGAACGTGTTGTTGAATTGAAAATTGGGAGAACTTGGAAATGAAGATGGAAGAGGGAGAGAACGACTAATCACAGCAAGAGGAGTAGGAGATGGATTAAAAATCCTTCTCCAAATGCCTTTCTCCCAGGGCAATTGAAACAATGGCTGAGGGCCATGGCGTTCAACGGAAGCTCTGGCAGCCTGAAATTCGGTACGCAAAGAATGGTCCATGAGTCCATAATGTCAATTGAGCCTGAATTCAATGAGAATTGGAAAAACCAAGTTTGAAAAGGAGCACAATCGTGTCCGAAGCCAATTGGCCGATGACAAAGGGGATCCACAATCGTGGTCCTGTCAAGGGCAAGCAATTGAAATCAATGCAAAGTCAACAGAATCAATTTGAAGAAAGAAGTCCTGACGAAAGAAATTGAACGACCTGTCAATGGAGAAGAAGTTGAAGAAGAAGTTGGTGACGATCAGCTTGAAGTTGAACACGATGAAGGTCCTGCCAGGGGGGAACAATGAATTAGAGAAAAGATACATGAAGAGGGGCATATAGCGAAAACAAAAACAGACAAAATGACTGGAAAATTCAATGAACAAAAATTGACAAACGGTGAAGCGGCGGCAATTCACTTTTTAATCACTCCAACTCGGATCCACTGCTGTCTGATAGCCTCTGGTCGTCTGGGAGCAGCCCATTCTCGCGCAGGCATCGCTCTGTGTTCCTCGCAGCTTTCATGAGTCTTGCGATGCGGGTGCTTTGTTTTTCCAGCTGGTCCTCGAGCTCCTGCACCTTCTTGACCAGTTGTTTGTTACGTCTGACCGTCTTCTCGATGTCCGTGAGCCTGCCCTCGTGGGTGCGAACTTTCTTCAAAAAGGATCTTTGCATTTTCCTCTTGAAGGTGTTGCGCTTGGATGGCATGATGCTTGTAGGCCTTGGTCTCGAATGGGCTTTCGGTTGCGACTTTGGCCGCACATCCTTTTGTGGCATCCACCTGATCTGTTCTTGCAAACCCTCGATCAGGGCGTCTAAGTTGAAGACCAGGATCTCGACCTGTGCGAGTCGGAGTGCTAACTCGTGACCACCATCTGCAAGCTTCTGCAGCTGTGATTGTATCCATCGAAAATAATCAGCCAGCTGCCCAGTCAGATAATGTAATTGGAAATCGATGTTGGTCAGGGAGCGGAAGAGATGCTGGCACGAAGCACGGGCAGATCCGCCTGACTCCAACCAACCAGGGATCACCACTGTTGGTGTGGTTGAGCACAGCAGGTCGTTCAGGTACGCCGGCAAGATGAGCAATTTAAAGAAGGCCGCCGTCGTCTTGTTGCACCATCTCCAGGCCTTAGAGGCTGCTTGTTCCAATGTGGTGTTGCCTAACCGGCTGAGCCCAGGAGGGCATGGTGGCGTCCGGGGAGGCGGAATTGCCGGCGGTGGCAAAGGATCGAATCCAACACCTGGCCCTTGCATGGTCAATTGGCCAAGGCCCAATGATTTTTTTTTCGGAAAAATTCACTGACAAATTGTCGTTGTGAGCTCGTCCAAGTAGAGGATGATAAGCTGTGCCAGTTTCCAATTGGAAGGCAGATCAATTGATCGAGCTCCAAGACAAATACGCAGGATTGAAAATGAATTGAATGTGAATTGAATTGATGAAAACGTCCGAAAGAAGTCCAGGAAAAATCAATGCAGAGGCTTCACCCAGAAAATTGTAATTGCAGTGAAAGAATTGGAAATTGTACCACAGCACAAAATGGCTGGAAATATGGAGAAATATGGAAAGTGCAACTGGGCACGAATTTGGAAATTGAGCCGAAGGGGCTTTGTCCAACTGGGTTATTTGTCACAATTGTGGAGTGATCAATTGATCTATGAGGAAATGAAGAGATAATAAACAGTCAAGCAAATGCTTTGTGAAAAAGTGGCAATCAATTGATTGAATGACGACAGTTTGCAATTGCAAAGGGGAAGTGTCCTGAAAGAACTTGTCGATGAGGGCAGGAGATGGCGCTCGGCATGAACCTGACAGGACAAAAATGAAAGTGAATGTTATTTGAACTTGTCACATGAAGACAAAGAAGTAATTCTAACGATTCGAAAAGAAAGAAGTTGAAGAAAATGAAATTGAATGACTGCACGCATCAATTGATGAAGAAAGAGAATCAAAATCAGAGTTGCAATTTTGAGACCGAAGCGTCGGAGGTTTGCAAATGGCTGCGGATGAAAATGCAAAAACGGCAGCGGAACAAAGATAGTGAACAATTGATCAATGGAATGTGCGGCAAGTGCAGTATTGAAAGAATGCAAGCCTGTAAAAATTGTCAAATTCAATTGAGAATTTGCAATGAAAGAACGAATAACGAATCTGAGAGACAAGAGCAATTTTTTTTGTTGTAAAGCAATATTCCTCAATGTTCCCAAGAATAGTCAATTGACAAGATCAATCGATCAATGAGGGAAGAGGAAAGTCTCAAGTCTGTAGAAATATCTCTGTTGGGTATGAGTCAATCGACAGATCAATTGATCTAACAGAGAATTATTGGGAAAGAAAGTCATCATTGCTTGGAGGTTGACGATCTCCAGAGCGTTCATCTGAAATCAAATAGATATTGGCAATCAAGGTTTCCTTTGAAAGTCCAGAAGCAAGCGCTTGATGGACTGATTGAATGAAAGCGTCCAAAGGAGTTGTAGAAGATGAAGAAGAAGTAGTATGTAAAGTCAAAGAACTTGGCAAAGTGGAACCAGAAGGTGTAGATGTAGATACCGTCGATGAATGAGTCCAAGAGGTCAACACGTGAACAGGCCGATCAATGCGAGGAAGGGGGTTGCCAAATACATCATCACCATTGTCACGCATTGCGCAAAAACAGCAAAGGAAAAGAAAGTAACGTTTGTGAATGAATAAATGTTCGAGCGTTTTGAAGAATTTCTTGAGCCATGGCAACGGAAGTAAGATTGAATTTCTGAACTCACAAGTTTAAAATAAAGAGATGTCTAACTACGTTAGAAATTGATCGGCTTTGGGAGTTGGGGTTCTGGCTAACGAGGCTGGGCTCTCAGGAAATCAGCCGCCGACTTTGGGAAAATCAGCCACCGACTTTGGAAAATCAGCCACCGACTTTGGGAAAATCCGTCACCGACTTTGGGAAAATCAACCACCCACTTTCAGGAAACCTGTCGCCGATTTTGGGGAAATCCGTCACCGATTTTGGGGAAATCCGTCACTGATTTTGGGGAAATCCGTCACCGATTTTGGGGAAATCCGTCACCCCGTTTTTGGAAAAACAGGTTCCGTGTTTGGGAAAAAACCGTCTCAGTGTTTGGGACAAACTGGTTTCGTTTTTGAGAAAAACAGGCTCCGTTTTCGGGGAAATCTGCCACCGACTTGGGGGAAATCCGTCATCGATTTTGGGAAAATCTGCCACCGACTTTGGGGAAACCAGCCACCGACTTTGGGGAACTCCGTTTTTGGGAAAAACAGTTTCCGTTTTTGGGAAAAACATGTTCCGTTTTTGGGATGAACAGGCTCCGTTTTTTGGGACAAACTGGTTCGGTTTGGTGGAAAATTGGTTTGGTTTTTGGGTCGGCTTGGGACAAAACCCAAGTCTCACTGTTTTGAACGCTAAGCATGTTTGGGTTTGGATTTAGGAATTTAAAACTGGGTGTCTTTAAAAAGAAGTCAACCGGTAGCAAGTTGGAAGGGTAAAATGCTCAAACCTATAAACTTTGATGTCGAAACTGTTTTGGGTTGTGTGTTACGGATTTGTTTGAGATGCCACAAGCACAAACTGATACACATATTTCCTGTTGAGGATAAAAATACTTGAACAAATTTTGAAATATATAATTAACTATTTACACAATGTGCCTTGTTACTTTGTAAGTAGTGGAGTTGAAATCCCGATGACGAATGAAACCTTTGACTTTATTTCGAACGGTTTTGGCAACAAAGAATTCATTGACAGCGAAACGTCTTCTTCGTCTGAAGAAAACTATAAAGCGACTTCATCAGTCCAAAAGCCCACAAAACCCCAATGGAGGAAGCAGGACAACGGGCACTACAACAAAAAACCGAACGATGAAAAGTACTTCCAACAATATTACCAAGAAAAAACGAAGCAACCTTGTGTATGTGATATGTGTGGTTCTGCCGTGAGCTGCAAATCAAACTTGCCAAAGCACAAGAAAACGAAGAAGTGCCAGAGGTTCTTGGTTTGAGTTCACTATGATTTTATGATACAAGAAAATATCATAAAATTATACTCTAAGTATCTTTAATGACAAGATTGGAAAAAGAAAAGGTTTTGAAAAAAATATACTACGCCGTGGAGGAGGGCTTCGGTTCGGTGAGAGACTTGTACGAAAAGGCTAGAAGAGTCGATATAGGCATAACTTTGGATATGGTTTCTACATGGATGAGGGCACAACCGAACAAGCAAACAAGAAACTACAAGTTTCGATGCCAGAAACAAATCCCGCAACTCCGCAATTATTTTGCCACAAATGCGGGAGAATTCGATCTCTCTTCCACTACCACTCCTTGTGGGCAAACAAACTTCTGTCGATCTCAAAATTCCACACTTAGATCTTAACACTGAATGGTTGGAACATGTGCTTATAT
>Ga0126342_10020756_pt1 | contig 11013 bp, 2 predicted proteins | sample Cyp1metagenome_FD_92528 | JGI IMG/M metagenome (GOLD analysis project Ga0126342, IMG submission 92528) | Coral microbial communities from Lord Howe Island, Old Settlement Bay, Australia - Cyphastrea 1 metagenome | ecosystem: Host-associated > Invertebrates > Cnidaria > Coral ...
AAGTGCAAGAGAAGATCTCATAGCGTAGCATGAAACGTGGGTGCAAGTGCAAGAGAAGATCTCATAGCGTAACATGAAACGTGGGTGCAAGTGCAAGAGAAGATCTCATAGCGTAGCATGAAAGATGGTTGCAAGTGCAAGAGAAGATCTCATAGCGTAGCATGAACCATGGTTGCAAGCGCAGGGAACGTTATTACGCCCCCACCCCCCCCACCCCTCCCCCGCGCGCCCACCCGCCATCACACACAAAGTCAGCAAATCATCATGAATGCGTGACAATTCACAGCAGCTGAGGCGTTGACCTGAGAGGAGAGGTGAAAATGTGCAAAAACGTAGGGCTGATTAGTGACACCGTTGGCAAAATCAACCCGCAGGGTCGGGAATGGAACGTGTAGGCGTTAGCAATTCACTGCTCGGCACTTATGACCAACACTGGGATGTACCAGTGATTTTCTGGTTGCGTTTTCTTTTTTTTTTGTGTGTTTTACCTCAGCGGCAAGCAAATTTTGTCAAAATGCCGTTACCTCCACGGATGCATCTCTGGGAGCCGATGTGTCTATTTCCACAGTGGCGTGCGTTTTTTACTCGCTGACTTCTCTTGCCTACAACTTGGCCACTTGAGTGCCACACAGTTGAAACAAGTTATCATGCTCAGCATGTGTGAATCTCCATTGCCAATCTGTTTCGAAATCTTTCTGTGCGTTGGAATTCCCCAGCACTACAGTCAAGGGTCAAAGTCGTAGTGTATGGTTTACAAAAAAATGTTTCGCACGGCACTCTTTTGCTACCTTTGGGTAGCAGGGAGCACCATCTGTCAACAAGCAAGAAGATTTTCCATTTGGGTTTTTACCCACAAAAGCAAATGCTCCGGCAGCTTTTTTTTTTCCTGTAGATCTTGTAGCGTAGCATGAAGTGCAAGTGAAGATCATGTAGCGTAGCATGAAGTCCAAGTGAAGATCATGTAGCGTAGCATGAAGTGCAAGTGAAGATCTTGTAGCGTAGCATGGAGTGCAAGTGAAAATCATATAGCGTAGCATGAAGTGCAAGTCAAGATCTTGTAGCGTAGCATGAAGTGCAGGTGAAGATCATGTAGCGTAGCATGAAGTGCAAGTGAAGATCATGTAGCGTAGCATGAATTGCAAGTGAAGATCATGTAGCGTAGCATGAAGTGCAAGTGAAGATCTTGTAGCGTAGAATGAAGTGCAAGTAAAGATCATGTAGCGTAGCATGAAGTGCAAGTGACGATCATGTAGCGTAGCATGAAGTGCAAGTGAAGATCTTGTAGCGTAGCATGAAGTGCAAGTGAAGATCTTGTAGCGTAGCATGAAGTGCAAGTGAAGATCTTGTAGCGTAGCCATAGACAGGGTTGCTATTATCCCCACCCCACCCCACCCCACCCCACCCCAACTTCCTGAAATGAGCACGACTACACGTACGGTTTTTGACCCGGCGGCAAAAACAAGTAGTGAAGGCTTCACATAGGGCACGACGGCCTGAATCAGTAGGCTGGCATTGCAGCTGTCCTCTCAGTCTAGGTCCACATGACTCTACTAGATTCCCTTGAGTCACTCGAGAAGTCGCAAGTTTTCTGCGTACAGTTTCTTGGTGTTTTCTTCTTGCAGTTTTTTGTCAATGATCCTGGTATGCTTCGCATGCTTCACAGTGGAATGCTAACATATATTCAAATTCGAGCATCAGTGAGTAATATGTCACTGCTTGTCGCTGCTTGTTCGCTGCTTGTCACAACATGAACGCTGCAGGTTTTTCAGACCGACCCGAGGCACCATGGGATCCCTGCAGTCAGATTTTGAAGCATTATCCCAGCTCCTTGCCAACCCTCCCACAGTAGCTAGGATCCAGGGCTGCCGAATGATATTTTGATTGATAAAGGGAAACACGATATATATATATATAATTATATATATAATATGTGTACTTTTTTGTCACATCCTTGTGTTTTCTGACTCGCAGCAAGCTATACGGCTGTGTCCGACATTTATAATAGGTATTAGCAAGCATAGCAAGCACATATGTTGCACGTATGCCACTTAGTGATTCAAGTAGGAAAATCGCAGGAAAGCGGCACTGTTGGGAAAAAGGTTTGAAAAGTGGGACCAGTTAAGACAGCATTGAGACTGTAGGCTCCTTCTCCCTTCGGTCGCAATTGGGCAGCTGGTATCTTGGAACAGCCCTTATCTCAGATCAAGAGGCTGAGCTTTTCCAGTAATGACAAAGAAGAGAGGCCAAACAATGCCTCTGTAGAGCGCCACAACAGAGGAGGGAGAAAACTGACATGTTTGCGCAGAGTGACCCCTGGTGAAGATTTGTTCAACATTTTGCTGAGACTTACCTCGTATCCGCCTTTCTGAAACTTCGTAAGAATATGGTCATGCACCTCCTGCTGAATCATACAGATTAAGAATATATTGCAATTATAATATAATATATATATAACATGAATCTCGACACAAGGTTGAAGTGTTTGTAGCCATGCATTGTCCCGCCACCGGCCTCATGAGCAACAAAAAAACATGTCACAGCTTCATCATTGATGTGTAGGAGTCCAAAGCCCGAGATCCGGCGAAGGCAGACGAGAGCACCTGGATCTATCCAGTTGTAAATTGGCCAAACATGCACAACGGATCACATAGCTATAGGCAAAAGCAACAAGTTTCGAGACAAAGAACTGGTTGCTTGGCTCCATTCGTCGCACGTTGCTGCTTACGAGTTTGGCCGTATCCAGTACGTCATCCACGGAGCTGTCTTTCAAGAGACACAGGCAGCATCAAAAACACTGGTAAAACACTGGCAGGTTTTGCTGATGAATTTGGAAATGGCAAAATATGTAAAGCGGCGAGTCAATGGGATGGAAGACAGCTACAGAGTTTCTGGGAGGCGCAGCCCTGGTTTGCCCAACAGGCTCGGGAAGGGGGGAAGTTGAGGCACTTTGGGCAGGGCACAGGGGTGTCAAGCAGGAGTGACAAAGATGCATGATGATGCATTGAGCATGTATAATATAGCCATATGTGGACAATCATATATATATATATTATTAAAATATATATTTATACACATCAAAATAAGAGTACGTATTTAATTAATGAGCGTAATATGTTTATGCTGATATGATATGCAGATGCATGTAGCACAGACATTATTTCTTACATCGGATTAACATTATGGCAGGTTTCAAATTCAAGGACCGCTGTAGTACGGCGGCGTTTGTAAACCCAAGCAAAGCGATAGCCGATACTAGCCTTCAAGTTAACACGCAAAACAGGCTTTGCTGCGTGCATCTGCGTGCTTCAGGGCAGAATATGTTGCGAGGTAGTGTTAATGTTCAATACAGGGTGTCATCGAATTGCTGCACCAAGTGCACAAGATTTCGGAAGCAACTGCTGGTCTAATCATACTCGTACCCGGCCATGAAATATTCACAATGTGTGACAGTTCGCTATGATGTTTCACAATTTTCAAAGCTACTATTTATCCATGGCTTGTTCTATCAGTATACTTCAGCGCAGCTGGGATCAGCAGTTGGAATGTTTATTGAACACAGGCACTTCAACGAATTCCAACATTGCCTTTCCCTTGTAACGCGCTGGAACCAAATGGCAGACTAGCCATTCACAGATTTCTCACTTTAATTATCGTATACGGATTTTGAGAGATAAATAGAAGATGGAGCTTCATCAGTGTCAACAAATTCTGCACTGACGGAATGTTTTGTATTTCATCACCACATTATTGGACATTTGAACATTTTGAACCGGCCGAAGGCTTTCTTCCAAGCCTCACCTGCTGTTCTTTCACTTTCCTTTTGAACTTTGTCATTTGGGGGGATTTGCCTTTGCTTACCAATCATGTGCCTTTTCGTTACAACGGTGGCTTGATCACTTTGTGTTGCTCCAAAGGCTCCTGGGCGCTTTGGCGCTTTTGCGGGATCCCAAAGATTTGGATAGTGAAGGCGGGGCGCCTGCTGTGAAGTGCAAATAGTACCGCTTTGCATGGGCGCTTATGTCAGTTGATGTCAGTCTTGCTGTCTTGGTTCCTAGTCTTTAGACTAAAATTGTCGAAAGATGACTGACGAAGGTGTGTGTGCACAAATCCAAGGATCGATTTCGAAGCACAGCAAGCGAAGCTGCGTCATTCTCACCCATTCCGATTTGATCCGATTTGCAAGAAGACTTTCCTTTCAGCCTTTCCATGCTTTTCCTGAATCCGGTGACACCAGTCTTTCGCTCTTTGCGAGTGCCATGCTGACATTGAGCCTATCGTCTCTAGGACAAGAAACTCATGCTCACAACCTGAATTGGACCGTGGTTTTGGAGTTTAGGCATGTTTAGGCAATGTTGGCGAAGACTCCAATCAGCTCTCAGACCAGTTTTAAAGGGACAAATCCAAACATCTCTCCAAGAAGGTGCCTTGCCTTACTGACACTGGTGGCGCAGTGCCCCACACGATGCCTTACCCAGTGACTGAGACTCAGTGTAGGCCTTGGCAAAGCAGCCACGGCAGCAGCTCGCCAAGCCGGCCATGTCCTTTCAGACATTGGCAGACATGCCGATCAAACCTTTTTAATCATGTGTGAAGAGGTTGTGACTTGTCATGACACAATGACACCATGGGCAACAACGGGGATCAATGTGGACAGATCGTGTCATGTCAAGAACAGAATCCAGAGAGCTTCACAGCATCATTTGAACATATTTGAAGAATGTTTTTGTTCTTGCCAACGAAGTCTTAAGAAAAATATATAGAAGAAACTTGCAAAGTCCTGATCGAAAGGTGTTGCAACGGTGCTGGAGCGGTGTTGGAACGGTCTTGGAACAGCTATGACTCAGGATTACAGGCTGAATTCAGTTTGCCGTGTGCTTTGGCCAGGGGAAGGCTTACATGAAGATGAGTGGTGGCAGGGGTTTACCGCCCGGGCCAAGGACAGCACTTGACCCGAGGCAGCAAGACAAATGATGCCATATTCATCCTGGAAGCTAATAGGCCTAATAGGTGATCGGTTTTCCGACCCCAGTTTTTTGGATTTCTTTGATGATTGGATCATTTTGGATCATTCTTACATCTTACATCAAGTTGGAGTCAGCTGGTATGGTCATTTGAGATTCCCTCCATGATTCTGACTTGCTCTAGAAACAGTTCTTCTCCTCTGGTCATGTAGATCTGTAGATCCATGGTCTTTTACGACATTCATTTGCTTTCTCGAAACCAATTGCTTGAATCAGATTGAATCAGGAGATTTCTGATACCTTGGCCATGCATGACGTGTCTCTGATTCTCAATGGCATGGCCAGAGCCAGGCAGGGCCGTCCATGATGTGCCCATTTCAGATGATGTTTGTATTATAATGTATTATATATAATATATACTCACATAATTATTTGTTAAGTTATATATGTTACATATATACACATCGTGTGTATACACGGAATTGTGCTGTGTGTGTACATGGTGATCCATATAAAGGTCCTTGCAAAGACTTTTAATTGCGAAGACCGTTCATGTTATGCTGGGAACCCTCGCGAAAGTTTTTTTGGTGATTTCGCGAAATAACTTTGTTTATTCGCGAAAGTTGGATAATATGAATCATTATCATACCTGCCGCTGGTACTGCCTAACGTTGCTTTCTGAAGTCTCAAGAAACAAACTTCAAATGCAGCAGCCAAGGGCTTTGGGAAAGATTCGCGAAAAACATTTTTTATTCGCGAAGAATGGCCGTTTGCAGATAAAGGAATTTAGATCAACCACCACATATTTAAGCACACTGGTGGGACAAAAGTTGTGTTTCTGACATTCTGTGAGCACTGTATCCCTGTAGAACCCTATCTGCTGTGTGAGCTGTGTCGTGCAGCGAGTCTTATATTATGATTGATAGATTCAATAGCCGATGATAATTGACCGTACTAGGCCTGCCGCGCAAAATGGACTTCAGATGTGATCCGCGGTTGACCAGGCTTCAAGAAGCGCACGCTTTATTCCTAAATGCCTGGGTTTCCTGACTTCTTGCATGCGATGCAGGGATGGTGTTTTTCCTTATACATCTTCCCTGCCTGTTTTGTCGGCATGGTTTTGGGCCTGCAACATGGTTTTAGCTGCGACAGAAGGAGTATCGAATGAGGGTCCAGGTGCATGTACTCCATTGGCATCGCATAGCCGCTAGGACAGGTAGGAATTCGTCCAAATCTGCTCGATTTTTTGGCCTCGTGAATGCACAGTGCTCTGTTTCTGCCAGTGGCTCTTCATTCTGTTCTGACCGACTGTCTACGACATGGGCAGTCATGGCATGACCTGCGCACAACAGCGATGCTCAATTCCCGAAGTTTGTTTCCAGCTATGCCAAGTGTTTCATGCACCCTGCTTTCATATCAAGACTTTTGCGCGCACTTTTTTCTCTAGATTTCTCAGTGCGGTCAGCCATCGGGCCATCACAGCGGTTCAGAGAAATCGCTTGACTTTGTTCTGACACCCTGCAGTGCAGGGTGTCATTTCCAAGATGCATCTCCGACAGGTTTTTGCATGGCCTTAAAAAACTGTTGCGATACGAAACAGCTGTGGGAATGGATGCTTCAAGAGTCTACACCAAATCAGGTTGAGATGAGTGCCTTGATGATGATTGAGATGTGATACGGGTAGATCAGACCCTACAATCCTACAATGGAATGTCTAGTGGTGTCGAGTGGCGTGAAGCGTTTCGCACGTGGAGGCGCCTGGACAAAGAACTGGCTGCTCATCTGCACCTATTCACTGATGCCGCTCAGCCCTCTCGGTGAAGCAGGCAGCCAATTGTCCTCCTCACATCACAAAAGTTGGACGCTGACCACTTGCCCTAAATTGCCTAACTTGCCCTAGGTCTCTGCCTTGATGCCACGTATTTGCAGCAATCTAGCAGGAGGTCTCAGTTCGGAGTCAGAACAGGGCTCTTGCTGCAACACATGTTTGAACATTGAACACATACTTGTATATATTACTTATAGGCTGAGTCGGAAGGTCTATGTGTACCGTGTATATTTGGGAACTTTACAAACGCCGCAGGTGAGAACTCCCGTTGGTCAAGCTTTTTGGGTCTTTCGACCACTTGCAACTCATTGTCCGAGGTATACATGACTTCTGCTCACTTGGCAATGCTGTCAAGCTCCATCGCCAAGGCCAGCACGGCAGCAATCTTTCTGTGTTGATTGTCTGTACCTACTCAATGACCTTAAAGATCCTAAAGTTGTTCTTACATCGGTGCCAAAAAACATGAGCGGAGTCAGATCCATCTTCAATTGCAGATGCGGATGGGATGCTTGGGATGCAGATGCCTTGGCTCTTGAGGCGGAGTTGAACAGCCCACAATTTGCTTTATTGCTGACCCGTGAGCTGAAGGCAGGGAAATCGGGAAACGGAGAGCCACTGGGATGAGTTGGGGCGCCTACAGGTTTCGCACGGTCCAATTTTGTTGATGCTTGTCCTTCTTTGAGGAACACAGGGTGCTGCTCCATTTCCGGGAGACCATGGGAGACCTTAAAGGCTACAACAGCACATGGCAAATACATGCAAATAGAGTATCACCAAGATTCACAAAGTACACTCACCTGGCAGTTGCTCACGACTTCATCCTTCGAACTTTTCCAGTGCCGGTCAGAGCAAGATGCATAGCTTCGGCTCAACTTGAACCCACCACCTTGAGCAACAAACACGAGCATCAACCGTTTCCATCTGCAAACAGCCACTCAATCTTGGGATCACATATTGATGCTCCTGACTATATACAGGTCTTGCAGACACCCAGCTCTGACGAGAGGTTGCATACTGAATTCGCATCAAGAGTCTACACTCAAAATGACCCCGTGTCAAATGTCAGAGTGCAAACCAGAATCACTCAGACCCCTTCTCACCACCAAGATACTGTCCCGAACGGTCTTTCTGGATGTTTTAGAATACTTAAGCAATTTAAGGCTTTAGGCTTTTCGCACTCCTGGCTCTCGCCATGCGCTTTATTCTGTTCCTGCTTTGGCGATGGGCTTCTGAGCTGCATAAGATCGGTCCAACACGGCAAAGAAAATCAGGGCAGGTAGACCTGGGTCATACTCGTACCTGGGTCCTGGGTTGCAGGTGTTTGAGTCCGAACTTAGAGGCAGCAGTGAGTGGATTCACATAGCCGCGTTGGCCGCAGCTCCGATCGCTGCAAGACTCTGGGGTTAGATTCAGTGTCACTTTCGCATCCCTAATATAACTTATATACCCAACAGAATTGACCTCAAGCAAAAAAGGTCCATCCATCTCTTCCATGAGAGGCTGCTCTGGGCAAGAATCACAAGAATCTAGAAACTGCAGCTCTTAAATGTTTTTGTTTTGAACAGGGCAAAAAGATTTCAACCTGGCACCGTTCCCTTCCCTTGCTTCATCCTCCCCTGTGCGTGCAGTCGAGGCCAGACGAATAGCGAGATATCTCAGTGCCAGCGACTTCATCGCCGGTACCTTGGCCATCTCCGCCATGGGTGTTCTGCGAGATGCCTCGGAGAACTTGATGAAGATGTTGCGCACCTCGCCAGATTTCATTCTCCACTTCTGGATGATTCTGGATGATTGGTCACCAGTGACTTCTATATATGACTTCTATTTTTTTTCTTATTTTTTGTTATTTTTTTGTTTATCTATTTGTCACATTGTATATATTGTATCGCTCGTACCATGCGCTTCCACATGTACGCATTTACATACAGTATGTTGAAGACAGGCCTGACTCACTTTGAGCCTCTCAATGCATTGATACTTTCTCTCTCTCTCTCTGTATATATAAACATATATAATAATATATATAATTATACTTAATATGAATATATATATATATATATATACATATATCTACGTAAGTTTTGACAGGGTGGGTGGCAGATGTACACCTGAGTGCTGAACCTGCCAGACAATATTGAAGGAAAACGGCCTGAGTCAGGCACTTGCCGCAATCCAGCCATATGCACTTCCAAGAGAAGGGTTGTGTGCAATCCCACGGCTGCTCTGGACCTTCACTGTGCTTTGAGGATTCGGTGCTGAATAAGTTGTCAACTTCCAACGACTTAAACCTTCAGACAAACCAGCGCAAAAAACCCTTCAAGACACATCAACCCTAAGTTGACCCGGCAGCGAGGTGATTGGGCAATTCATCGACTGTGGGTAACGGTTCGACTGCAAGAAAAGGACAGCACATGAAAGAATCAAGATGAAGGGTCATTTGATGTGTGACAAAGCTCAATATTGATGCATGCACGAGAATTCCTTGCCCGTGCATGATACAGCATGATGCCACGCACTCCCGACTGAATTGCCCCCCTGTCCAGTCTTCCTATTCGAATTCACTTACATAGACGGTGGGATTGTGTCCAAACATGTCCAAACCCTCTACTATATCCGTCTTCAAATCCAGGCGCAATATGGTGTAATGACACACTCGCTGATTTTGGGTTGGGTTACAGTATGTTGGGTCCACTCTGGAGGACGCTGACTTGGTCATGGCATGGCTGAGAGAACGACCAGAGGTGAACGATACTGCACAGCTCTGGCTCTATTCGAAGCGCGGCGAGGGCAAGAGCACTCGCTGCTCGGAGTCACGTCTTATGAGACTTTCCTGGTGGCATTCTGATCTACCATTTATTATCGTTTATTTCCCTATATTCCGCTTTCGTTCTCAGATTCGCAATTAAAATGCATCCACACTGTCGCTGGGGCAGCAGGAGTCAAGTCGAACGTGGTGAACACTTTGTTTACTCCATTCTGAAAATTTTTGGCAATGCGCCATCTATAGACCACTTGAGGGATGGGGTGTTTTGTGCCATCTATAGGTTCCCGACACACGTCCTTGAAAACAACCTGTTTTCCTCATTTTTCCTCTAGGTTAGTTTAAACTTAGTATTTAAGATCTGGGGTCAATTTTTTTTTGGAAAACCATAATTGTGGATTGCGCCATCTATAGGTTCCCAAAGGAGGAGGGAAAGGAGAAAGGAGGAAGGAGAGGGAGAAAGGGAAAGGAGAAAGGAGAAAGGAAAAAAGGCAAGGAAAAGGGAAAGGGAAAGGATAAAGGAGAAAGGAGAAAGTAGAAAGGGAAGGGGAAAGGAGAAAGGGGAAAGGGAAAGGAGAAGGGGACAGGAGAAAGGGAAAAGGGAAAAAGGGAAAAGGAGGAAGGGAAAGGAGAAAGGAAAAAGGAGAAAAGGAAAGGAAAAGGAAAGGAAAAGGAAAAAGGGAAAGGAGAAAGGGAAAGGAGAAATGGAATGGAGAAAGGAGAAAGGAGAAAGGAGAAAGGAGAAAGGGACAGGGAAAGGAGAAGGGGCAGGAGAAAAAAGAAAGGAGAAGGGACAGGGAAATAAGAAAGGAAAAGGCAAAGGGAGAGGGAACGGAGAAAGGGAAAGAACAAAGGGAAAGGAGAAAGGCAAAGGAGAAAGGAGGAGGGAAAGGAGAAAGGAGAAAAAGGAAAGGGGAAAAAAGAAAGTGAAAGGGGAAAGGGAAAGGAGAAGGGAAAGGAGAAAGGAGAAAGGAGAAAGGAGAAAAGGACAGGGAACAGGATTTTTTCTTTCGGAAACCATAACTGTGGTTTGCGCCATCTACTGTATAGGTTACTTACCACTGCGTTCCATGTTTAAAGGGAAAGGGAAAGGAGGAGGGAACGGAGAAAGGATAAGGAAAAAAGGGGAAAAAGAAACGGAAAGGAGAAAGGAGAAAGGAGAAAGGGAAAGGGGAAAGGAGAAAGGGGAAAGGGAAAGGAGAAGGGGACAGGAGAAAGGGAAAAGGGAAAAGGGAAAAGGAGAAAGGAAAAAGGAGAAAAGGAAAGGAAAAGGAAAGGACAAGGAAAAAGGGAAAGGAGAAAGGAGAAAGGAGAAAGGGAAAGAAGAAATGGAATGGAGAAAGGAGAAAGGGGAAAGGGACAGGGAAAGGAGAAGGGGCAGGAGAAAAAAGAAAGGAGAAGGGACAGGGAAATAAGAAAGGAAAAGGCAAAGGGAGAGGGAAAGGAGAAAGGGAAAGAACAAA
>Ga0126342_10020757_pt1 | contig 11013 bp, 2 predicted proteins | sample Cyp1metagenome_FD_92528 | JGI IMG/M metagenome (GOLD analysis project Ga0126342, IMG submission 92528) | Coral microbial communities from Lord Howe Island, Old Settlement Bay, Australia - Cyphastrea 1 metagenome | ecosystem: Host-associated > Invertebrates > Cnidaria > Coral ...
AGACCAAACGACGAGCAGAAAGACGTGCTCGAGCCCGTGCCAGGCTGGCTTGGCACCTCCACAAGCGTGGAATACTGCGTTTGTCAGCCGTGCGCTTGCAACACATCCGCCATCAGCTACAAAGACATCATTCCAAGGATCCGGTATTCCTTGCAAGAATTACGGAAGAGATGAACACCGAAGCTCCACCACCCTGGAAGTGCTTCCCCTGCAAGCGCATTTGCAGTGGGAAACACGAACATTGTGCAAAGTGTGGTCAACCCTGGAGGAAGACAATGGATCCCAACTTTGTCCCTCAGGTTCGAGCAACCACTCCCAGAAGAGTGCAATGGAGCCAAGATCAATGGGCAGAGCAACCCCATTGGGAGCAATCGCAATGGATCAAGTCCCCAAGACGAAGGCAGTCTCCAAGGCAGCGATCCAAAAAAGGTCCTCAGGGGCCACCTGCAAAAGGAAAGGGCAAACACAAACAAGCAGACGACCAGGTGCAGTATGGCCCGCAATCGCTGCCTACTATGCCATCTTTGGAGCCTCCATGGATGACTGCCTCAACAACAGCGCCCAGCATGCCCTTGGGTCCTTCGCCATCACAGATGTCAGATGCCAAGGACGAAAAGGGCCAAGAGAAGCAGATGCGATCATTAGTTGCTGTACTCAGGAAGCACCAAGATGTACTGCCAGAAGATGTCCAAGCCTTGATGAAGGATGTCTCCATCAGGGCAGGCCAGCAAGAAACAAAACAGCTCCATGCAGCAGTATCGCAACACGGCAGGGCCAAGCGGGAAATAGCCGATGCACAAGCAGCAAGGCTGAACATGCATGTGGCTTGGAAAAATTTCTTGTCACAATCGGTTCAACAATGGACTGCATATACAAATCAGTTCATGTCCCAGGAGAAACAACTCATGGAACGATTACAGGCAGCACAAGAAAATCTGGCCATTGCAAAGGAGAACCTCAGCAGTTCCCAATCAGCCGCTGGAGTTATCCCCAAAGAGGATGCAACCATGATCAGCGACACGGAGGACATTCCTGCAAAGGCTCACGAATCAACTGCAGGAGAGAAAATCGCGGCCAGCTTCCAAGATTTGGCCAGCAATTTGCAGGCCCTCCACAACCAAGCTGTACAAGCGGTGCAGCAAGAAGTGGACCAGCAGGATCGCAAAAGACCCAGAGTCGACTCTCCAAGCAGCAAGGAAAAAGACAAAGAGGCGCCACACAACCCAGGTTTTGGCGAGGGCGAGTAAATACACCTGCAACATGTATTGCTCACGGCCCCCTTTGGCATTTCTGGGGTTCCGATTCAAGCCATCGAAGTCAGGCAGCCACTGCTGATCCCATGCCCAATTTTGACCATGTTTTTCACAGTTTGCCTTCAACCCTCTCTGATCAGTTTCGAAGTTATTCTGACAGTGATTTTGCTTTTGAGGGTCTCTCTGTGCCAGGGGTTTACAAAGGGTTTGATCAGCTCGACCATTCGGATGGCATTGATGCGTTTGTTGATGTGTCATTGGTCCAAGGGTGCAATTTTCCAATCCATTCCTACCCTTGGGACTGCAAGAACGATTCTTGGCAAACCATCAAATGGCAGCACACAGTTTTGACAGAACCCGACTTTTTGGATGAATGGTCAGCCCAGGACATTGCGTTTCACTTGGCGTATGAGGTCAATGGTTCTAGGCCCCCATCAACGCCAGTTGATCAGCATGTGAGTAGCTGTGTCCCAAGGAGCTCACAACCCACATCCAAGGTCGCCAAGGTCAGTTTTGATGACATTGTTCAGTTGTTCATTGGGCTTGACGAAGATCAAGCCTTTCATGTCATCTCAATCCCGTCTCAGTCATTGGACATGCCCGACAAACCATGGTCCATTTGTTCAGCAAAAGCCAATGCCAAGGGTCTTACTGCGCCTGTTGATCCCGATGAGCCTAAGAGCACCGAGCCATCACACACTGCCCGATGCCAACTCACCCAGGTCGATCCATGCTGCAGCCCAAGACCTTTCCCACCAGCTCCTGTTCAACCAATCGTCGATGCCGGCCAATGCGAAGTTCATGCCAGTTTCGAAGGCTTGTTTGATCCAGGTAGTCACCGCCCTCTTTCTAGAAAGGATTGGGGCTTTGGTTTGTCTATACCAGCACCGAGGCACAAGTCGTACCCAGTTTCAATCAATCCTGAATCAGGTCACTCGGATTGATGGCCCTAAAGCACAGGGTCCCAAACATCAAATGCGTGAACCGTTGCACGCTCTGGGTACCCCGTCAACCGCAATTGACAAGATGATTCTGCATCCCATGCACCGACATTTGCAGCCTCGGCATGCCATATTGCAAGATACAGACGTGTGGTTCTCCAGTCAATGCAGTGCAGCCACAGTCCGTTTTTGTCCTGTACAGTCATGCGGCACGCCAAGAAGCCACCATGACACGATGCATCACCCGTACATCCGACAATGCCGTTTGGAACACGAGAGTCCCATCACAGACCTGGTTGCACATTTGCCAGCTGATCAGCCACCAGCTGACCCCGACCTTAATTGGCAGGGTCGCCAACCGCCGATGCCACCAGCGTTTGTTGCAGATCTGTCCAACCGCTTCATTAGGATGGGGTTTGATATTAATGATGGGGATTTTGATGTTCCACTTCGAACCTGGTATATCGATCATGCCACCATTAGGAGATGGACTGCCCCCAGAAACCTCCAACTTGTTGGACCTCCACAAGGTTGGGAGGCGCAAATCAGCTCCATTTGGGTAGATCAGATTAACCCTGATGAATGGTTCGATGTCACCATCATTCACCCCGACCCCCCCAGACCGCCTAGGCACAGCTTTGTCATTTTGGATGTAGTTGTGACACAATCAATTCAGCTTGACAGGTATGCAGGTCTGGTCACTGTCCTACCGTCCCGCTCAGCCTCCTTTGACATGTTTTCAGTTGCAGCCTCTTTTGAAACGGATGTCAGTGGCTTTGACGTTGCCCAGGCAGCTGATGCAGCTGCCATGTGTAGCTACCAAGAGTGCACAGTGACCTTTGGTTGGCAAGTGATACCGTACACATTGAGGCCGCAGCATGCCATGTCCCATGGAGACGGTTTCCAACTCCAGATTCACTCGACTCCAGCTCAGTTGGCTTCGCAAACCAACTCACAGGCGGGATCATCAACCGATGCTCGGCCAGGAGGAACTCAACAGTTTCCAGCCGGAACGACCAACGAGGATGTACAGTCACACGTTGCCCCAGTCACATCTCAGTTCACCACGCCTCTGCATATCTACCAAATGAATGGTATGGACACAGTGGTGCAATTGGTCAATGCACAGTTGGCCCAGCCGTCCCACATCATTGCAGATGCCCTGAGAGTTCCGTTCAACTGCATCGAGGCCTTACACATTATGCCCATTTCTCCGGACGCCTTTCCAGAATTGGCCATACCAGCGATCGTTCAAAGGGTTGGCGACATCCCCCTTAATTCAACAGATCGTTTGATTATGATCGATGTCATATACCATCATCATCCTTCGGCCACAGGCAGTACTAACCAACCCACAGTGGTAAGGGGTGTTCACAGAGTCACACATCATGTCAGCCGTATACAAATCCTTTTCAAAGCGGCAGTATTTCACTACTGTGAGTACCTGCAGGAAGGTTGTGGTGTCAGCCTTGATGGACTCTTATGGCCAATCACCCAAACAGATCCACGGCCAGTCAGCCATGGGTCTTATGCCACGGTTGACGTTCCACCCCCGTATGGGCATGATGTTGACACACTAGTTGCTGCAAATACCCTGCACCATGACGGAACCACTGATGCAATGATGGATTTCATGTTGGAGCCGATGGACCTTGCTGAGGACACAACTTTTCTCACGCAGCTGTTTGCCTCCAAAGCAGTCATTGCCTCAGTCGCCAAAAACCGCCTCAGGTGGTGTGCCAGGGACATCCCATTGCCCCAGGATGTCGTGAACAGCACTCAGCATGCGCTGATTGCCTGCAACCATGCCAGGCCCACTGAACAAACCGTCGCGCAGGCCAACCCAGGGTCCGAAGAGCAGCCCCAGAATGCTGCTTCGACGGTAGTGTCAGTGCAACTCCAGAAGAATGAACGCCAGATTGACCCACTCACTGGCTCAAATGATAGTCCTACTGAGCATTGCCAGAGTAGCCCATCTTGTGTTAGGTTTGACGATGGTACCGCCCCTACACAAAACAGGGCTCCCATTCGACAATCCTCCCCGATACAGACTTCAATTAGCACTTTTTTTGCCAGGAAGTCCAAAAAATCGGGGGCAAAAGCAAGGCCCTCTGTAGCCTCAGGACAAACTACCATTAGAGACTTCTTTAGTCCTCAACCTGCAGCGACAACCGCCCCATGTGATGCCATCGCAGCCGTCGACAACCCTCCATGTCCGCCAAGCTGCTCCGCTACCATGCCCAGACATGAAGTGGATATCACAGAGCGGCCCGCAACGGGTCAGGGGCCCGACAGCCAAATCGACCTATTCATGCTGGGGACGCCGGAAGTCATTCAGTGCAAATGTTCCCAGGAGCAGGAAGCTGAGCCGCCCAACTTTGTGACCAACAGGCCTCAACCTCAGGCACTGCCAGCGCCTCGAAGAGCCCCAAGACCAGCATGGAGACTGCACCTTTCCAACCTGTTTGATGAATTGGCCACCGTGGTTCATCCCGAAACCGGGCCTGTCATGCAAGTGGAGGTGTGGTATGTCCACCATGATTCATACCCAGAATGCATTGAGCCGAGAGTTGTCGAACTGGATAATGTTCAAGAACTATGGTACGCTGACCTTTGCAATGTCTGGCTGGACCGTGTACAGCGGCACCAACCCATGAGGGTGCTGAACGTGTTGCCCACGCCTCCTTACCACACACGTCCAAACACAGCTGTTCACATTATCCTGGAACAAGGCCTTCACCCCCAAAAAGTTGCGATCCATTTCACCACCATCTTTTTGGGAGGCACTAGAGTAGGACTGTTCCAACGAGCTGAGTCAGCACCGGAGCGCATTTGCACCCAGCACATGATCGATAGGCATGGATTCCAACTCCAATGCGACTTTCGACAGTGCCACATGCATTCAGGTCTCCTTCGATTCGCAATGCATGATCCTGAGGAGATTTTCTCTGGAATCAGTGTCGTATTGACGGTTGCACCACCCCCGCCAGAGCCTGAAGCTGCCTCACTTGCCAGACAGTTGGAAGCGCCCCCATCCAATTCTCCCCATGTTCAGAGTGATGATTTTGATGAATCTGAGTTGATGCATGTCACCTCAAGCTCACCCCGGGCCCCAAGCCCACCACCAGGGGATATGCAGAGCACAGGGCCAGGGTTAGGTTTTAACCATCGCATTACACCCGCAGCACTGCTTGAGTTCCGTCAGACGTTGGAATGGCAGGCTCGAGAGCTAGACCACCGCTGCAGTGACCCTGCACAGGCCTCGTTTCATGTTAGATCATGGTACCTCCATTCCGACAGAAGGATCAGAACGGAAGAATCCAGAACGCTCGTCTTGGATCCCAAGCCGCACACCTGGCAAAATACTATTATAGACAGGTGGCGTGACCTTCTTGAGCCCGATCAACCGGTTCATTTGCATGTGGTCCTGCCGAACCCGCCAGGGGAATCTTTGGAACCGGCAGTGCATGTTATCCTGCTTCAGAGACCCAACCCACTGTGGAGATCTGCGCTACTGACGGTTTCCTATCCCCATATCGACGTGTGGAACATGCAGTTTCTTGCGGTCATGTTGGACGCAAACACCGATCATGAGCAATTGGGTTTCATCTCAGGGGTCACGCATCCGTCCAATCCACAGGCAGCAGTGTTGGACATTGAGGTCACCCATGGTCAGGTCACCCTGACACGCGACGGCACATTTCCGGTCCGGCATGGTTTCTGGTTTGATGTACGTGCTGTTCGCAGGGACCAACAGGACGATGACAGTTTGACTCTCATCCAAGTGCAGTTTCAATCTATCAGAACGTCAATTTGGAACATTCAGTCTCGCCTTCGGCACAAAGCACTTGAATGTATGACCACAGGTGACAGCAACACTGGCAGTACAGTGCCCCTTAGTGCCATGTCAGTGGCTGTCATGCCCAATGAACCACAGACATTTATCGACCCCTGCGGTGCACTTGCATTTTTCACTGCGCTCCAAGCACTTTGGCAGCCGTTAGCAATTTTGCAGCCGCCCAGCCTTGCCTGCCCTGGTACCAGTGGTGACATGGTATGTGGATCACATCCGTTTCCCGCAGTGTTTCCAGCCGCGTCTTGTGCTACTGAACCATGACCCATCAGATTGGATCCAGCGCATCCGAAGCGTATGGGTCGATGTAGTGTTGCCCCAACATGTCATGCATGTGCATTTAGTACAACCTGCCCCACCGGATATGCCCCACGCACCTCGCGGCACACCTGGTAGTTGTACAGCAACCCATTGCTACTTTCAGGTCAGTGATCATTACCAGTTTTGACTCTGACGCTGCACAGGGACATGCCAATAGGCATGCCACTATGGCTCCAACTCCTGTTGCATTTCACACTGTGTTGGCACTGGCCTACCATGACACAGTTTGCCAGCAGCCCCAGAATGAATGTGCTGTATGGGTTGGAAATGATGAATTGGCGCCCATGGAGCACTTACCACTCGTAGATGGCCATTCCGTAGTCCTGGCATTGCACCGGCATCACCTGCCGCTTCCTGAAGGAGACACCGCATGGGACTCACAAGCCCATGGTCCGACCCAAATGCAGCCCCCTTCAGACGCCCTCCCGCCTGACGTGCCAAACCCCATACCACTGCACTCTAAGGTGGACAGCGCAATGCCGAAGCAGCGATCATCGGTCCCAAGGCCAGTACCATGTCCAGTCCCATGTCCAGGATTCCCGGTGATCCTGTCCCTGGATGCAGTCTTGCCTGTCTCTCGTGCCGACCCAGCTCAGCCGTGGCAGGAAGACATCTCTGCACTTGCATGGAATGCATCAAGCAACTGGTTTCAGCAAGTCCATGACAGCCTTGATATCCAATTGTCGCCTGTTCCTTCCCAGATGACCTGTACGCCCTCAACATGGAACGCAATTTTCGAGGCCCTAGCAGCTCCGATCGGCCCCTACGAGCTCGTTGAGGTATTTGTCGATGGTGCCACCTCTGCAGTTGCCGCTAGTTGGAGTCTTGTCCTGGTAGCTCATCACAAGGAGTCCCAACGACTGCTAGGCACCCTGGCTGGTCCAGTTATCATTGGCACAGCCCACCCATGTTGGTTAGGAGCCTCCAGCCTGGATAATATTGCTGCGGAATTGTCGGCGTTAGCAGCAGCACTGGCCACAGTAATGCAGTACCAATTCAACTGTCCAGTAGTGGTCCGCCCGGATCTTGCTCTCAGCCGTTGGATTGCTCAGGAATTAGTCACCACAGTCTCCAACCCGAGACTTGCACAGCTCTGTCGGATTTTCGCAGCTTGGTCCCCACCAAATGTGCACTTCAAGGAAGTCAGAGGCCATACCAAACATGCTTGGAATGATCTAGCAGACTCACTTGCCAAACATGTCCTTCAAGCTCCAGACCGATTCCCGCCCATTGATTTTGGATCACTGCATCAACTGGCCCAAGAGCAGCATGACCTAGCGTGGGCTTGGGTTCAAGGCATGCCCAAGTCGTTCCGCCAATGCTTTCCAAGTGAAGTGCAAGACACGGTGTGGCAGTTTGGCCCATCACCACGCCAAGTCCAGCTGCCCGAAACTCCCCACATTCAGAAAAGCGATCCAGTCGCATTTCAGTGTTGTTTGGCCACAATCAATGTTCTTGCGCTTGACAGAACTGACAGCCAGAAAGAGGTAGGCAGGCGCACAGGTGCACGCACTACCCGATTGGATCATCAATTGCATGCGGCCGGCATCCACATTGCAGGTCTCCAAGAGACCCGTACCATCCAGGGGCAATACCGCACAGATCACTACCTGATCCTTTCTTCTGGAGGTGCAGGGCAAAATGCAGAACGTTCAGGCTGTGAACTGTGGCTCCGCCGAACATTGCCTCTCTTCAGTGCCGTGGACCAAACTCAGATCACACTCACTGATTGCACATGCATAGTAGCCCACGCCGACCCGCGAAGACTGTTTGTGCGCATTGAGCATGCTGCACTGAGTTTGACAGCCATTGTGCTTCATGCGCCCTGTTTGGGCAAGGCCACCGGGGATGCAACAGCACCCATAGATGCCGTCAAGCAGTGGTGGATCCAGACAACTGCTATATGGCACCAGGCCGTTTCCACAGAGATGACATGCGTCCTCATTGATGCAAACGCCACACTGGCCTCCGCAACCACCGAATTCTTCCAGCAGCACGATGCCGATGCCACTACTCCCCAAAGCCTTATCATCTTTGAGGAGTTTCTCTGTGAACACGCCTTGTTTGTGCCGTCCACGTTCCAGGCTATTCACTCTGGACCATCGTTCACCTGGACCCATTCCTCAGGCAGGCGCATGAGGATCGACTATGTCCTTCTTAGCCGAGCCTTGTTTGGCATGGTGACCCAATCCGAAACTTGGCGATCCTACGATGGTACCTTTGCCCACGAGGACCACATTCCGGTAGTCCTGTCCTTGAAAGGCTGGATCCATGCCCACCAGGCTGCCCCTCAGCACTCGTGGGATGAATTTGCGCTGATGGATCCGACCAGATGCACCCAATTCCAAGAGGCCCTCGCGACATTGCCAATCCCTCCATGGGAGGTTACAACTGATGCGCACAACTTGCTGTACGAAACCCAGTACATCCAACTGGCCAAGCAATTTTTCACTAGAAAAAAGGGGGCGAAGCGGCGCCCAACCTTGAGTGCCCCCACACTCGATGCCATTGCTTTCAAGAGGCACGTCCTGGATTGTGGAAGAGCCTGGTCAGCCATGACTGACCCTGATTTCAAGGAACAGCTCAAGCTCATTGAACGCACAGTTCGTCGCCTTGTCTCTGCTGACTTGCAAGTCTTCTTTGATCAGATGTTGGTGCGCCTCCAAGAAGCTGGCCAATTGTCAGATCACAAGCAAATGTTCCGCATGTTGGCAAGACTTGGCAGCCGAAAGCATAAAACTCGCATGCAGTCCAAGCCATTACCCATGCTACGCACCCAGCAAGGCGAAATGGTCACATCCTATGCTCAGCAACAAATGCTGTGGCTGCACCAATTTGCCCAGATTGAAGCCGGGGTCAGGGTCACCTGGGAGTCGCTCAGGGAAGCAGACGCCACCATGCCGGATCTGCCCCGGGACATTCAGGAGGCGGCAGCCTTTCCAACAGAGTGGAACCTGCAAGCGGCCGTGGCCAAGATGAAAAGGGGCAAGGCACCTGGACCCAATGGAATCACTCCTTGTCTTCTTAAGGCAGGGGGTAGCACTTTCTCAAAGCACTTCACCGCCCTTACAACTAAAATTGTGGCCCATGGGAAAGAACCCTCATCCTGGAAGGGAGGCAAGTTGGTGCCGCTGTATAAAGGGCGCGACTCCACAGCTGACCCAGCCGCTTACAGAGCCATCTATATCTCTGACCACACGTCCAAGCTCTACCATAGAATGTTGCGCAGTCAACTGGAAGGGCCATGGACCGCAAGCATGGACTTGTTGCAAGTAGGTGGTAGAAAATCAATGGGCACTGATGTGGCACATCACATGGTGAAAGCCCATCAGTACTGGTGTAGGAAGAGAAAGCTGCCGTCAGCCGTGGTCTTTTTTGATCTGAAATCGGCCTTTTATTCGATGCTACGGCAAGCACTCCTGTCCGACCAGCTGGACCCACAGCCAGTGGCAGCAGCTTTGCACAGCTGGGGAATCCCCACCCAGTTGATTGACATGTGGCTGCAGCAAGCCAGCTCCGACCACGCCATTATGAATGCATCTGCCCACACCGAGAAACTGATCCAAGACTGCATGCACAACACCTTCTTCACGGTGGAGGGGGTACCCGGGGTGTGCCACACCACGCGGGGGACCAGACCTGGCGACCCGCTAGGGGACCTGCTTTTGAACCTGATTATGCGATTGGTCCTGCACGACATGCATGCAAAGGTTCAGCAAGGCTCGAGGGCAACCTGGCTCGGAGCACCCACACACTGCAGTTCCTTTGCTGACGCCGAAGACATCCCACTTCATGCCTATTTTGATGTGTCCTTTGTGGACGACGTAGCCGTGGCCATCCATGCCGAGACTTTGCCAGAGGTCGAGGGCCTCATCAAGCTTGTGGTGGAATCCTTCCATGCAGCGGCAAGGGCGCGTGGCTTAGATGTGAACTTCAACCAAGGCAAGACAGAGGTTCTCTGGGATATCCTGGGGAAAGGGTCCAAAGCCTTGAAGGAGCGCCTGCACGACTCTGGTCAATGGCTCTCTTGGCATCAGGAAGCAAACACATTCAACCTCCGCGTGTCCCATTCCTACAAACATCTAGGGTCCTGGATGCAGATTGGGGGATGCCACCAAAGGGAAATTGCCCAGCGAGCCTCCCTGGCCATGCAAAGCTGGGGATGCCTTGCGCGTTCCTTTTACCACAAGAGGCATGTCGGCCTCAAGGCCAAAACCACAGCTTTCCAGTCCCTTAGCATGTCCAGGATGATGTACAATGCTCACACGTGGGTTGGGGTCACCGATGACCACCTCGCCACATGGCAACAAAAACTCAGGAAACCCCTGGGATTGATGACTAAGCCCATGCTCAAAGGTATCGCCCCAGTCAAGGTCGATACCACTGACCTTTTCGCCCTAGCCCAGATCCTGCCGCCCACGGACCAACTGCATGTGGCCAGGCTTCGATATCTCAAACGCCTATTGAAGTACTGCCCACAAACCCTCTGGAACCTGCTTTACCAAACTGGTGAATGGCCCCACAGTTGGCTAGCCCTTTGCAAGTCCTCCTTTGCCTGGTTCTTGCAATTTTATCAGGTTCCCGGTGCCCCAACAGATGCTGCAGACCTTACGGCGTGGATCACATATGTGGCGCTGGACACCAA
>Ga0126342_10020758_pt1 | contig 11012 bp, 11 predicted proteins | sample Cyp1metagenome_FD_92528 | JGI IMG/M metagenome (GOLD analysis project Ga0126342, IMG submission 92528) | Coral microbial communities from Lord Howe Island, Old Settlement Bay, Australia - Cyphastrea 1 metagenome | ecosystem: Host-associated > Invertebrates > Cnidaria > Coral ...
AGACACACACAGACAGACACACACAGACAGACACACACACAGACAGACACACACAGACAGACACACACAGACAGACACACACAGACAGACACACGCAGACAGACACACACAGACAGACACACAGAGACAGACACACAGAGACAGACACACAGAGACAGACACACACAGACAGACACACGCAGACAGACACACACAGACAGACACACAGAGACAGACGCACACAGACAGACACACGCAGACAGACACACACAGACAGACACACAGAGACAGACACACAGACACACACACAGACACACAGAGAGAGGGAGAGAGAGATGGATACATAGATAGATAGGTGGGTAGGCAGGTAGATAGTCAGAGAAACAGACAGAAAGAGAGAGAGAAAGAGAGGAGACATCAATCTCCTTTCGATCCATCAGTGGCTTCGTTCTGCCATCCGTGATTCACAACAACCAACCTCTCCTATAGGTTTCCTATTTTTGAAACTTCCGCCACCGCTTGCGCGTTACTACTGGTATGTGCCTTGGGAACAGAAACGCAAAGTAGACGCCCCAGCACTGAAATTTGGTAGATGAATGTAGATGGATTCACTGACTTTCCGAGGCATCGATATAGATAGACCATGATAGACCATGATAGACCACATTTGGGAAATCGGAATGCAAGAGAACGCGACAGTTGCCAGGTCTCCACATCCACATCCATCACAGGATCGCAGGCCCCAGATGTTCGTAATTTGTTTCATTTTATTTCATTTTGTTTCATTGAGCTCAATTTACAACGCCTTAAATGACATTGTACGTAAGGTTTGCTGGGATCAACGTATACCTGTTTTGAGATGATTTGGAGGTTTGCAGTGTTTGTTCCGTGTCCATCAGACACATTCACAAGTAGGTTAGATATATGGTTAGATTTATCTAATTTTCGAACATGTTTCCATAATTTGACTAAGCGAAACATTCTGCGTGATTAGTAGTTTCGTTCTCGTCAAATTACTTTGGTATGTTTGGCTCATTTTGACTCAATGTTGGCTCATTATAGTTCTTGCGACGAAGTTTTTTTTGAGTTTTTGGCGGTCAGGCTGAGAAGCTGCCACCCTTCATGTCACACGGCGTCGAAGACTAAGACGGCTCAGAGGAAGCTCACAAGCGAAGAAGAATGTTCATTGTTTAATTCTCAAATATCGTTCAATAAGCCATCCACAAATCAAAATCATGCAACGTTGCGCAAAATAAGCAAAGCTTACAGTGTATGATCACAGATTCCTGATGTATGTTCAAGCGACTTCGAATAGTCAAAAGTCAGGGCATTCTGTATGATATATAACAAGAATATACTAGCATGCAATAGACAATGGTTATAAATACTATATAAAAATAGTGATAACACGTATATGTATATATATAATAACAATATGATGCGCAATGATGTGCACCTCAAAACTCATACTCATTGGATTGAGAGCCCGTTGGCGGAAATTTTCACCGCAGCCACTCAGCCACTCTGGTAGAGTGACTGGACCAGCCACTCAGCCACTCTCTTAGAAGTAGAGTGACTGAGTGGCTGGATGGCTGGCCACTCTGCCAGAGTGGCTGAGTGGCTGAGCAGCCGCTCTGGTAGTGGTAGAGTGACTAAGTGGCTCAGGGGTTGAGGGGGGTTATGGGGTGGGTGGAGGGGGTGGTGCTGAGTGGCTGGGTGGCTGCTCCGATTACTCGTGCCGCACTGCTCATCCACTCAAAATTCATGGTCAGAAGTTTGAGATAGTGTCCCGAGATTTATTTGCCAAGCTTCGACCTTTCTCAAACGTGGAACACCGAAACGCCTTTCTAGACAGTTTTGATTTGTTCCAAAAGGATGAGCGCTTGCCGGACCTGCAGTCATAAAGAAGTGACAAGTCATGACATGCTTGACATGTTTGATTGCTTTACCCTGGTCTACCATGCTTTATATAAGTTTATATACCTTGCGTTACCATGTTTGCCCAAATTGATTCGAGGGCTCCTTTTGTCAGGGACATGTCATGTTCTCTCGCACAGAAAGGAATCTGTTCGTGACAAGGACTTTGACACTTCAAAGAACTTGGGCGTGGCGTAGCTTTCCCATCATTCGCAATGATTTGCACGATTTGTGCTTGTTCCAGACTTGGAAGCGCTTTGAATTTCAACCTTTTCAATCCTTTTCACTGTTCCCGCTTAGGTCCACTTGGAGTGGAAGCTGAAGATGCACCCAAGGCCTCCCAAGGATGTGCAGGCAAGGGCCCAGGGTTCATGGGTTGGTCGTGATGGTGCCGTTGTCATCATTCGCTGAAGCCGCTCAATTCCAAAGGCGGTTCAAAAAAGGCACTGCATAATCTGCAAAAACGAGAAAGCTGTGCTTGGCTCTCTCCCTTTGTACGGGTCAGCATAACTCCAAGAAAAAATGATGCACACAGAACGTTCAAAAGACATCCGAAAACAGCATTTCACATATGTTCACATCATTTCACCATATTTCACCTACAGTAACTAATTTAACTAACGTACTTACGGAACCCGTGGAAGGTCTCCAGACAGCGTGGACTTTGCCCCGAATGTCGAGAGCGGCTTCCAAGCTCACTTTTTCACGGACCAAGGTCCGCTCGAACCTGCATGGACTGTAAAGCCATTTTTTATATATAGTATAAACAATTGTTCGAGATTCACTTCCCAGTCAGTCGTATTTGCCTCCAACTTACAATATGCAATGTGAATGTAGTATGTCACATATAATATGTTTTGTCAGGGTATGACATGCCCACACATGACATGTGCGAGGATGATGCAATGTGGTTCAACATGGTGGTACAAAGTGGCATTTACAACATTCACACTCACTGATTTCACAACTGAAGGCTTTAAGCTGCTCTCAGTACTCAGAAGCTGGAATTGGAACAGAAGGCTACCAACTACTACTCGTATCTAAGTTTATCCGGCACTCCGCCTGAGCTGGCACAAAACAAACCCTATGTTCTCCTGTGGTCGTTTTTGATCCCCAAGCTTTTATCGATCCTGCAAAGTACTTGGTTCCCTCATCGTCTGTGCCCCTAAACCGCTCTTGGGGCTGTATATAGTTGCTCGAAAAATTGTCTTTGAATGAATAGGGGCGCAGATGATCAGATGGGCTTTAAGTGCCACGGAGTTTGCACAAACCAAGCTTTGCACAGGCTATCGTCTATGCCCCTAAACCTTTGTTGTGATAATGGCAAATTTCACTTTTTGAAGGATGTCTCGCACGAAAGCGTCGTTTTTACATCTTCAACTTTCACTTTTTGAGGGACATCTAGCACCAAAGCTTCCTTTTCACATCTTCCACTTTCACTGTTGACCGAAGTCTGGCACGAAAGCGTCGTTTTCACGACTTCACCGTGCAGTTTTATAAGGATGTTTCGCAGGATTGCGGCGTTTTCACGACAGAAGGGAGATGGGAAGATAAGACCTCAAGCTTTTCGACATCCATATTATAATTTCGAAACGTTCGCTCCGGGCTGGCCTTTGAATTATAGACGGGGGTAGAGCTTTTGAAACCCCCCTTGCATCAGCAACTTCAAAGCCTTAACTTAATGTTGTTCCAGACATGAATCGCTACTTCCATATAATATACACAGTGATTTCGAGAGCTCATACCCTCAGAAGTACGTTTCTATGTGATACTGCCATGATAGTTCCCCCCATGATAGTTCCCTCCCTCCCAAACTAAAAGGTCGTACCCCTCAGAAGTATGTTTCTATTTGAGACTTTAGGGGCGCAGGTGATCGGTTTTTAGGGGCGCGGATGATCGTAACTTACCTCCAAGTTTAGCGGCGCAGACGATGGTTTTTTTAGGGGCGCAAATGATGAGTGAACCAGGTACTTTGACCCAAAGCAACCAATCCCAGAGCCCAGGACACACAGATGCTTGTGAAAAAACAAGACTATGGTTGAACTTAGTACTTCGATCATGGATAAACTTAGTATTTAACGCAAATACCAAGTTTAACTTAGCATGTGTTTAAATGCTAAGTTCAGCTTCGATGTGGGAAGGCCCGGGTATATTTTTTTGCACAACGAAAAGATCATCACAGTCTTGTTTGGCAGGTACTGTCACTATTTGGGCTACTACTTTTGCACCAACTGTCACAATGGTGATATTCGTGTCATTCCTGCCCGTGTGGCGGAGCGATGGGATTTTGAGCCACGGAAGGCCAGAAGTAGTTTATTCTGCAAGTTGCGAGCAACATCGTTGACAACTTGACCCCACATGTATCACCAGTGTCTGTGTGTATTTGTCAAAGACACTCCATGACAAACAAAGTACAGCATATACCACATCGGTTTGTTTCCGGATCCTGACATGAATCTGCACAAAGTGTATTTCTACTACAGATGCTTTTGAGATCAACCCTTGGTCTTGATTTTGACCCAAGAATTCATTATGTCAGGTCACGGAAAAACATCAAAATCACGGAATATATCGGAATATAAAGGATCCCCACATGCATTCATTGTTTGGTTAATCGTCACTGAGTCTTGACCGGGCATCACAGCGTTTTTGCACCCTGTGATGCTTGCTGCTCCATGTTTCAAACTATTTGTAGGTATGCAGCGCCGTGGCAAAGTACTTAGATCTTCAGGCCCGAAACTCAAGATACAGCCAGTGAGCAGGGATTTATATACTATCATCTACTGATGAGCACAAGTGACTACAGTGGATTTACAGATTCAAACCTCTCAGGTAGCCACCCAATGTAAAGCAAGTATTGCATGTAGTGTCAGTAGAGAGTGAACACTGAACATTGCGTGAGAATTCGTGAATAGGCTCAGGTCACACTGTCACACATGTGCCCATGGGATTATATTCGAGGCTCAAGTGCTGTGATTTTCTGTGTGATGGTTTTTGATTTTGCCAGGTGAATCAGGCCTTGGTTCCAATCACCAGCATCAGACAAACGAAGGCACGTGAAAGGGCTTGCCCGCCATCTTCTCGTGTTGTAATTTGGAAACAACGATCAGATAGAATTATACAGTACACAGGAAGTTTACAAATGGATACAAACGCTGCTTTCTTAAGAGAGGTGACTTGCCGCTTCCCAAATGTTCAGAGTTTTGAACGTGTTTCGAGAGCCGTCCGAAGGCTGCAGCTGGACGTTTTAGGGGCGAACAAAGGGATTATTAGGAGGGCTGGGCAAACGCAGCCTGGCTGAGAATGCGCTAAAATTACGGATGCCCTTTGGGAGATGTTTGTTTTGTATTGCTGTCAGGTTTTTGTTCAAACCTCAAAAGAAACACAAAAGCACTGGACATAGCAAGACATAGCATGACATAGCATTGTTTCTGGAAGCTGGAATGCATAAAAAACTGGAAATGCGACCGTTTTCCGACAGAACGGCACAAAGCTTAGTAAATCATCTACGCGGTTGCTTGCTTTGGTATTAGCATGCAGATATAGAAAACGCCGTAAACAGGGATGAGTTGAATTGATTCTTTCAGGCGCTAAAATTGGTATTGATATGATTTGATATGTATTGATGTGGTGTTGTCAGCGAAGAAATCATGAAGAAATGCCAAAACACTGTGCAGAGCGGGGTGTTGTTCATGCCGGAAGTTGTTTTTGATTGCGCAAATGCATTTTAATGCCAAAGAAAAAGAGTATATAGCATTGTATAGCCCCATTGCTTGTGCGTGTGGGACAACCAAAACCGCCACCATAACACCGTCAAGTTGTAGATTGAGCACCACAACATTGACATGTCAAGTGATGTTAAGATATGTTAAATATTGCTAAGTGATTTTGTAGCAAGTAGAGTGAAAGGGTCGCTGTAGAAAATAATAGAAATTGTATGGTGAGCTGCTGCGAGAAGTTGAAAACTTCCGCATGTATAGTTGGCAAAAGTGACATCATGAAGGGCGTGTGGCCAAAGATGTCCTGGGCGCGCAGGCTAGCAAGAGTATAAAAAACACGTTGGTTTTGTCATGTTTGCAGCCCGGCGAACAGGACCTCAGATTCCAGTTGGTTTGCGGTGATCTTAGTCTTTCTGCTTTTGAGAAGATCGAAATATAGCTTCAAAATGAACATAAGTGCCACGAAGGGGACCTGAGCCCTCCTTTCAGCAAAACGGCTGGTCCGGGAAAGGAGGCTATTGAAAAGGAGGCAAAGAGGCAAAAGAGAACCAAAAAAGTCAAGCATATCAGAACATACAAAATATGCAATTCGAAAAGCTGCACCACCACCTATGGATGCAACGGAAGGTAGTGACAATAGGTTTGACGGTCAGACAGTGGCTCTGGCAACACATAAAGAAGCCACGGATGACATGGCCAAAAACAGCAAGCATGGTAAGAAAATGTAAAGTAGGAAAGCGGTGCTGCCTCAGTGCTGCTTCCTTGAAATTCGCCAGTTTGCAGAAGAAAGTTTTTGCAATACTTTCGGGGCTATACTTCAACAAAGGTTTGCTCGAAATGAGCCCCGTATGCAGTGCTTGATCCGACGTTTTGTTTTCATGCGTCCGCATCCGCTCCTCTCCTTGCACAGGTGTCCTCTCAGCAAATTCTGACCGAAATTCATACGTTTCGCTTGAGCCTGAGCTTTCTGGAGCTCCCACGTATTGAAATGCTCATTGATTGAACTATTGATACTTATTGTATCTTATTGTTGCTGTTTGTTCCGCACCTTTCCACTTACATTGCCTAGTCTCCTCGATGTCATCCGCATGTTTGATGTTGGCCCCCAATGCATCCAAATTCATTGGAATATAAATGTACACAAATGTTGTTTTACATGTGGGGTGCTACCAAAGGATTCTGTTGTAATAATGTCGTAAAACCGGACCTCTCCTGATGGATGTTGGCATACTGGCTGCTACTAGCAAATGATTTCAACATTCTTGTGTTGTGCGATTGTTTGCTTTTCCTGGTGTTTCGCTGACAAGGCCAAAAACTTTCAAGGATCAAAGGAGTTGTGGCAGAGTCTGAGCTGCAAGTAGTTGATCTGTGTTGCGCGGGAGACTGAGCTGCCAAGGCACATGACAGATCATGACTGCCGGATAATGCCGGATACAATCGGATACAATCATGACAGCCACATGACAGTGTGGAAGCAAGACCAAAATCCTCAGGGAATGTCATGTCCTCTGACGAAGCCAATTTCCGGGTCTTCGGGTCTTCATAGGTCTTTGGATGCAGAAGAAGAGCATACACCCTCTCAGATAGGCTCAAAATATTATAAAATGTTCTCAATCGGATTCAATCGGGAGGGTTGACTAGGGTCACGGAAATGTTTTGCACAAAAGGTAAGCAGTTCAAAGATACAATCAAACAGTATCATACATGATCGAAGGAAGTTCAGAAGATTTTAGAAGTAAAACTTCCGACAATATGGACAGATAAAAAAGCAGATGGGAAGAGTCAGAGAAGAGAAGAAGAAAGAAGATCAAAAAAGAGAAAGTCTCAGGGCGCGCGAAAAGGAGGAAAGTCGCGAAACACTGTGTTTTTTCGAATGATTTGTGGCTCCGGAGGGTCAAAAAGTAGGCTCGCTAAAGCGGCGGGCGCAGAGCCATTTGGTCAGATGAGAGATGAAAAGTTGCACGCCGTTATGCCGCGAAGCACGTTTCCAAGTCAAAAAATGCACAAAACACTTCAGCTTCGGAGCACCTTTAGAAGTTGCCATGTCGAAAAAGTGCACCCCGTTGTGGCGCGAAGCACATTTGCAAGTGAAAAAGCGAAAAAAACCTCACGTTCGGAACACTTTTCGTCGTTGCGATGTCGAAAAAGTGCACGCCGTTGTGGCACGACGCACATTTCGAAGTCAAATGTGTAAAAAACTGAGGGGTACGGAACACTTTTGGACGTTCAGATGAGGTTTTGCGTGACAGGCGCAAGGGGTTGTGCACCTTGTCAAAAGTGAGCAAAACGTGAGGGTTTTGTAGCTCAGTAGCATTTCCAAAAACGATGGCAGGCGTGGGGGACATTTGAAGAGGATCTGCAAAGATGCATTTTCCGTGGCAGGCGCAGTACAAGAGACATGTTCATCGGAGATGTTAGGAGGTCAGGGCGCTGATTTCCTGAGAGGGGTTGCATTTTGGAGCATTAGATCTTCAGGCTTGCTGAGATGATTTTGCGTGACAGGTGCAGCACTTCGTATGACCTGGCATCACTTTTTCGTGGCAGGCGCAGTACTTTATACAGGTGGAGTGGAAAAATCGCAAAGCGCATTGGCACGAGGCCGTCAGCTCTGCACTAAACTTCCTTACATTTTTGAAGGAAGTCTCGCAGAATTGTTTCGTTTTTGATGTTGTCAACTTCGAAAATTGAGGCAGTCTCGCAGAATTGTTTCGTTTTTGACGTTGACAAGTTCAAAAATTGAGGAAGTCTCGCAACATAACTGCGTTTTCAAGCTCGCAGATAGACAGACAGACAGACAGAGAGACAGACAGACAGACAGACAGATAGATAGATAGATAGATAAATAGATAGATTGATAGATAGATAGGTTAGGTAGATAGACAGACAACTACTACAACAACAACAACAACAACTACAACTACTACTACTACTACTACAACTACTACTACTACTACTACTACTACTACTACTACTACTACTACTACTACTACTACTACTATTACTATTGCCACCACTACCACTACCACTATCACTACCACCACCACCACCACCACCACTACTACGACTACGACTACAACTACAACTACTATTACAACAACTACTACTACTACTACTCCTCCTCCTCCTACTACTACTACTACTACTACTGCTACTGCTACTGCTACTGCCACTGCTGCTGCTGCTGCTGCTGCTGCTGCTGCTGCTGCTACGGCTACGGCTACTGCTACTGCTACTACCACTATCACTACCACTACCACTACCACCACCACCACCACCAAATCTACAACTACAATTAAAACTACACTACATTACACTGCAGCACACTACAACATACTACAACTACAAATATACATGCAACTACAACTACTACACTACATTACACAACACAACACTACACACCACTACACTAATTACATTACATTACACTACAACTGCATCTACATTTACAACTACCACTACATTGCGCTACGCTACACTACACTAATTACAACACACTACAACTACAACTACACCACACTACACTACACTAGACTACGCTAAACGATATCACACTACAGTACACAACACTGCAGTACACTACAATACACTACAATATACTACACTAATTACACCACACCGCACCTACAACTGCAACTTCAGCTGCAACTACACTACACTAATTACATCACATTAGAACTGCAACTTACAACTACAACTCCACTACACTACACTACAGCTACAACTACAACTACGACTGCACTACACCACACTACATCCAACAGCTGTGGTGAGGTGACCGCTGCAACCATTGCAACCACTCCAAAAACCACAACTCCAACCACCTTTCGGTCCATCAGTGGATTCGCTCTGCCATCCGTGATTCACAACAACCAACCTCTCCTATAGGCTTCCTATTTTTGAAACTTCCGCCACCGCCTTGTGCAGTACTACTGGTAATGTATGTAGGCTTTGGCAGACCGGAAATCGTTGGTAATCTGAAATAATTCAAACTGCGGGCATTTCTTTTCCCAAAAGCATCTCCGATGCTTGGGTTCTCGTTTAGCTTCCTTTGCCGCGAGGGGAGCGAGACAGAACGAGCAAGGAAGGAAGGCAGGCAGGAAGAAAGGAAGGAAGGCAGGAAGGCACGAGCGCGGACGGAGTAGAAAGCGTAAAAATAGCTTCGAAATAGCTTGAGGGGATCTCTGCTGGAGGGAGCGAGACGGAAGCGCCAGACAGATTGTTCCCAAAAATTGTGCGCCCAAGACCTGCCAAAGTTTCCAAACCCCTGGGCCATGGGACATGCATAGCTTCGTTGGCAGGGAGCGAGAGCTGTTGGCACGGCTTTCTCAGGACAAATTCCATCAACGCGATTGTCCTGAAAAACTGGTGCCAAAGACTTCTCAAACGGTGTCTAAACGCTGGGCACAGGGACATGCCGGACATGCATGGGAAAAAGTTCTTGGCTGGAGGGGTTTTCATTTTGCACGGCGTTCTGTCCGTCGATGCTTGGTTTTCGCTCCCTTCGCAGCGAAGCAAACTAAAAGATAACCCAAGCATAGGATATGCATCAGCGTGAACGGACAGGTGGGGAAATAGCTTGGGAAGAGCTCTGCTGAGAGGGAGAGGGCGGGCTTTACACACAGAGTCTTTTACACAGAGAAACTTTTGCACAGGAAAGTTTTTACACACAGGAGCTTTTACACAGAGAAGTCTTTATACAGAGCGGTCTTGACACAGCGACGCTTGCACACACAGAGGCTTTTACACGGAGAAGCCTTTTACACAGAGCAGCTTTTACACAGAGCAGCTTTTACACAGAGTAGCTTTTACATGGAAAAGCTTGTGCACGCAGAGGCTTTGACACAGAGAAGTCTTTACACAGAGGAGCTTTTACACAGAGAAGCTTGTACACATAGAGAAGCTTTACACACAGAAGCTTTTACACACAGAAGTTCTTACACGGTAAAGCCTTTACACAGAGAGGCTCTTACACAGAAGTTTTTACACAAAAAAGCGTTTATGATACACAGAAACTTTCCCGCACAGTTTTGACGTCTAGAGACACTCGTTCACTGGAAAATGGAAAACGGTTTTATAATCTTTTGAAAAAGCAAACAAAAACAAACCCAAAAAATACAATCCAAAAAAAAAGCAAACCCAACATGGGATTTTTTTCCCCACCTGCCAGGTGAGGGTTGTTAGATTTTATCAGAGCTGTTCTTCTCCTCCTCCCTACCTTTCCTCCACTGCCTCCTCCTCCTCCTCCTCCGCCTTCTCCTCGTCCTCCTCCTCCTTCTCCTCCTCCGCCTCCTCCTCCAGTTTCTCCTCCACCACCTCTGCCTCCACTTCCATGTCCACTTCCGCCTTGCCAACTCTTCGCCAAGCTCTTTGCCAACTTCCCAGCTCAGTGTGCACCGC
>Ga0126342_10020759_pt1 | contig 11012 bp, 11 predicted proteins | sample Cyp1metagenome_FD_92528 | JGI IMG/M metagenome (GOLD analysis project Ga0126342, IMG submission 92528) | Coral microbial communities from Lord Howe Island, Old Settlement Bay, Australia - Cyphastrea 1 metagenome | ecosystem: Host-associated > Invertebrates > Cnidaria > Coral ...
AGAGACAGACAGAGACAGACAGAGACAGACAGAGACAGACAGAGACAGACAGAGACAGACAGAGACAGACAGAGACAGACAGAGACAGACAGAGACAGACAGACAGACAGACAGACAGACATAAATACATATATATATACATAGTGGAAAAGGAAAAAGAAAAGATGGAGGATGAACTATGAAGAGCCACCAATACTTAGTGAAACTACCTAACATGAAATGAACAAGATGGATCAATCCTGGGACTGAGGTTGAACTGGGACCAATGGGACTAAGATGATGTCTTCATCGCCAGGATTCCTCAAACTCTTAGCCCAAAATATGATAGTTTGATACTGAACATGACCAATGAAGTACATTGGTACCCCCCATTACGGCATTCCCAGTTTGGTGACTAACCCGAGAAATTCTTGGTAAATCCATGGGTTCCAGTAGATTTCCCAACAAAATCAACCCATTAATACCACATATTCCATGATATCCCATCACATCCCTTAAAATGTCAGCATAAAATGGTAGGCCTTATCCCCCTTGCCATTTCCCTGCCGTAAATTAGTAAATTATAATTATAACATATATATATATATATGGACCCCCACCATGTAAGTATTCTCCTTGGGGTTTGCCAACATTGTTGTCTAATTCAAGTATCAACCGTAGAGATAGCCACCATCTTTCAGGCTTTTCCTCTAGGCCAAATGTCACCATTCCTATTAGAAATATGATCAACCACCATGGATCAATGGGAATTTCAGGATCCTAAATTGGAGGTACTGTACCATATGTTTGGCCATATTTTCTGGGTATATCCCCTTACATAGGCCTGAAAAATAGGCCTTATATATGGAATCGGTACCTCCAATCAATCGGTTCCTGTTGCATGGCCAGTGAACCGGTGAAACCATGTGAGGCGCACCTTGCGAACCAAGATCATGGAGCGAGCGCAGGCAGATGGAGTGCAGGTGTGCTGACCGACCCGGGGACGCAAAAAACGATGGTAGCACCGATTCGCTCCGGAGGACGCATGGAAAATGGTTCCCAAGCTGGTCATCTGACCGTTTGCGAACTCGACAATCACGTTTTGATCCATTTTCCACAGCTGTGTCAAATCGCCAGAGCGTATTTGTTCTAAGGAAAATGGCTCTTTTAGTCGTAGTTTCTTAGTCTCTTCCATAGATTTGTTTTTCTATGAGTTGTTTTCTTTTTTGAAAAGAATGAGATGAAGATTCTAAACGACATGGCCGAAGACTTGGTGGTGACAGGGTTTCAACCCAGCCAAACAGTATAAAGATTGGTAAGATTGCTATTGAACCACCAAATGGATAAATTTACATAGATTTACCAGATATACAAGATGAAACCATATGAAACTTACTCTTGTATCCAAATTGCAGGTGAAATTTTGTTGACCGATGGTCCCAAGTGTTGGTCAAATAGTCGCATTCCCCGTGTATTTTGCTGATTCATTCCCATCCCATTCTCTTTGGCATATCTCCAGTTGTCCGTTGATTGTATAGTTCCTGATGAATTTTGTTGGTTGATTGATGCGAATTTGGTTTGTCCAAAAAATTGTTTGTGTATCCCAGAATTGGGGGTACCCCATGCCGAGACAAATTGATTTCTTATTGCTGCCAAAGCCAGAGACTTTGTTGAACTCCTCCTGACAATTTGTTGGTTCAATTCCCAGTTTTCCTTCCCAATCGCTTGTTTGTTTTTTCAAGGTCCTTTGAAATTCGCATTGTGTTGTCCCAGACTTGGCCAGTTGGAAAGGACAGCACTCCGTTGGTACGGTTGAAACCTCCATCAACCCATCAAATCCGATACCACGTAGCCCATGATATCCCAAATGTCCCACCAATGAACTGCATTTTGATACCACATCTCTACAGAAAAATGGCCCGAGTTAGTCACCAGTTGTACGTACTATCCCCATGTATATTCCCATAGAAAGTCACCAGTTATAACATGTTATTCAAACCCCATCTATAGAATGTATAATCCCATAGAAATAACCAGTTATCACTCATTTTTATGGCCATGATACATCTCCATTTGGATGGTACCATCGGCGCAGGTTCCTTCCGCTCCCAAGGCGGCGCCCAAGGCAAACACTGCAAGCCAAGGCGGTGGACGTTTTTTGGTTGCTACGCTACATGTTTTCGCTAAAATAGAAACGACAAAAACAAAGGGATTTTTAAGGGATCATTTGATGTTTTTTCGGCCATGAAAAGTGGATCAGCAATGGCATTATGGCCATATGGCAGGCCCAACACTTTGAGATGTTGGGATTTCATAAATTGACAGGGACATGTCTGATACCTGCTAGATATTAAGGTGTTTTGGGGGTATCCACAAGGTATCCATGATTTGCGATGTGTAATGACAAAAAATATTGGAAGAGCCGTTGGCAATCAGGGAATGATTCTCTATCCCCGGAGCCACTCAGAGTCTACTCAAGTCCACTCTTCTCCATATAACTTCATGTGATTTATCTACCTAAATATCTAGATCTCCGTAGATTTATGCGTATTTGCCCATATAAATATGAATTCTTTGATATTCTTTGTATGTAGATGACTCAGCTTAGATAATATGCGAAGCAAACTAATCAATGCACTCTACCTTTGTAAACAAAACCAAAACGCTCTTGGGTCATATTGGGATGGATCAAGTCAAAACCTATAGACATTTTCAGATATAAGGGACTCATCATCATTCAACATCCATAAAGCAGCTAGGTTTTGATCCATCCCCATTTGTGTGCACCAGGTGATGCTGTTGGCGCCACCGCCGAGGGGCTCAGGGATATGGGGGGTAGCCCCATGACTAAACGGAAACCTCTGATACAAAGAAAAAAAAATCCTGAAGTAGACATAGCCATGGAAAATCACCATTTTTAATAGGTAAACCAACTATAAATGGGGTAGACAGAATATACCATCTGGTTATGACTAACATAGCGAACTGGAAAGATCCACCATTTTTTAGTTCGGAAAACCAACTATTTCGATTAGGGCCATGGCTTCCATGGCTATGTTAGTCATAACCAGAGGGTATGACATGTTCTAGAATAAATGTCCATTTTAGTGAGTGAGGATTTGTCAAAATGTCCATGTTCTACCTTCTCCAGGATGAGCATTCTGAAAAAGGTCACCGCCGTGGCTCCAAGTCCAGACTTTCCCAGCTAAGAATCCCGAAATCAAAACCACACAAAAGTGGCCATGCCTTCAACATGTTTCTTATATTTTCTTATGTTTACTGTTTATCTAGTCTTTTTCCCATATGTTTCTCATTTTTTCCCATGTTTTTCCCATCTTTTCCTTCTAAAAATGGCCCGAATTTCACTTGGCAAAGCACTTTTACCGGCGCCTAGGCCACCACCCCGAAGAGCTCGGCGCTGCCCAAGAGCTCCGCGCTGCCCACGGCGCCGCGACCGGGGCCGCCCAAGGCGCCCAAGGAACCGCCCAAGGAACCGCCCAAGGAACCGCCCATGAGCAAAATCACCATGGCCAAGGTGCGGAGCCCAGGAGCCGAGGCAGGAGCCGATGGCCATAGAAATTAGATGTTTTTTTTAGCAAAAAGATGGTGATTTTTTCAGCTATGTCAAATTACCAGAGGGTACATCATGTGGCTTCTATGATGATGGATATATATAGGTATATATATATATAGGTATAGGGATCATTTTTTTGGGGCACATGATTTGGAATTATGAATCATATATAGCTGATAATCTCCAATTTCAAGATATAGGGGTTATGAGACTCAAAAAAAAGAAGCAACGCATTCTTGTGAATCTAAAGCAACTTATAATCTGCTTGGGCTTGGGAGGTTGGAGGATCCTTAGCCACAGTTCTTCATATGGTTTCATATGGGTTCCATATCTTACATACAGGGATGATGTAGATTGATCTAGGGCAAAAAAACACTTACTACTTGGAGGATCCTTAGCCAAGGATCGTAACTGCTGATCGTAGTGTCCCCCTGGTGATAGTGTTGCATCATGTTGCATCCTCGATTTGGAAGTGGATTGGGACCCATCGATAAATGGATGAACTAAATGTGGTTCTTAAGCACTTAAGTGGGTGATCCTGAGCCAAAGGGGGACTGTCCCAAGAACTTCGGGCTGGGGGCCCCATGGGGGCCCCATGGGGGCCCCGGGGTTTCCAGGGCCTCCAATCACCACCCGATCACCCCAGGCTGCCTTGTCCAAGTCGGCTGGAATGATGGCCAAGGCGCAGCAGCCAAACCAGGTGGAAACAGCAACTGTGTTTTTTTTTGAGGAGTTTATGGTATAACCATACGTAGTTTTTTTTTTTTTCCCATCGTTTTTGTGACTTTTTTTTAGTTTTCGAGCTACTTTTTTTTTTTTCGACATGTTTCTTTTGATTTGTACTGATGTTGACGATTGATGACCAATGACTATTGAACTGTCGTTTTTTGGTATTTCATGGTGAATTTTCCGGGGAGGGCCATAGCTCCACAAGAATCCTCGCAGTGGCTGATCTGACATAACCCAGTTGGCAACTGGAACTGTGGTTGTGCCCCCGCGTTTTTGAAGGGATAGATATGGATGTGGGTCAAAATGGAAGACCTAGGGGACCACAGATGTTAGTCTAGTTTAGTATTAACCATCCAATTATTGGGGTACCTAATTTTGACCCATACCCATATGGAGACAGAATCCGAAAAAAAATCACACATTCTCCGCTGTACTTCAACACGGAACCCCGTGTTGATGATCATCCCAGCAAGGAATGCTTCAACTTGCTGTTGCCAGTGAAATCCCCAATCAATAGCCTCCTGAAGTTCCGCCCAGAGTTTGCTGTAGCGGAAATGGCCCACGTAGATCGATGATTTAGCACAATGTTAAATTAGATGATGTACCCAATATATGTTCCATATTTTACTTTGATGATGTAGCTATATTATTTTAACGTGGTGATTTTCCATCGCAAACTTCAGTTTGAGTTTCAATTCCCGAGGGTATCAAGAAAAAAGGTTGGATTTGCGGCCCGATGTCATGATTCATATCATGATCATGATCATGTCATGATCGAACATCGATATATTAATCCATGACAGCCGAAAAGGTGCCGAAGAGTTGGAATCCCGGAACTTATAGGGAAAACATCAATATCTCTCTCTCTCTATATGCGTGTGTATATATATAATGTATACACATCTATCTATCTATCTATCCTATCCTATCCTATCCTACTGTATCTATCAATCAATCTATCTATCACTATACCAATCCGGCCAGGCCACTGTCGCTAAGGCGCCACCCAAGGCGGTCATCGCCAAGGCCCCGGTTCTTTTTTTCCGCCAGGTCCCCACTTCTCCCAATTTGGAACTGGTTTATGATAACTATTAGTAACTAGTATATGTGTATATATATATATACATGTATGTATGTATGATAATGAACACCTATTTTTGATGGGAGTTTATGATAACTGAGCAATGTTCAAAACCCCTGTTGGTTGATGATTGGGGATTATACTACCCTTTATATATTGGGGATTATAGTTAATAATCCAAGAACGTGAGATAAAATAATAGTAGTAGTAGTAGTAGTAGCAGGAGCAGGAGCAGGAGCAGGAGCAGGAGTAGGAGTAGTAGTAGTAGTAGTAGTAGTAGGAGTAGGAGTAGGAGTAGGAGTAGGAGTAGGAGTAGTAGTAGTAGTAGCAGTAGTAGTAGTAGTAGTAGCAGTAGCAGGAGGAGTAGTAGTAGTAGTAGTAGTAGGAGTAGGAGTAGGAGTAGGAGTAGGAGTAGGAGTAGGAGTAGGAGTAGGAGTAGGAGTAGTAGTAGTAGTTGTTGTTGTTGTTGTTGTTGTTGTACTGCCGCTCTGTGCCGCTCAGCCGGTCAGCGGCATGACCAGGTGACCGGCCGGCTGGGCCGGCCGGCCGGCTGACCGGGCTGACCGGGCCGGCCGACTGGCTGACCGGCTGACCGGCTTATACCGGGTGGCTGCCTGGGCGCTGGTCGGCTGACCGGGCGACCGGCCACCTGACCAGCTGACCGCACGACTGGCCGGCAAATGGAGCAACCGAGAGTGAATCCTAAAGAATCCAGGCTTGATTCGATCAGTCCTGAAGCATGGTTCCCGCGAGGCATCGCTGTGCTTAAATTTCAAATCGACCGGGCTTTCATTCATTTTCAAGGCGATGGAGATGTCCGCGTAGTTTCCCAGCTGCCGCCCGAAGGCGTTTGCATTCTGGGCCTCTTGACACAGCGCATGTATCATTTTGTGTTGCTTCAAGGGCGCAAGTTGGCTTTATCTTCCTCCCCGGCTATGGACCCAGAGGTGGCCAGTCATGGCGGTGGCAATGATTCCCAAAAATACTTTTTGGTTCATGTTTTATTTTTAAAGCGTTTTTTAAATTATGATGTCAAGATTTGGTTGTTATTTTTTATTTTTCGATTTGTTTTTGTTTTTAAATTTTCCTTTTTTTTGTTTTGTTAAAGATTGTTTTTTTTGTTTTTTTTTAATTGTTTTTTTCTGCTTGTGTTTGATTTTTTATTTTCTATTTCCTTTTTTGCAAGCTTTTTCATTTTTTCATTTGTTTTTTATTATTTTTTATTTTATTGTTTCTTTTTTTGTTTGTTTTTTTTCTGATTTTTTGGTACTTTTCTGTATATTTATTTTGTTTTTTGTTTTTTTTTCGAATTTTTCTTTCAACATTTTTCGAATTTTTGAACTTTTTTGAATACCTTATTTTTTTTGTGGAATTAGTTCTGTTTTTTCCGTTTTTTTTTGTTTATTTTTTGGGAATTTGTTTTGGAATGTGTGGATTTTTTCAGTTGTTTTTTGATGCTTTTCTAGTTTTGAGAATTTCCAGAATTTTCAGATTTTTTGTTCCAAGGAGTAGCCCTTTGAGGAGTATCCCAGGGCTCTTGAATGAATGTAGACACTTGCATTCGACGGACTAATTTTTGATGTTGTTCTTTTGCTTTAAGTGTTGTTGCACCTTTGGGATGCCATCTATCTATCTATCTACCTATCTATCTAATTATCTACCTATCTATCTACCTATCTATCTACCTATCTATCTATGTATCTATCCATCTATCTATCTATCTACCTATCTACCTATCTATCTATCTATCTGTCTATCTATCTATCTATCGATCTATCTAACTATCTATCTATCTATCTACCTATCTATCTATCTATCTATCCATCTATCTATCCATCTATCTATCTACCTATCTATCTAACTATCTACCTATCTATCTACCTATCTATCTACCTATCTATCGATCTATCGATCTACGATCTATCCATCTATCTATCTATCTACCTATCTACCTATCTACCTATCTACCTATCTACCTATCTATCTATCTATCTGTCTATCTATCTATCTATCGATCGATCGATCTATCTATCTATCTACCTATCTATCTATCTATCTATCTATCCTGCCTATCCTGTCTATCCTATCTACCCTGTCCTATCCTATCCTGTCCTATCCTGTCCTATCCTGTCCTGTCCTACCCTATCCTATCCTATCCTATCCATCCTATCCATCCTATCCATCCTATCTATCCTGTCAACAGGGTTCCGAAGAAGGTTCCGGAGAAGGTCTGGGAGGCTTTGGTGCAAAGCCAGGTCAAGTTCAACAGGATTCCGGAGGAGGTGCCGGAGAAGGTTTGGGAGGCTGTGGTGCAGTGCCAGGTCAGGTTCAACAGGGTTCCGGAGAAGGTTACGGAGAAGGTTCCGGAGAAGGTTCCGGGATCAGGTTCAATAGGGTTTCGGAGCAGGTTCCGGAGAAGGTCTGGGAGGCTTGGGCTGCAGAGCCAGGTCAGGTTCCACAGGGTTCCGGAGAAAGTTCCGGAGAAGGTTTTGGGAATTTTTGGTGCAGGGTCAGGTCAGGTTCCAACAGGTTCAACAGGGTTTGGGTTCGCAGCACCCTTCACAAAGATTTGTAAAAATTCAACGTCGCGGCTGTTGGGGATACCACCGAAGCTTATTTTTTTCTCAAAATCTCGCCATGGACGAACGCTACAGGGATTACCTGCAGCAGCTGCCAGAAGTTCCTTTTTTCCAGCTGTGGGGCCTTGTCATTTTTTCAGGATGCTCGCGGGTCCGGCGGCCAGCGGGCAGCGGTCACCACCCCTTCCCGCTTTTTGTGAATAATCCTTAGACCAGAATACACTTGTATATACCCGGCTTAATCATTGCACAATGGGTTCCAAGTTTTGTCTCAGGGTTTCGTACCAGGACTACTCCAGACAGTGCTGCGGGCAGAAATTTGGGCGGCCATTTCGGCACTCACATGGGTCCTTGAAAATGGCACGCAGGCTATTCTTTGGGGATAATCAAGAGGTGCATACCAATTTGGAATCCTTCCGAAAAGGTTTCAACCCATGTAACAATGCTTGCAGTGATGATGATCTCTGGACACAGGCACACGAACTTTGCACACTTGCAGTCGAACGAAACCTCTTGATTAAGGTTGTGAAAGTCAAAGCCAAAGCACATGAAGATTCCATGAAATATTCAGACCCAATTGAGCAATGGGCACTCCGGGGCAACCATGCCGCAGATGGTGCCGCCAAAGCCGCGAGAACTTTGTTTCCACTACAATGTTGGCACGTTTGAAATGACCCGCGTATCGCCTATCAGACCAAACTGGAATGGCGCAAAGCGTCGTAAACTGTTTGTTGCGGTTGGCCAAATGGCCCAAATGACCAAGCACATTGACCCGGGCGCAGCTACGACACCTGCAGAGCAACCACCTCCAGAAAAAGAACACCACGACATCATTTTTGACACTTTTCCCATTTGGAGCGATAGGGATCCCACGATCCGGCTGGGCGGAGCGGGGCAGCCAGTTTTTGATTGGCTTCGCAATTTGGTTTCAGACGTTGAGGCGGTTCCGCAATGGGTTTCACCAGACCACACTGTTGAATACAAATTTTGTCAGAAGGCAACTTGGAGATTGCCCCTGTCAGACGAAGGCCAGCAGGGGCGGCTATCGCCATTTGGATTAGATGCTACTGGATGCGGATTTCGCCAGTGATGGTTAGCGGTATTGATGGGTTGTTTTTATCACACGTTGGCAGACCTATCACAAAGGTGGGTCGGCAACTCGAGGGCGGTCCCCGTTGTTTCACCAGCGAGGGATAACGATGCCTACTGAGAAACGGAGAAATGGAATGCCTCGAGCTGGAGGTGAAGGCGGCGAAGAGCGCTGCCTGGAACCTCGTCGAGGAGCTGGTGAAAGCAAGGGTCTCGCTCGACCAGGAAGACGGTGGCTTGGCGCAATACCAGCTGAAATTCTATAAAGCAGTATGCAAGAGCCCGTTTGACCCGATCTTGGCAACACATGGTGGGCCGTAAGTGGGAGTACCGTCAGGGCTTTGAAGGACTGCGCCACGTTAGTGTAGCTGTCGGCTCCAGACCCCTGATTGCCAGTGGATGACAAGGGTTTTCTGATTGTTGCTCAGTCAGGAGCGTTTTACACAAACAACAACATGATCCATTCCGGATACACAGCCTCCACGCGGTGTGGCTGGTGTGGGCATGAAGATTCAGTTGAGCATCGACACTGGCACTGCCCCAAGACGCAATTCAGCCGAGCCATGATCCCTTTAGATTTGCACCCGGCCATTGATGCATCCCCTGGTGTTTGCGCCAGCATGCATGGATGCCCGAACCAGCTGAGGTGCGAGCCTTTAAGGCTTTAAGGCTTCCTTGGGTCTGATTCCAGATGTCGTTGATCAGTGTGTTTCCTCAGTGCCTCAACAGTCCCATTACGACCTTTTTTGTGATGGAACGGGGAAGGATCCAGCGTGCCCTCCATGCCGCCTTCTTGCATGGAATGTGATTTTGGCAGGACGTGATTTGCAGCACAATCATGTCCCAATTGCATGGGGTGGACTCCCGGGATATTGGCAGACAGTCATTCGAGGTGAGCTGACAGCCTTTGTTGCAGCCTTGATATTTGGCAGGAGGACCGGGGCCCTGTGCCATTTGGTCGGACTGTGCCATGGTGATTGACAGGGCGCGACAAATACAATCTGGGTGGTTCACAGTTACATCAGCTTGCAGTGACCATGACCTGTGGTTGACTGTCCAGGACCTCTTGCCAGACCCTGCACAGTGTCAGTTGTATCACATCAAGTCGCATCAAAGTTATTCGGCAGCTGAGCCTTGGTTGAGATGGGCTATGTATGTATGTATGTATGTATGCATGCAATGTAATGTAATGTAATGTAATGCAATGTAATGTAATGTAATGTAATGTATGTAATGTATGCATGTATGTAATATATGTGATGTATGTATGTATGTATGTATGGTATTGTATTGTAATGTAATGTAATGTAATGTAATGTAATGTAATGTAATGGATGGATGGATGGATGGATGGATGTATGTATGTATGTATGTATGTATGTATGTTATGTATGTAATGTATGTTATGTATGTTATGTATGTTATGTTATGTATGTATGTAATGTAATGTAATGTGATGTAATGTAATGTAAAGTAAAGTAATGTAATGTAATGTAATGTATTGTATTGTATGTATTGTATGTATGTATGTATGTATGCATGCCTGTCTGCCTGTCTGTCTGTATGTATGTATGTATGTATGTTGGTATGGTATGGTATGGTAAGGTAATGTAACGTAATGTAACGTAATGTATGTATGTATGTATGCATGGATGTATGTATGTATGTATGTATGTAATGTATGTATGTAATGTATGTATGTATGTATGTATGTATGTATGTATGTATTCATGTATGTATGGAATGTATGAATGTATGTATGTATGTATGTATTTATGTATGTATGTATGTATGTTGGTATGGTATGGTATGGCAAGGTAATGCAATGTAACGTAATGTAATATATTAGCTTTTTTTCAAGCCTCGTAAACAATGCTTTTAAAGCTCCAAGAGACGCGGTGAACGTAGGGGGTACGAGTGGCTAACGGACGTGGTGACGAACGTAAGGCGAACGAGTGAACGGACGAGTGCACGTGTGAGC
>Ga0126342_10020760_pt1 | contig 11011 bp, 11 predicted proteins | sample Cyp1metagenome_FD_92528 | JGI IMG/M metagenome (GOLD analysis project Ga0126342, IMG submission 92528) | Coral microbial communities from Lord Howe Island, Old Settlement Bay, Australia - Cyphastrea 1 metagenome | ecosystem: Host-associated > Invertebrates > Cnidaria > Coral ...
AATATTTTAAATCCCCAAAGGACGTGAGATTCTGGGGACCTCTTGGGATTTAAATCTTTTAAATCTTTTAAAGCTCTGGGGAATTAAAAGATTTAAAAGAATTAAATATTTAAATATTTTAAATCTTTTAAAGCTCTGGGGAATTAAAAGATTTAAAAGAAATAAATATTTAAATCTGTCAAATCTTTTAATTCTTTCAATTCTTTTTATTCTTGTAAATCTTTTAAATCTATGAAGTCTCGAGCAGCCAGCATATGCATAATATGACCTAAAGGTCCCTCATACATATATATATATATATGTGTGATTGTATATGTATATATGTATATATGTATATATGTATATATGTATATGTATATATATATATGTATGCATGTATATATGTATATGTGTATATGTATGTATATATATATATATGTATATATGTATATATATATGTATACATGTATATCTGTATATGTGTATATGTATATTATATCTATACATGTATATATATGTATATGTGGATATGTATATATATATATATGTATTTATGTATATAGGTATATATGTATGTATGTGTATATATATGTATATATATATATATGTATGTATGTATGTATGTATGTATGTATACATGTATATATGTATGTATATATATATATGTATATGTGTATATGTATATGTATATAATACATATATATATATATATTGGGATTATAAGGGAAATCTAGGGCTGACTATTATTCCCCAAGATAACACAGATATTTGATGCTAGTTGGGCTTGTCTGAAAATATATCAAACCCATAAGGAGCATTTTTTCTAGGGACAATGATGCCATTCCATTGGAATATCGGGTAGCCTATGTAGTCCTATGTTCAAACAAACCCAGTTCTTAACATATTTCTGAATATCCTCTGATGTCCTCAAACATGGCTAGCTGGAAAATCCGGCACTAAATGGAGGTTTATAGCTGGGAAAATTATTGAACGAAATGAGAGATGTTTAATTGCTATGTTTAATTACCGGAGGTCATGGGTTTATAACCAACTAACAGTGGTTAATATCGACTAATAGGTGCTAATAATGTTGAATAGTGGTCAACTAAGCAACGTTGAGATTCATTTGTGTTTTGTTTAAATCCCATCCCCTAATATTAAGCTGTACTCACAATCCGATTGTATGGTCCCAAATAAGTGTAAATCCCCCCCATTTGTTTCTTGGGGGTGTCTATTAGGGGAATGGGATTATTGTGATTAGACCAACCAAAATGCTGTAACCACAAATGCTGGGGGAAATCTGGATATACTGTATACTGGGGATATCATGGCCTAGAAGCCCTGGTTGAATATTGGGGTCCATGTGGATCTACATTGATCTACATGACTTAGTAACGCGGGTTCGTCCAATAGCAGTCAGCCGTGTAGCCTGGAATTTCTGTTTCACCATGGCTTTCTCCATTTGCCAGTTATCATTTATCATCTTGTTCATTTCCATTGCATCCATCCGTGTATATTATATATATACCTATTTATTTATTTATTTATCACCATGATAAGATATCCCCATTCATGATGATCAAGCATTCATTTGCTTTACCACCAGCCCACCTGTCGGTGCCGCAGCTTCCACAGGAGCAACCGTGGCCACCGACAACGTTGACAACGCGCCCAACAGAAAACCTGGCTTTTCTGAGGTGGAAATGGTGCAACCAGGGCTTTTTTTGGAACATCCCACGAATCGTTTTTCTGGTTAGTAGCCCTGAGTAGTGAATCCCCTAAGTTACCCTAAGTAGGTTTTATCCCATATATAAAATATATAAAGGGCTTATCACTTTGGTCACTAACCAGTGAACTGATCGATCCGTAGGATGATCCTCGGACACACTTTACGCAGCATTTGGGAAGAGACGGCTTACCCTCCGGTCATCAAATGTGGTAATGGAAAATGATCCATTTAGTTTGATGATGTTCATGGATTTTCCCAGCTATAAACCTTCATTGAGTTTTTGGTGGCAACCACGTGATTACTGAGTATTATTGGGTCAGTGGCATGGGCGAAGCAGCTAGGGATTTTCCCTTGGCCTCGTCTTTCGCAGCTGGCATCAAAGGATGCCTGGCCCACGAAAAAATCGGGTATACAGAAAAATGTGGAAACCCATGGAGGAACCCTATCCACATCTATGTTAGTTTACAGGGGGATAAGTCGATTCGCTAATACGCCCAGGAGAGTCGCAGTATGAAGCTAACCTCAGGTGCTTATCAATGATATACAGTAATTGATATGCTCAATCAATGCTTTCTATCAATGGTGATGTACTGATATGTATATATATATATATACACTATCACTATCTATACTACTGTATTATGTACTATTGTTTAGCAAGTATGAATCCTGAAGCAAACTATATCGAATCTTTCTGGTTGATTGCACGTAGAACAGCCTAGAATCAAGCATTCGTATTGACAAACCTAGCCACAAGAAAAAAAAGGCAATGACAATCCCCATCTGTAGAGGATTTCCCTATTGAATGTGGTGATAGTATCTTTGCGCATTTCCATTGCCAGGCCAAATTACCAAAGGGTATCTCCATGTTAGCTGAACGACAAACTGGTGGTTATGTCTCGCCCATGTTTTTGTTCTTGAGTCTTTTTGTGTAAATTCTCACAGGTAAATTTATCCCCAGTTCTAGAAGGCCCAATTCTGATTGGTCTGATTGGTACGTTAGTGTAAATCTATTCCAGTCGGATCTCTCAAGTAAAACCTCTGTCAATGTTTACAACACATTATGGAAAAACACCATGCATGTTGATAATTTCTGACAAGAGGTTTCCCCATGGTTTTCCATATTTTCTGTTTGCTGGAGGATAAATCCCCATATTGATCACGAGTAAGCCAACAATCGATCTTGATTCACCAATGTGTTCCTATTATATACACATAAAATACACCATTCCGCGAAAAAAAACAAGTCAAATCATGTGTATCTTTTGAGTTTTCCATGGGTTTTTGTATGGTTTTTGTATGGTTTTTCTATGGTTTTTGTATGGTTTTACTACAACTCTCCATAAAATCTCCCTTGGAACATCCCGAACATCCCTCGTTCCACCTTCGCCGGCACAAAACTTTGGTGCCGACTGAGAAGTGTCGCCAGGACGGCGGCTGAACACCTTGGTTCGCCATCGAACCATTGGGACGACCTGTCACCAATGGGATGGAGTGGAATATGAAAATATGAATGGGATATCTACAAATATATATATATATATTATGATGTACATATATAATATATATATATATACACAGTGTGGTAACTATAATCCCATTTTGGGATATTAATGGGATATTACAATATGAATGGTGATTTAACCAACCAAAATATTGTAGAGGTGGATATTGTAATAGCTGATGGAATAATGAGGTTCAATTAATAATATTAGTAATATCATATAATCACCGATATATTGGGAATATTCATATGAATGGGATTTAATGGGATATGAATGTAGCTATAAGATGCTATAAGGTAGAAAAGGGAACTTCACCAATAAGGGTGAACTTACCAATCTTGCCAACCAAAATTGGATATTTTTTCTGGGGTTTTCGCCAGTTCCCAGTCCTGGGGTTTTCAAGACCAAGTAGTTGTGAATCACGGCAGTGCCATGGTCAAAAATACCCTCTGGTAAACTAACATAGCTATAGAAAAACACAATTTTTAATAGGTAAACCATCTATAAATTGGCCATTTTCCATAGCTATGTTAGTTTACCAGAGGGTACCAAAAAAAAAAACATCTCATATTGGGAATCCATGGTCATCATGGGTGTCATCCAGTCATTTTTCGGGATCGCCTGGCCATCCTCCAAAATATGAAGAAAAACTCCAAGTTTTGACCGCATACAGCGCATACAGTTTCATGTTCTTTGTCTATTTTCTTTGGGGGGGTACTAAATTGGGCGATGTCTTACTCAGTTTCTCTGTTTTTTTTGCTATGTATATAAATGGCGAAAAACTAAAGGTATCCCCACCTTTTCTGGCCAAACTCTTGAAATATCTTTAAATCCATTTCTAGAAAATATTGCGTGCTGATCAAATCCCGATGTATGATATAATTTACATATTTACATTATAATGGTAGAATCCACTTGTGGTCAAATCTCAATTTCGGCTGGTGAAACCCACATCTTTTGTTGCTTAAATCCACCATGTTCGATAAGTGCCCAAATATTTTTGCAAACCAAAGGACAACCGCCATTTCCAGCCCAGTGGCCAAGCAAGTGCAAGACGTCTCCCACGCACTTGGCCGACTTGGCCTGCTGATGTTTGATGGGTTCGTCAAGGGAATCAATGAAAGGGAATCGAGGGAGCCCACAGCCGGAAGGGGATCAAGGGAAAGGGCATGACAGCCATGCAAGGCTCAGAATCACTACCTCAATACAGCAAATTAAAGTGTAGATTCCTATGACATCCTATGACCATGGGGTGAAATGTGTGTCTGTTGCAAAATCATTCCGCGTAGCTGTGGCTCGGTCTGGATCCTGGGCTTGGAAGCCTCCAGCCAGATGCTCCATGGTGCTGGAATGTTACTTACATTTACCCCCAAAATGGCCCAGTTTTGTAGGTAAATATTCCAGCACCATGGTTCGCATCTGGGCAATATTGTTGTTGGTTCACCATTTCTTTTCACTGCCATTGAACCTTAGTTTGATTCGGTAGGAATTCATTGTCTGAAATCACCAGGATATTTTTTCGGATCCTTCACACCGAGCCTCGGCTCCATAGTTGATGCCACAATCATCCCATCCTCATGATGTTAAACACCACCTCATAAAACAATATAAAACATAGTTTCTGTTGTTTTATCTTAAGGGAATTGGATGATATATTGACACAACAACTACCTATCCCCTAGCGGCTTCGAAGCTGTGACCCCCAAATCAGCTAACTTGGTACAAATAACTATGACTAGGGTTTATGGCAAACATATTTGTGATTGATGGGGGTTATAAACCAACAAACATAACTGGGGGGTCCTACCTTGTAGGTATTTCACTTGTTTTGCCCGCTCCTTTTTCGAGTGGCCTAGCGAAAGCTCGCTAGGGTCTTTGAAGCGCTAGCCACCACAACGGATCACTGTACACAACCTGTTGGTAGCACGCGGACTCACCCGCATTACAAACGATCCTGGGATGTCGGCAATCCCACATGACCCATATGGGTTTCCAGATCAACGATCAATCCAATACTGACTCTGTTTGGGTGGTAACAGTAAGGAGGAATGGATGACCCATACCGTTGCGTGCGAATGTTTTTGATTTTGGATGAAATTCTCTTGGTTGACATCCATGATCCATCTATTTCTATCTTTACGTATTCCACGGACATATACAAATCAGATGCGTCAAAAGATTGCCGATATCCATGAATACCACAAAACGGCACTGGATTAGTTTCGGAACCACATAATTGCCGTGTTCCCCTATGTTGGCTTTCATATCTATCATCTTCATTTAAAAATAACATATCTTCTCTAAATGGCATCACTTCAAACAACGAATCAATATGTTCCCTACACATATGCCAATTTCCATGTCGTGTTTTCACTTGTTTGCCTTCTTTCTTCAGCAGGGTTTGTTTAGACATAAGTTCACCAGGGGACTCTGTTTTGGACTGATTTCTTGGGCACACGTTATCATGATGAATTATTATCATCATTATTGCGATCAATCATTACCACGATTATGATTTATGTTTTGAACTATGTATTCTTACTATATGTTTTATAAATGAAAAAAAAAAAACAATATCTATATATATATTATTATAAATACAAAAACAAAAAAAAACGCTGCATCCATCCATGCAACATCTGCCAAGGTTCAGGCCAAGGCACACTCTTTGTAGCCTCCCTTCGAAGCCAGCGTGGCGTCGATGCCGCTGAGTTCGGGTAGAACCACTTTGCCCAGGAAGAGGATGGCGCCCTCCACGTCGCTGATCACCTTGGGGTAGGGCGGGCAACGATTGGTGATATCTATGGTAATATCTAGATTATATAAATTATATCTATTATTGGGATTTATGGAGGGCTTACCACCCTAAATAAAAAATCACCGTTTGCGATCGTAAATGGTCCATTTTCTTCGATGATTTAGCTGTGAGGAATGGTGTCCAGAGTCCAAAGCCACAACCACCACCACAACAGCAACAGCAACAGCAGCAGCAGCGTTTTCAACCCATTCACTGGGAGATAGACATCAAATCAAGAACAGGGATACTAAACCAGAGTGTTGCGAGTTATGAAAAAATTACCTTATTTCATATTGGGAACATTTGGGGACTGGAATCTGCATGGAAACTGTCTACGTGATGGATACATGTTGATCCAACGGGCGTCTGTGTGGGTCAACGCCGTTGGCCTCAAAATTTCACTGCGTTAATTCCTACAGGCCCAACTCTGGTGGCTCCTTTCTTACGACTCAAAAATGACCCATATCCCACCCAGGACCCAGGATCCCAAAATGGGACCGAAAAATGCTCTGGAGATGTTTGAACAAAGTAAACTACAAGAATCTGACTAGATATGATGATCAATTTCTAGAATAATCTAACTATCAGAAGCTTATCCCATTCTTGGTCACATACACAACTAGCTTGTCTTTCTACCGCGTGGCAAAGAGAAAGGGTCGATCCACCGTCATCTTCATGGCAGGCGGCGGCAAGCATCGCGCCGCCATCACGGCACCTGTATCGAATTGACATGCCAAATCGGAGGGCTCAAAGACTAGCAACGACACACACAAACAATGCTAATCAGATGTATCAGATGTTTGATCACAATGATACCCTCCAATTCTTCATGTTATTTTGCTCAGCTGGGCAGATGCGGCAAAAACCGATTGGGTTTTGTAAAATCTCATCCAGTCGGTTTCCAGTCATATGAGTCAACTGATCAAACTTCCGAAAACACGCCATGGCAAAAATTCAACAACCTGTTCAAAATAAGTTGCGTATGAACTATTCCGAAGGAATTGTGACGAAACATGAAAAACTACGTCTAGACTACCAAGCACCATCATTCACCTAAGATTCACCAATCAAATGTGTGGTTATTATTTTTTTTTAAGGTTTTTGTAGATTAGCATGCCCATAGGTGCTGCTTCACCTGTTTTCTGCTGCTTGGCAGATCATTCTCCAATCCCCAGAGATGGGAGCGCGAAGCTTTACCCTCCGGTAATCAAACATGAGCATTGAAAATAAATCCTAGTTGATTACCGGATTTAATGGGAAATGTAGAACTATGGATTAAAACTTGATGTAGAACTAGGATAATTTTCCCAGTTGAGCATATATCCCGGTGATCAAGATGTGCTAATGGGAAATCGTAGTTGAACTGGGAACATAATCTATAATTGATGGGAAAATCCAATTTAATCCACTATAAATTGGCATTTAAAACATGGAGTTTTCAGCTATGTTTGAGCAAGCCACGGGGTATGTTTCCAGCAAACTCAACCAGGTCGACAGCCACCATCGCATTGAAAAAGCCCCTATTGGTTCGACGTGAAAACTGGTTAACTGGTTGGTGGTATACCTACCCCTCTGAAAAATATGAGTTCGTCAGTTGGGATGATTATTCCTAATATATGGAGAAAAAAAAAAATTATTCCAAACCACCAACCAGTTAAAACTAGTTGAAACCAGCGATTTTCACCCTGAATCAACAATCCATAAGAGAGGCCCTCAAGATAGGTACGTTGGTGTACAACGAGGCCAAGTAGAATTTTCAGGTTATGATATGTTATCATAATTCATCCAGATCTCGCTATATTCCCATGAAACTTCTGTTTTTTATTCATGGTTGGTAACAAATAAACTTCCCGCTGGTTGGTTGATAGAATTCCTACCATGGGTTGTAGTAATCCCAACTTAACGAGGTAGTAATTATAATCCACATTTCATAACCAACCAACAGTTCTTTGCTTTAAATGACGTATTGGTTATATCATGTTGAATCATGTTCTATCCCCATTAAATACCCATATATCCTCTACTGCGGCTTAAGAATCCCTATTGTCTGTTACCTATGAACATCTATGAACAATAAAACTAACAACCGATGGTCAATTACCGTGACAAATTATAATTGGTTACCATGGATTAACAATAACCCCATTATGAAAAATCATCACCTCTAGGCTATCTACTGGGAATAATCATGGTCAAATCTGAGAAATTCTGGCAATTATCAACCATGACTATTTTCAACCATGATTACAGAATGGTCAGTTCCGAAAAAAAAAAAAAAAAACATGTTTTCAAGACAAGATTTAGGGCGGTTTCAAAAAAGATCGGGATGATGTCGCTCACCATCAGTTCAACATTCACCCATTACTAGCGGGGTTACACTGGGGTTATTGATACTCGTGGGTAATCACGTCACATGATCAATTACTAAGCTACTTTGGGTTATGGTCATTGATGAAAAAAATGCTAATGCGATTAACCCGTAGCCATTTGCCCTTACATGTTATCCCACAATGATTGATAACATATTACCACAAATTATTTATCATCCTAGTCATTAACCTCTAATTCATTATTATAGTGTGCATCGAAGGTGAATAACTTACCCTATAATATTTGATAATAATAGTGGATCACCCGTAGTTGTATTCTAAAGCGTAGGCAATCAGCTATGACCAATGAGTATTGCCAAATGTCATTATCAACGGTTACCGGGTAAAATTATGATAAAACAACTAGCATAATGAGTAATCATCCACGCAATGGTAATGATTATTGATTATTAACTACTGCATAATTATCAACCATTGCTATTACTGTTCATCAACCATTTCTATTACTATCAATGATCATGATCATCCATGACTATTCATGAACATTATCAACCATCGCTATTACTATCAATGATCAGTATCAACCATGACTATTCATTATCGCTGTCAACTGTCAACCAGTACTATTAATGTTAATTATCAACCAATGTTATTTATGAAATGTTTTTACCATTGCGGTAAATGATAAATATCTATGGCTCTGGGTGAGTAATCCCGTAATCCATCATTTTACTCTTATCAACTATTGCTACTATCGACTATGACTATCAACATTATAAATCAACTAATACTATCATGAATGTCTTTTTATGATTAATAATATTATAGTTATCCCATTCATATTTGATCAATCATTATCCTAAGCCTAGACTACTATGGCACTATGGGCTGTCATCATGGTGATAGCCTATAATCAACATCCTATAATGACTATACTTGATCATTAAAAATCATCAACTACAGTAATACTATCAAGCAAATTATTCATCAACTCATACATTTATTCTATATATGTTGGTTTCCGAAAAAAAAATAGGGGTACCCCTAAATCATCCATAAAAATAGATGTTCAGAATCCATATTTTATGGTATTTTATGTCCGGATGTTCCTTAAAAAAATAGGGGTACCCCTAAATCATCTATTTTATCCCTTTATGGATATCCCAATAGCTAAAATATATTATTGGGATATCCCCAGGTCCCTCCCAATGGGCCCCGCCTGTGGCCGCCGCCGCCACCGTGCCCTCCTCATTCACCATGACGGTGGCCTTGTGGACCACGTCGTTCAGGTAGACTGTGGGATCATCCTGGATCTCATGGCTTGATTTTGATAGGAAAATGGTGGTTTTATAGAAAAGCAATAGGAAGACAATAGGAAAATGGTGGTTTTATGGGAAAATCATAGGAAAATGGTGGTTTTATGGGAAAATCATAGGAAAACAATAGGAAAATGGTGGTTTTATGGGAAAATCATAGGAAAATGGTGGTTTTATGGGAAAATCATAGGAAAACCATAGGAAAATGGTGGTTTTATGGGAAAAACCATGGGAAAATTGTGGTTTTTATCCTCTGGTAAACTGTCACATAACTATGGAAAATCATCATTTTTAATGGGAAAATCAACTATTTCGACTGGGCCATTTTCAATAGCAAACTGTTAGTTTACCGGAGGGTAATGGATGTTGATAAACCTAGGATATTAACGGATTAATGGATATTAATGGATCATCCTGGATCATCAACATCCTCATTAATGGATATTAATGGATATGTGTGGACCATCCGTCCATTAAACTTCATGGATTGTTCAATGGAATTTTCAATGGATGTTGATGATTCTGATAGATATTTTGCTGGATTTTGGGAGATATTAATAGATTTCAATGGATTGTTTAATGGATTTAGATGGAATTTAATGGATCTTACCGGTTTTTATGCAACCCAAATGGGGAATTTACGAACAGATGTTATATGATACAAGTATATATATATATATGTCATGGGCATTTAATGGGAATTTAATATGACTTTAAGGGAAAAAAATATTGGACAATTCAAAAACCGTGTTGGTGGTTTTTCGCCACATCCCTGAAAATATCCCCGCCATTAGGAATCATCATCTCAGTTCTATGGTTGAAAATCAAACAGATATACTGCTTGTTTCACGTGTTTTCATGGTTTTTACAGGTCTTTTCCCAACAAATACAACCAAAAAAAAAAGGGCATTTTTTTGTCCCATAGCCAAATTCTAGGCGAGTTCTTTGCGTTAAGGTTTTCAAAGGGGAAAAAAAAAAACATGGAAAACCACCAACCCTCCGGCCCCTGGGGCACTGCTCCAAGCATCCGACATCTTCAGGAAGCCTTGCTTCGACTCAAAGGCTTCTTTGATCCCAAGAGCCTCGGCAGGACATTGGTGACCGACCAGGAGATGTCAAGGAATGAATTCGATACATATGAATATTTTAACATGTGTGATGTTCTATATGACGATAATGTATACATATATATATGCATCTGCATATATGTATATTATGATAAATTAAAACGGTATGAGATACTTGCCATTAAATAATGCATATATATATATATATATATATATGTATATGTATATATATAATATAGAATGTATGTATATACATATATATTTATATACATATATATGTATATACAT
>Ga0126342_10020761_pt1 | contig 11010 bp, 10 predicted proteins | sample Cyp1metagenome_FD_92528 | JGI IMG/M metagenome (GOLD analysis project Ga0126342, IMG submission 92528) | Coral microbial communities from Lord Howe Island, Old Settlement Bay, Australia - Cyphastrea 1 metagenome | ecosystem: Host-associated > Invertebrates > Cnidaria > Coral ...
AGGTAGATAGATAGATAGGTAGATAGATAGATAGATATAATAGAATTCAACAGAATAGAATAGAATAGATAGATAGATAGAGAGATAGATAGAGAGAGAGAGATAGATAGATAGGTAGATAGATAGATAGATATATTAGAATGGAATGGAATGGAATGGAATGGAATGGAATAGAATAGGAATAGAATAGAATAGAATAGAATAGAATAGAATGATAGATAGATATATCTTAGGGGGTTCTTCTAACAGTAACTAGGGTACCCTCTTTACAGGCTATATATTGCCTACATTAGGTACCCCCAGCAGTTATAATATACCCCTACCTTGTCTCATTCATACCCAATTTTTAACCAAAACATACCCCAATTTTTGTTATAATATACCTCGAAGTTTTGTTATAATATACCTCAATTTTTGTTATAATATACACCAATTATTGTTATAATATACACCAAATCTTGTTCAAAATATACCCCAAATCTTGTTCAAAATATACCCCAAATGTGTTCCAATTATACACAATATGCCACAAATTGTTTATACGTACCACTTTGCAGGAAGTTTTTGTTGGTCTTCTATACCTTTTTGACCGCCCAAACCATACCCCAAATTTGGGGCCTGGAATCCCAAAACATACCCCAAATTTGAGGTCTGGAATCCCAAAAAATACCCCAAATTTGGGGTCTGGAATGGGTCCGGGAAATTGGGGTATTTTTTGCTTCCCGTAAGCACACTAGCGTTCCAGACCCCAATTTCCCGGACCAATTCCAGACCTCAAATTTGGGGTATTTTTTGGGATTCCAGACCTCAAATTTGGGGTATGTTTTGGGATTCCATACCCCCAAATTTGGGGTATGGTTTAGGCGGTCAAAAAGGTATAGAAGACCAACAAAAACTTCCTTCAAAGTGGTACGTATAAACAAGTTGTGGCATATTGTGTATAATTGGAACACATTTGGGGTATATTTTGAACAAGATGTGGGGTATATTTTGAACAAGATTTGGTGTATATTGTGAACAAGATTTGGGGTATATTATAACAATAATTGGTGTATATTATAACAAAAAATGAGGTATATATACCCCAAATTTTGTGGTATATTATAACAACAAATGGGGTATATATACCCCAAATATTGGGGTATAATTGCCTAAAGAGTTACTGTTAGAAGCAATGCCTAAGATATATCCATTGTCAATGCATTATAAACAATGTATTGTCCAGAGATTCCATCATATCATATGATATCCTCATGATATCACAGTATAAACAATCCTGATAGTGCTGGCGCCATAGTTCCGTTGTTCCGTTCCATCAGGATGGCTTGCGTTGCACCGTGGAATGGTACCGGTCACTGGGTCGTTTTTTGTTGCGTCGTCACGGGGTGTTGAGAAGGGAGGCAACAGAATGGTGAGTGGACAATCGGCATGTTTTATAGGGAAATCATTTTCCACATCTAGGTAATCTATGTTAATTTTTACCCCAACACCAATTCGAGCAGTTCCCAGTGAGAAATCAAAAGACAACAACCAAAATCGGGGGTTTAAACAGTGCATCAAATGGGATTCCACATCTGGAAATGGATGAGGTAAACAGCAATATTCTGGTTGGTGGTTTGGAACATGAATTTTAATTTTCCATATATTAGGAATAATAATCCCAACCGACTTTTATATTTTTCAGAGGGGTGGCTCAACCACCAACCAGATGTTGTGCGTTCTCCAAGGGGGTGGACTTGTTGGACTTAACATGTGTGAATGGTTGGGGTAGGGCTGTGTTGATGTTTATTCAGTTTATTCCACTCGATAGCTTCACACCACCAACATGATTGTCGATACAAAGTGGATTGCTGGTGGTATCCCCATGTTTGGTTCTATTTGACTTGGAGTTGAAAATCAAATAGTTGAAAGAGCTGTGTTTGACATGAACCATTGTTCGAAAGTCATATATCTAAATCCGTGTTCGGGACAATTCAACTCTTCAATGGAAACTAATAATTTTTGAAACTGAGGATCAAAACTAGGTTTGATGTATTGAAAAATTTGAACTAGTGTTGGTTTCGAACATCTGACATTTCAACTCTTAAAACATCTTGAAACATTGAATCTAAAGATCAATCAATACTTGAAACCACACCTCAAAACATCAGTCACAACTAGAAAACTCACGATTTTTGTTTGTCCCACCAAATGGTGGGGCCCCAATCGACTTTATGTTGGTTTGTAACTTCATCTAACTCGATATATTTCCTCCAACCCTACTAGCTAAAAGGTTTGGAACCTCATCCAATATATCTAACCGGTTCGATCTATTCCACATAAATTCCAGTTCCATGTGGGTAAAACAATGCCATAAACGCACCATCCTCCAATCATCACAATAAATGTATGGCTGGTACGGGTACGTTTACAAATCCCAGTCATGGGTGGTTTATGAAGTTGTTTTACCCACATGAAACCCTATAATGCTAGATTTTCCCAATGTATGGTTTTCCTGTAAATCTTCCAAGGAGGTGCAAGCGTGTTCACCATTTGTGATGCAATTGTGGACTGTCAATTTCCCTTCCCGAGAATGCGATGTGGTGCTAGGACCAGGGTTTTCTGCCATTTGCCATCTTCATGGACAGATTTCCATAAGCTGATTGACACACGTTGTGGACTGGGTGGGATTTCGCATGGTGCCAGCGCGATTGGCCTCCACACCACTGTGGCCAATGACATGAACCCGAGAATGGTTGAATTGCATGCTGCTCACTCGACCTGCGAACATGTGGTTGGAGACATTGGGGATTTGCATGTGGTTGCAGATATCTGGGTGAAATGTGATCGTGCGGCTGTCCTGGCTGCTGGCTTCTCGTGCCAGCCCTTCAGCAGTTTAGGAGACCATCTTGGTGGTGCCGACCCAAGGGCCTCTACATTGCCTAAGGTCCTTCCTGCGGTGTATCTTCTACAGGTGAAGGTCATCATGTTGGAGTGCGTGGTTCCAGCCAAATCGGATCTTTGCGTCAACCAGATGCTTGAGAAATTCATGGCCCTGACAGGGTTCACTATGGAAGTTGTGACTCTTGACCTTCAGAATGCCTGGCCCTGCCGTCATTGTTGGTCATGGTGGCTCCTGATCCACTGATTATTGTGGTTTGGTAAATCACCATGAAAGCATCATTTGTTTAACCCCAACATGTTCTCCATTAGAATTCATCCACTATAGTCCATTATAGTCCACATAAGTTTCAGTAAACCCGATTGTAGTGATTTCAGTTGTAAATTGGTTTATAAAGCCCATGAATACTAGTTCGATATATCACCGACAAAAACCATATAGTGAAATTGGAGAAATAAGTTCACTCACCAACTGCACGCTATCTGATAAAAAAAACATATTTATAAGATTGAGGCAATTCCTAAAAATGTTTATTCCAATCAAATGTAAATAGGATTCCAGTAAACCAAGGCAAAATAGTGGAATTGTCTTCACATTGCCACATTACTATAGGGATACCAAAATCAACATAATTAGTATCCACATAATTGGAGTTATTTGCACTGAACGCTATCTTATAAAATCTTATAAAGCATCCCAAAAATTCCACATCAATTCCAGTAAAGCCCGAAATTCCCATCATATAAGCATATATAATCACTATTATTGGTATTATAACCACTATTATTGGTATTATAACCACTATTATTAGTAACTACTATAACCCCATTATTATTATAATTATATTACCACCATTAAATAATCACTCTTATAACTATAAATAGGATCTATAAACCCAAAAAATCATGTTTTTTCGGCACCAAGTGATTTGACTGAGGCAAAATCCTGACCATTGGACTTCGGCCTGGGACTTGTGGGACTTGTGGGACCTCGGCAGTGGCAATGGGAATCGCCCTTGTGGCGGTTAGTCGAAATGGGGTATCGAAATGGGGAGTTGATGGGAATATAAAACGAATCTTGGGATTTTTATAGGCTAAAGCCTGTTGAAAAAATGAGTTTTCACATGTTTTCATGGAGTTTAAACATGAATTAACCAATATGGGGATATAAAACAAGAGTTTAAATGGATATTTTATCATTAGAGACTGGATAGTAATGGGATTTTGACTGGGTCAACGGTGGGTACTTTGAAATCATGTTGATATTGTGCAAATATTTTTCTTGCGAGAGCTAGCGGTTCCAGATCGTTTCAAAGCGGATATCCAGTCGACTGGTGGTATACTGGTGGTTGATGGGGTTGGTTATCATGGTTATCTGGACCTCATCTGGTTGGTGGTTTGGAACATGAATTTTATTTTTCCGTATATTGGGAATAATAATCCCAACTGACTTTCATATTTTTCAGAGGGGTGGCTCAACCACCAACCAGTCATGGTTATCTGGACCTCATGAGTTGCGTCAGCTCTAGATTCCCAGTCTTCCACTTACCTTTGAGGCAATCCTTGGATCACTGAACGTTCTAAGAGTGTAATGTAAGGGGTTGCATACTGCATGTCTGACAGGTAACTTCATGGAAGTTGAGGGGTACCCCCGGTACTGAAGATGTGGTTCCTAGCCACGGTTCAAGTGGTAAGGAATCCCAAGAAAAAGATCACCTTTGGGGCTAAAGTGTCAATGGTTCAGGGGGGATTTACCCTCTGGTAAACGTTTACATAGCTATAGAACATGGCCATAGAAATAGTTGATTTACCCATTCATAGCATGGCGATTTTCCATAGTTATGTAAACGTTTACCAGAGGGTATATCCCATTAATATCCCAATGAATCACTATAAAATGCCATTAAATCATTATAAATCCCATGATTTTCCATCCTGACTCGGACGTATGTTTGGAATTCCGGTGATGTTTGGACGACCATCCTCTCACCATATTTGGGCCATATCAATGCCATTGATCTTAGTTTGGAGGACCAGTCCAGTGTTTCCGAAAACATGAAGCGGGGCGGGATATGGGAGATCAAAATGGATCTTAAGTTACTTCTGACATATTTATGACCTATTTATGACATATTTATGACATTTTTGGTGAAATATTTTGGTGTTGATTGCTGAAGCAATTTATGGAGTTACGGATGATGAATGGATGATTTCAGTATTTTGGGCCAGATCTTTCGGGTGTGGAGGATCTAGGATAGCCATGAAATCCCATGAAATCCGGTGGAAATCCCATGAATTCGACCACTAAGAAATGGGTATCATATGTATTCAGTGAAGTCCCATTGAAAAATGGATGATTATAGCATATTATAGCCATAGGATCCTGGAATATCTATGAATTCTACTGGCATATATCATCATATATCCATGATTCATCACGATAGCCCCATAGAATCCAGTCAAAAAATGGGAAGATATGCCAGTATATCCCAAGTCTATCCCAAGTCTATCCCAAGTCTGGTCATTATCTGGTCATTATCCCACTATATCCCCATGATATCCCCACGATATATCCCCTCTACCCCTGGAGTTGCTGCGGACGAGGTGGAGGAAGCCTTGCTCCCTGACAACGGCGGCATGAAGCGAGCTGCCCTGTAAAAAGACATGAGCAGTGGCCCAGCTTTGGCTGCGATCTAGCCCTGTTGGTTGATGATTAGTTGAGGATTGAAAAACTACCCACAGTTAAGGCCATTTATTAGTTATAACTGGTTATTTCAATGGGATTATACATTCTATAAATGTGGTTATAAGTATTTATAACTGGTAAAGGGCCATAACTGCAGTATTTTGGGGATTATAATAAACAGTATAAATAGTGATCCACTAATAAATGATAATAATTAGTATTAGTTGGATAATACACACTATTTAATGATCCAAGAACGGGGAATCACTATTTATATCAACTAGTATGTTTATAGTGATTCACCGTTCTTGGATTATTGAACCAGTACTGGATTATCACGTCTTTTTCACCAAGCAGTGTTCAACCAAGCAGTGTTCAACCAAGCAGTGTATAATGGAATAACAATCACTATAAATCACTATAAACAAACTATTACAATAATCCAATAATGGAATAAAAACGAGGGATTTTGAACGCTGCAATCAATTGGCGCCGCGAAACATGCACTGCTGCGAGGCTTCGGCCATCTTCAATAGCTATGTTAATCAACCGGAATCTTGGGTTAGGTCTTGGATTTCCGACTGCCTCCAAGGTTTGTGCCAAAAAAATGAAACAAGTTTCAGTTGATTTTAGTGAGAGATTTCGATTTTAAATCCTGGAATTTTCGCATTCAGCTGTGAAACACCTAGTTTGGTGACACAGAACATGTCAGGATAAACTAAGCCGCATTATACAAATACGTGCGAAGCTGTGATATACTGTAATGCGGTAAACCCTATAGCAAACCATCCCCGTACTCCCAGAAATAGGTTTTATATAATATAGTATGTATATATATATATATATATGTTCCGTAGCCATTTTGGCTCAAGACATTTTGGTTCAAGGCGGGCAAAACCCAAATTTAAACCGCCACCACTTCCAGGCACGCTGGGAAGCAGCACGATGCAGTACATCGGCAGGGAAGTCAGTCTGATTTCAAATCAGATGATCCGATACAAGGGCATCCTGGACAGTATCAACGCACAAGAGTCCACGATTACCTTGCTGAATTTGCACCAGGCAGCACATGCGACGGGTAGCTCATCTGCCTCAGCATCATCCGGATGCCCTGCTTTTCAATTCAACATTCATGCGGAAGAATTCCAACCAGGCCGAGCTGTTCCCGATCAAAGTGACTTTGTCCACGAATTGTATCTCATTTGGACTGCCAGGGTTTTTACATGGGAGCAAGAGACCCCTTCGGCCCCCATCATAACCTGGTTTGTTGACCATCGAGGTTTTCCAATTTGCGCTCAAGGCCGTAGTGTACAGCTTGATGACCAGTATCATGACTGGGAATCCAGAATCCGGGCCGTGTGGCATGAGTTCATTGAACCAGGCATCACATTGGAAATGCATGTGGTTGAACCTTCACCACCGATCATGGAGCCCAATGTACTTGCCCACGTCATCATTGTGCAAGCACCGCGGCCAGAATGGATCTCACGTCTTGTCACAGTTTTTGACTCGTTTATTGGACGCAGAGAAAACCACTTATGCGCCTTGCTGTCACTGTGTCCGAACACATCCAACTTGATGTTGTCATGCGCCATTGCGGCTACACACAAGCAACAGCCATCTCGTCCAACCGGGACAACGCTGGCCAGGTCGCTCCGGCGATGAAATCACAATACGGGTACACCGACCTGTGGTTGCTCTGCCGACAGCTCAGGCCGATGATGCCACATTGCTTCAATTGCCAGTCAGATCAAAGAGCCTGTTGACGTTGCATGACCGGCTTTTTCCAGATCATGAGGTGCCTATTCAACTTATCCATGTTGGAAGTGAACCAGGAATTCCTGAGAACTTCCCATCACAAGTGATGGTTCCAAATGACTATTTTGAACATGACATCCAGAATGCCATCCAAGAGTTTGGATTTGCATACCATGCCTATTCACTTCCGACCACTGGTTTTGCATTCGTTACTCCAGTGACTTGGACTGCGAAGAAAGATGAATGGCATTATGTGTATTATCCATTACAATTTAATGATCGCTCTGACATCATTTTGCACAGAGCTTCTCAAAATCTCTCAGAACACGGACACATGGCACTCTTGCATTCACTTGGGCTGGAACGTGTTGTTATTTTGTGTACACACATGCCCAGATCACAATTGGTCCTGGTGCAATATCATAACAACAAGCCGGCCCTGGATGGGCCTGAACTGAAAAGTAAAGTTCCTACTGCATGGCCGAAAAGACAAGTGATTGCACCAAAACAGCCATTTTTTCAGGCACCCTCAACAGAAACACTGGATCCGGAGCATCTTCTTGCATGGGATCTAACTCTGTCGGACCTTCAGCAACTGTTTACATCAGGTGAGACAACGCTGTGTACTTGGCACTCCCATTTACAGGTTCCTGACTTTGTGCGAGATGCACTGGCGCAAACTACCGCCACTGAGGGTTCTGCCTTGCCTTTCAGGGAATTTGATCGCTTGATTGTGTACACTGATGGAAGTTCCAAACCGTCCAATCGCAGGAAAGCGCCTTTATGGGTGCACGAAAAGGACATTCCTGATGCATGGGCCTTTGTAGTTCTAGGCGAAAAGTATGGAAGCCATGGAAACGATTCTACCATCACTTTTCTCGGTTGGCACTCGCAACCTGTGTTGTATGAATCTTCACTGCCACATTTCCTCGGAACGGATGCAATCGGATCAGAGTTTGCGGAACGTGAAGGTCTATTCTGGGCAGGTCTGTGGCGGCTTGGAATTAACTGCACCATTCCCACCGTCTTTAGGACAGATGCAAGCACCACGGCAGAACAAGCCTCAGGTTGCACCAACTGCCATGACAATCATGCCACATTTGTCCTTCTCCGATGCGTGTTTCAGGCCCTTGCTGCCGGACTGACTGACGAGGGGCTCATCGTCGAACACGTTGCCGGACATGCTGGCGATGCATGGAATGAATTGGCAGATCATTTGGCCAAAACTGAGGCCGCTCATGGACACAAACTAACACGACAGCAGATTGACTTGCGCAAGTGGGCACAATTCTTGCCATTTCTCTGGATGGCAATACATCGAGAGGCTGGCCTTCCCACTCTCACAAGTGTTGGCTTTGACATCACGCCGCCACAGATGCCATCAACCTTGCCCAGACAGGAGCAGGCCGCAGTCCTCAACAGGAAGATTTCAGCCCAATTTGCTTTGAGTTTAGCTTCCTTCAATGTTGGATCACTTTTTGTTGGACCAGATGGCTTTGCTGGCAAACTGCAATACCTACGAGAGCAAATGAAATCATTTCGAATCAATATCATTGGATTGCAGGATACCAGAAGTCCAGCTGGAATGAGCACTGCTGATGACGTGTTGCGATTGGCAGGAGGTTCGTTCAAAGGCCAGTACGGTATTGAGATCTGGATTAATCTTGCACAACCAATTAGTCTTGCAGGCGGACGACCGCACTTCTTGAAAAAATCCCATGTGCAAATTGTCCATGCGGATCCGCGAAGATTACTTGCGCCTCTAGCGCACATCCGGCCCTTAACTGCCATGTTTTTGCCATGCATGCACCCCAGAGTGGGAGACCACTTGGTGAGAGGAAATCATGGTGGGAAGAAACTCAGGAGATTGCTAACGCTCATTGCAAGGATATTCCTCTCATTGCTTTGATTGACGCCAATGCTAAGAGCGGACCGAAGAGACCACCAATTGTGCTTGAAAATGATGATGTTTGTTCGGCCAATACTGATTTTTTCATCAACTTCCTCCAAGCTCAGAGTTTATATTTGCCCTGCACCAGCCAAATTCATAGCGGCACAAATGACACTTGGACGGCTCCAGACGGAGTGCACCGGCACCGTATTGATTACGTTGCAGTTCCGTTTGATTCGAGTGATGCCTGCGTTCATTCTAGTGTTATTCACGACCTGGATCAGGGTAATGCCAACGATGATCACCAAGCTGTTGGCATCCAACTCATTTGGAATGGGAAAGAGGAGGTCCCTTCCAAAAGGACACCAAAGGCAGTTTTCCAACGAGAGGCCATTGGCCAATGCCGTCAATCCATTGAGTGTTCAGCAATCAAACCTGTGTCTTGGAACACCGACATTGAAACCCAAGTTCAACAACTTAATGAGCAACTGTTGCAACAAGTGTGCAAAGCATGCCCCATTACACCATCGGCACCAAAGAAACGATGTTTCAGTGGTAGTGTTTGGGAGCTCAGAGCACAGAAGCTTGCATTGCGACACCGCATCCGAAAAGCCACCAAGGGCCAGATCCAAAGTAGCCTAAGGTTCTTCTTCCAACTTTGGAAGTCTCCGGCCACTTCCAGCCGAACCATTGTGCAGCATCATGCATATGAACACACAAATTTGTGCATACACTTCCGATTGCAGTGTCAATATGTTGTGCTTGCACGCAGCCTGCGCAAACAACTCCGGTTGTACAAAATTGCAGGCACTGAATGAGGAGATCGCCACGCTCAATGAACAGGCTCCAGCAGGTGAAATTTTGCATTGCCTTGAGCCTTTTCTCGGATCGACGAATCCTAAAAAGATCAAACGTGCGTGTCTTCCCTTAGTGAAAGATGCTACAGGTCATATCTGCAGCACGCCTGCTGCTGCCCAACAAAGATGGATAGAATTTTTCCAACAAATTGAAGGCGGCCAGAGACTCACACATGCTGAGTTCAGACAATCATGGCTGAAGAACCTGGCAAAGTTTCTCAATGTCGACACTCTCCATGTGCCGATCCAAGAATTGCCCAGTTTGGTCGAATTGGAAACTGCTTTTCGTCGAGTATCCGTTGGAAAGGCGATCGGCATGGATGGAATTCCACCGGAATTGTGCCGCTACAAAGCACGAGATCTTGCCTTGTTGACGTATTCCATTTTGATGAAAACATGCCTTTTTGGCCAAGAAGCGATCGAGCACAAAGGTGGCCGCCTAGCGATTGCATGGAAGCATAAAGGAGATCCGGCGGAATGTTCATCCCATCGATCGCTTTTAGTGTCCAGCCACTTAGGCAAGACCATCCATCGTGCACTGAGGCACAAGCATCATGGCCTGTACACTCAGTTCATGCAATCTCAACAGGTTGGCGGACGTCCGCACATGCCAGTCGGAGTGCCGCTCCATATGACACGCGCATTTTTGCGCTGGCAACATCGATTGAAACACCCGGCATCCGTAATTTTCCTTGATCTCACAGAAGCGTTTTATACCAATAGGTCGGATTGAACTTGTGCTACTTATGCAAACTTACAAATACTTATGCTAGTTATGTTAACTTATACCCTACTTAGGTTGTAATTTAAAACTGATACTAAACGTAAGTAGTTTTAAGTTGGTCACAAGTTACTTACAAGTAAACATAAGTAGTATACAAGTAGAAATAAGTAGAAATAAGTAGAACATAGTTGAAACTTCTTGTTTTTGCAAAAAG
>Ga0126342_10020762_pt1 | contig 11010 bp, 8 predicted proteins | sample Cyp1metagenome_FD_92528 | JGI IMG/M metagenome (GOLD analysis project Ga0126342, IMG submission 92528) | Coral microbial communities from Lord Howe Island, Old Settlement Bay, Australia - Cyphastrea 1 metagenome | ecosystem: Host-associated > Invertebrates > Cnidaria > Coral ...
ACAAATGTATGTAACATACATGTGTGATATATATATATATATATATATAGGTATTTATCACACACACATATATGTATATGTACGTACGTAACATACAATATATTTATATATATACGTATGTATGTTACATATACGTGTAAGTAACACATACATATATAAATATATACATATGTAAATATATACATATGTAATATATATATATATATATTTATATGTATATTATGCATACATATTTACAGAATACATGTATTATATATATATACACATATATTATGAAAACATGTGTGTAGTATGTGTTTTAGATTTTTAGGAATGTTGGATCCACAAAAACACCCAAAATTGGTCTCAACAAGGTCTTGGTGACATTTGATGAGTCACCCAGTCAACAAGAAGTCCGGAATCAGTGTGAACCTGACAGTGGGCTTCTTAAGTTGAACTGTTCATGGGCAAACACAAACTGATTCATAAGTTCTCCTTGATGAACTTAACATGGGCAAACGTGACAGTGCGTTCACTGGTTCCTGCTCCACTAGAGCTATGGCCAGCTGGGGACAACATTACCCACTGAGGACAGCTGAGAAGCTGTCGGTATTCCGAAAAGTCACGGGATGATATGGGATTCAAACATATTCAACCCATTTACGGCAAGTCATTTGGGATGATTTGATTATTTGATTTGATGATTTGATTTGATGATTTAAATTGGGTTTACCTCATTTTTTCGGGATGGGATGATGAAACGTCCATCCACAGCTCTTGAGGTCTAGTGAAAAGCACCTTCAGGCATCGAGAGCCGCTCAATACTGGCTGAAAGTCGTGGGACACCAACAATGCGGTGCAAACTGCACTCCCAAAAGATGGTGAAACCTTTGGGTGTCTGACCTCAAATTCTCAAGAGAAATCACAGTCCAATCAGACTCTGCTTGCTGTCGATGAACATCATGAACTATGAGAATCCGATATTTCGTTTTGATTTCTTTCGGTCCCTTTGAACCGCAGATTTTCACGCTTATGCTTTCGACATGTTTCGAACAGTAAATAAACCCGTGAAGGATACCTAACCAGATTAGCGAAGTGATTGATAGCCAATTCGGGTATCGTCAAACTTCGGTGCCACGAAAGATGGGATGCGATTTTCTAGTCCCTTTAGAAATACATAGTGGATTTGTTCCTTTGAGGATTCCTCTTTTTATTCTGCGATAGATGTAGGAAAACAGTGCGTCGGATGATTGTTTCTCAACATGCGCTTTGAGTGGTTGAAACCTTGAACGTATCATTCACTGCCTGCTGTTCGTGCGGGTCATATACAGCCTTTGGAACTCGCTCAAAAAGAAATCCAACAAAGCAGGGCCAAAAGAAATGGGTTTGCATACCTTCTGGTGAACTAACATAGCAATGGAAAATCACCATTCTTAATGGGAAAATCCACTATAAATAGCCATTTTCCATTGCTATGTTAGTTCACCAGAGGGTACCAATCATTCAATTCCAGGATTCCAGGGCCTTGATTTGTACCCATAATGCCTGACAGGCGAAAACCATTCAGATGCTGGAGGACCCCACATGTGTCCAGCTGGCAACGGAGCTAAAGGTGGGGCTATTAGGAGAAGCAGTTGAAAGATGCGCTATATATATATAATTATAGGATTATATAGGCATGACATGTGTAGATAAACAATGATAAACATGTATAAATCCATACTAAAGTAAAATCAAGCAAATGAACCAATACATAGATAGTTAATATATACATAGTTACATATATATATAATACAATACTATATATATATATACCTATATAGTATTAGCATATAGCCCAAAGATTTATGATTCCAGGTGCGAGATCCACAACGAATTGCGTGGCAGGTGTTGAAGACATGGCTCCCCTGTGTCATCCGCTGCAACGAGGACGCCACCCAAACGGGATGGTCATGCCGGGAAGTCGTGGGAAAATCTTCGGGACATTGGAAAGCAGAGGGAAATCATGGAAAAATCAATGGAGAAAGGCTATTTTCATGGAAAATCATGGGAAAATCATCTATAAATGGGAACATAATGAGACAATATGGGATAGAACATATAGAACTGATCTAACTAAGTAAAAAAATCAAACATGGCTAGCTGGGAAATCCCCGAACTATGGCTGGAGGTTTGTAGCTTGTGACATCACCGAACTAAATTGGTGGAGTTTCCAGCAGGCCATGTTTGATTGCCTTCTATTGTTTTTTTCATAACTTGATGGGGGTTAGATCATTTAACCTGGGGATATGATGTGGAGATCATGGGATATCATTGGCATAAAAGCAATGAGTCTCTACTTGGTGACTTGATATATGGCTATGGATCAATACCTATAGATACAATTTTTAGTGGGATGAACATCCATTTACCAGCTATTTTGATGTTCACCAGGGGTACAAGGTTTTGACACACTGCCATATATATGTTCCTTTTCGTTTAGAAGTGGGATGATTTTCTCGCCAATGACTTTCTGGTGTGAAATCTTTGCCAACATTCTGTTGTTTCTCAATGGGTGCCACATACATTGACCCCCATTTTCTGTTGAAAAACCGGGAGTTCTCTCGGATCCCAATGAAGCAATGGAGGTCGCAGATATCCAGCGAAGATATGCAGCAGGGCCCCAGGTTTCAAGGTAGAACGGTGCGAGGACATAGCAGGGCCCCATTCCACTGATCACAGGGGGATCTGATGGAAAATGATGGAACTGGTGGGAACAGCAGGGGAAACCATCCCAGAGATCCTGCGAGGACCTTGACGCAGTGTTGGGTTAGCTTCGTCCTGGCTCGAATGGCTCAGCCAGTATTTTCCGGATCCGCCAGGGTCAAGGAATTTGAGGGACAACAGATGGGTTCATCATTTTAAGCAACAATTCTTGAAGGTTTGTTTATCCATTGTTTTCATGATTAGTATCATCAGATTGGTTTTCGTGGTTTTGAACCATCTTTCCAATTTCTGGTACCCTGTGACCCCTGTGACTTGACCCACAAGTTTTTTTTTCCGAAGTGTGTAGTGACTGTAGTGACGTGACGTGACATGATTGAAGTGCACCTGGTCGACAGGATCCAAGGAAATCGTGACCCCTCAATGGAATGGGGGCGCTCTCCTGGAGTGTTGGCTAACCATCAGGGCTTTGTGCATAGCTGGCATAGCTGTAGCTGTTGGATACCAGAGGTTTTGACTTTTAAACCACACTGTTGGATCTGTTTAAAACTGTTTGGAATCTGAGATGTGTCCAATCTAGCCATGTCCCATAGGACATGGCTAGATTGGGACGGGGATCAATCCCCTAAGGAATCTAAGTGATTCTAGGTGTACAATTCCCTTGGTTGATTCATTGATGATATCGACTCTGGATTCCAGGAATGATTTTCGATGGGGCCAACTCCTGTGATCAGTTGCCGTCGTCAGCAATCTGGGTATATCTGGGTCAGAAAGTTTTTTCTCCCGAGATTGCGGGTTAAAAATTGGGTTTCGACAATGGATTGATCATTTTGACCCAGAAAATATTTTGCGCACCTAGAATCATCGTCTCAACTAGTGAAGGGACGTGGCCATTTTTGGCAGCATTTTTGGCACATGTAGACGCGCGAAAGATTTGGAGTGGGAGGACTTATCATCCTCCTTTTTTGGGTGGGCACAATGGAATGTACGAGCGCAGAAAACCACAACTGCCAGATGTTGATGCCTCCTGGATCCTCCTGGTATGATTGGTATGTGGGCACATTGGTTATGATTGGCCATTCATATTCATTCGATTGGTAGTTGCGTCAATCCTTGAGAATTGAACCTGAGAATCAAACGGCTTCGCTGGGATGTGAATCTACTCCTACCGGGTATTCGTGGAGATTGGCCCGAAACGATCAGGTTGATCATGTTGGGGTCGAATTTCAGGGTGCAAAATAAGCAAAAAACACACTTTTGCGGGTACTATCGGGTACGTCATACTGAAAATTGAAGCAATATATATTCAGTGACCAGCGCCTGCGTAGCAGTCTCCAAGTCAGCGTGTCCAGTAGAGAGGGCAGTCTTCAGACCTTCGATAGAACTAGCACGGATTAGCAGGTCGGTTGTGTTCGACGACACTGGAGCCGTGTGGCCTATTTCTAGGTGAAAAAGTTGGTCAAACAGCATGCTGGAGTGTGTTGGAGCGTTACTTGATGTTACTTGCCTGATTTCTAGGATCTATTCTAGGCCTTTCTAATGAAAAACGTGGATGGGACCCCGGTATCACATGATGGGACCAACATGCATGGAAAACGCGTGAACGCCCTGCAATTGGTTGGGCTCCACTGCAGGGGCGAATGATTAGTCTAATGGGTGGCAACTGTTTCATGTGGACACACAGAGCTCTCTATGCCATGTCTATTACCTTGTGGTTGTGAAATGCTGCCCAAGACACTCCAAAACCTTGATGTTTGTTGTGGACACGAGAGGAACCATGCTATTAGCTATACCGGCTATACCCCAGCCATTCGAAGTTGGATACCGCAAGGTGAATTTCTATGTGGCCTGTCAGCCCCATGTTGCTGATGGCGACCTGTGTCGTTCATTTTTACCAGTGACCGCTAGCGTTGTGTCTCACATCACCGCGACGACCTGACATGAGTGTGGATGCCCAAATGGATCCTAACAGCTTCCATTTTGGAAGTGTGCGATAGCTCAAACTTACATAGTTATTGATTAAATGTTATTGAATGTTATGAAGTTATTCAGTATTCACCCTCCCAAAATTTGTCGTTTGATACACTAGGCTACGAATGTCTTGAGTTTGTGTTGGCCCTTAGGCACCCAGTTTTACATTTGGCACAAGGAGTTTGAGAATGCCTTAGATCCACCAGGCATTGGTTCATAGGTCTCGGATCAGCCTGCAGTAGTTGAAGGTATGGGCAGCCAGCTGTGAGCAGCCACGCAAAGCACTGAGCTTCAGAGGTCTAGAAGGGAAACCAGTAAAAACATCGGGATATATTGGGATCTATTGTAGATACTGTAGAGTATCCGCTTTAGCTATTGGAACTGTGCATTTGAGCAGTCCTCACATCGGGTCGCAATCCAACATACGGACCACATCACGCTTATCCAGGCGGCAGGAAAAGGTATCCAGACGGGATCAACAGCCTGGCCGGACTGTAAATGAACAAAGCCAAACTAGTACTGTTGAAGGGCTTTACAGAAGGCTGTTGATTGGACCTGTCGCAATAAGAGACGTGTAACGTGGTCGCTGGGCTATTTGAGCCTTCAGCTATTGTTTTCCAAGAGAAGTTAATGTGTTTCTTTGCTGCTCGAAAGGTCCTGTGAAAGGCAAGCCGCGGACTTTCTGAAAGATGACTGATCGAGTTGAGGAACTGCGAAGCATGGTTGATGTGGGAAATCTACAACCCAGTTCTGGCAAAATTGGGGTTTGTGTACAATTGGACTTATCACACTACTAGTAACTGGCTAATTGGAGTGATATCTCAAGAGCTCACAGATTCCTCCCAAGTATCAACCAATTTTCGGTGCAGCAGACTACGTATTGATCCTCGGGTTTGTGCCCAGTAAATCGATCGATCGTCCCAGCTGAGGCCCAGGGTCTAATAGGTCAGCAGGTTAGCAATGTCCCAGCGGGTGTGGTGGAGGTTGAAACATGTTGGAACATCAAAAATGCTGGCTGAGTAGCAAACGGCACAGGAAAACTCCCACTTTTATTGATCCAATTTTCATGGTACAAGCCAGGGGAACCCCTGCATTTCGCTTCAACCAACCAGTGACAATGATCCGAATGGCTTTGCCTTCCATCTTTGCAGAATGGTTCTGCTGGCTCCTTGTCTTCGGACTTCCCCCCCCCTTATGCCGAAAAACCGTGGATGGGTATGTTTGCGCGAAGCAGCCATCCGTTTTGGAGTCCACTCTGTTTATGGCTCATATGGATAGGCAGACAGGTGGATTGCTGGGCAATTGGAAAGGTATATAGGTAGATACCTAGGTATGTTGAGAGATGGATAGGTTGATAAAACAAAGCTTGTAAAGTATAGTCACAGTATAGTCATTTTCTATAGTATCGTGTTGATTTGTATTGCAGTATGTTATATCATATCTATTATGTCATATTATATCTATCTATCTACCTATCTATCTATCTATCTATCTATATATATACTACTCCCAGCGTTGTTTCGCTATGTCTTTTTCGCAATGAATCTGTCTCCTGATCCGAAGCTGAATCTCTACCAGGCAAATCTTGAGACAGCAAAGGAAGCAGTGCTAACGAACGCACACAATATTACGTTATAGTACATTATATATATCGTATTATATATTCCATCATATTTTATTAGATTGCATTACATTATTAATTACATTGCATTATATTACCTCAAATTAAATGATATTACATTTCAGTATATTATATTATATTAGTTTATATTGTTGCATATTCTGTGGTATTATATTACATACTACAATATTATATAGTACGATATTATATTATACGGTATTGCATTATATATTGTTTTATTATGATATATGAAACTAAATTACATGATTATATACAATATCACATCATTATTTCAATATTGGTTTGTATTGTATTGTATTGTCTTGTATTGTATTGTATTTAACTATATCATATCATTATCATACAATATCCTATCATCTTATATCATATCATAGTATATCATTATATATATATATATATATATGTATCATATTATATCATATTACATCTAGTATCATATTGCGATATTTTTGTATAGAATGAACTATAATGCAATATGATATAGTATGATGAAATATGATCTAATATAATCTAATGTTATATTCATCATATGATATGATACAATATTATATATTATGATAAGACATGATTCGACATTCTATAATCATGTACAGCAATGCAATGCAATGTACCATAATACAGTGTATATTAAATATAGATTAATAGATTAATGTAGATGTATTGCATAGTGTATATGATAGATAAATATATTGTGTATATAGTGTAGATTAATATAGTGTAACATATTGCAAGCTCGCACAATCCAACTAGGCATCATATCATCATGGATCATCTTTTACCATCGACTGGTTTCCCGGCCTGGTCAACGTTTACAAAAAGCCCAGTCGAAATAGTGAGTTTTCCCATTAAACCATGGTGGATCTTTCCATAGTTATGTGGCTGTTTACCAGGTATCCATTAAAACAGCACATGAGGTTCCATCCTCTTGAGATTCACGGAACAAAGAAGTGCTCCATCACGGTTGAGCCGTCGGGTGGGCGCACTGTGTTCAGAAACGGCGGATTGAACGGCTGGACATTTCAACGTTCTGAAAATCAACGGGAACCCTATGGAACCCCTGAAAAATCCCATGGTTTGTCATCATTTGCCCCATTAGAAATACCATTTTAAATAGCAACTTTCTGGGATTTTGGGAATCGACAACTGGATCCAATTTGCTACAAGTGGCCATTTTCATGACACCCTCCAACGAACGCAGATGTGGAAGACCCACCATTGGAGATCACTTTCCGAACCGGATTTTTTTTTGGGTTTCCCATCTATATATACATATACAGGCTAATTTTCCCTAGGGTATCCTATCAAAAGGGCAGTCGTTTTTGGCACTGCTGGTTTTGCATTTTCTCAGCGTCATGAGTTTGGACATGTCGAAACCTTGCCCCCAACTGCTTATGTCCAGCCCTCCCATGCCAACTACAACAGAGTCCTTGTTGATGAGTGTTGGTGGAATTAAGTGGGATCCTTACCTACAAACACATTGAAATACATCTTGTGTTGTGGAGGTACCTATTGTTGCATCTATGTATCTACATATTTGTATGCACATAGAATTGAACAAAGGCATTTTTTGTATCTATAGCCTCTTGTATGATAGATCCATTTGTCTTTCTCGCTCTCCATGTTTCCATTCAAAAATCAAATAAGTACATAGTTGAGCAGCTAGATGTACGTAGAAATAAGATAAATGAACTAAACATCTTAAAACTATGAGATAATAGATAGAATAGATAACCAAATCAACAACTATATGTAAAAGCCTTTGTATGTATACACACATATATATATATAAACAAACACATGGATTTTGACATAGATGTCCTTTTCCCATTGGTTGGTTGATAAAAAAAGTTTGAAGAAACCCCTTTAACAATAGGTTTGTTTGATGATAGATGGTATACCAGCTCCCGGCCCCTCTATTTTTACCAAAAGGACATTACATGCATATACATACATATGGATACATACATATGAACACATACATATGGATACATACATGGATACATACATATGGATACATACATTACATTACATTGCATTACATTAAAATACATTACATTACATATACAAACACATGGATATTGATACATACAACAACCATCTGGGGTCACAGGTGAAGGAGTCCGAGGCTGTAGACCCAGAGGCACCTGCCGAGGAGAAGGAAGTGACACAGGAGTTTCCCCACATGGCGATTCAGACAGGCCACAAGGATGCACAGTCCGTAGACCTTGTCTCTTGTTCGGTTGCCTCTTGGAAATTACCCTCTGGTAAACAGCCACATAACTATGGAAAATCACCATGGTTTAATGGGAAAATCCACTATTTCTATGGTCATTTTCAATAGCTTTTTGTTTGTTTACCAGAGGGTAGCGTTTTCACCATGTTTTTGGATGTACCACGGTAGCGATTCCTGGGATGGTCAAGCAGAAAGCCCACGGAGTCGCCAAAGCTAGGGAGCCAATTTTTTCATGCACGTGTAGTCATAATTTTAATAAAGTTAGGTATGTCTTGTCTTTGTATAGATGTATAATACACTGTATTGTATAATCGTTTCCCCCTATTACTAAACCACCCCCAAATACTAAAAACTAGGGTCCATCTCCCATTTTGGAACATTTCAGGTTGGCCAATTTGACTTTCAATTGATCCCCTTTAGACAACAATTTAGAAATAAAGCTACCATTTGTGGGTTTCGCCCCCTAATAATAAAAACTAGTTAACCCCGGGGTGTTTATTATTAGGGTCCGTCCGAAAATTTTTAGTTTTTTATATTAGGTCTTTTAATTTATTATTAGGGCCCGCTTCGAAAACCAATTTTTGGCAATATTTTAATTGCATTATGTAAGGAAAATTAATTGATTTTGAAATCGAAAAAACTAGTTATTATTATTAAGGTTTTGAATTTACTAATAGGGTCCGCTTCGAAATCCAATTTTTTGGCAATATTTTAATTGTGTTATACAAGGAAATTTAATTGAATTTGAAATCGGAAAAACACGTTTTTATTATTAAGGTTTTAAATTTATTGATCGGGTCCGCTTCGAAATCCAATTTTTGGCAATATTTTAATTGCGTTATAAAAGGAAATTTAATTGATTTTGAAATCGGGAAAAGATAGTCTTTATTATTAAAGCTTTAAATTTATTAATAGGGTCCGCTTCGAAATCCAATTTTTGGCAATATTTTAATTGCGTTATAAAAGGAAATTTAATTGATTTTGAAATCGAAAAAAACGTTTTTATTATTAAGGTTTTAAATTTATTAATAGGGCCCGCTTCGAAATCCAATTTTTGGCAATATTTTAACTGCGTTATAAAAGGAAATTTAATTGATTTTGAAATCGGAAAAAATAGTTTCTATTATTAAGGCTTTAAATTTATTAATAGGGTTCCCTAATACTAAATACCCCCTAATAATAAAAACTACCTGAGGTGTTTATTATTATTAGGGGGGGACGTTTAGTATTAGGGGGAAGGGATTAAATGCACACGTGCATTGATGTATGGCATGTGTACATATCTAAATATATATACACATTTGCAAGTGTACACACACACACACAGATATATATATATATGTACAAGAATGTATATGATTGAACTGTGGACGTGGCCTGATTTGGGGTCTATTTCTCTTTTTAGGACACAGCCATGTGGCGCAAGCCACATGGTGATCCGGTATTGATTTCTTGGTTTCAATGGTTTCAACTAACATGGCGCTTCAGGAGGAATGGCGGGAGGAGCAGATGCGCTTCCATTGTTGCGTGAAGTTTGCCTCCGAGCGCTTGATTCGGTGACCCGCGGGACCCGCGGGTCAGGGGGATGGGATGATGGACCCTTGAGGTCGATGAAGTCTTTTGGACTCTTTTGGCCTCAAAAAAAGTGGCCTGTTTTGTGTCGAGATTTTGTGAAAAATAAATTATACTACAAAATGTGAACATTCGCCAGAAGTCGAGAAGCCACTCTTTACAATTTATTTCTTCTATGTATCGAGCTTGCGTTGGAGCTGTTTCAATATTCGAAACAAGGCCCCAAACAAAAACTGTTTCCCCCTTCATTGGTATAACATGACCAGCCAGACCAGACCCAGCTCCCCTGGCCCCCCAACACTGAACTTGGCCCCCACCTAGGTGATGATCCCCAATCCCCTTGTTGGCAAGTCCCCTTTTGTTTGGCATTCTCCCCCGCACCGACCCATCGCGCCAAAAAGGTACCGAGGTAAAAGCTTCATCGAAGATGTGCGGAAGATGCTGAGCACCAGCGGTGGGGCGGGGGCGCCCTGAGATCGCTCAATGGCTCAATGTGCTGGTTGAAGGATGGAAACTCAAAATCAGCAGATTATGAGTTGAATGTGTGCCATGGTCACATGGTTCACATGGTTTCTGGTCATCTATCCCTAATATTTGGAGTCATAATGGGTACTGTAAACACAACAAGTAGGGGCACTACAACCAGTCACAAGCGAAACTCCCTTTTCTCAAGTTGGGACAACTCGTGAGCCTTCATATGGCGGGTGCAAGTCCAAATGGGGTCAAATTGACACTCCATAACTATACTGTTGGACTTGCACTAAATGGCAGATCCGTCCACCTCACGTTCCACCACCACTGCTTTACGTCGTTCAAGACCTTGGTGAGGATGTCAGCCAACTGTGACTTAGTTGGCACCCAACGAAGGGTCTTTGCACCAGGTAGTTCTCGGCCCCACCTCTGGTATTCG
>Ga0126342_10020763_pt1 | contig 11010 bp, 9 predicted proteins | sample Cyp1metagenome_FD_92528 | JGI IMG/M metagenome (GOLD analysis project Ga0126342, IMG submission 92528) | Coral microbial communities from Lord Howe Island, Old Settlement Bay, Australia - Cyphastrea 1 metagenome | ecosystem: Host-associated > Invertebrates > Cnidaria > Coral ...
AGGTTCTCCCAGGAAATCCCGGAAACCCACAAAAACGCAGAAAATAACACCCAGGTTCTCCCAGGAAATCCCGGAAACCCACAAAAACGCAGAAAATAACACCCAGGTTCTCCCAGGAAATCCTGGAAACCCACAAAAACGCAGAAAATAACACCCAGGTTCTCCCAGGAAATCCCGGAAACCCACAAAATCGCAGGAAATCACTACTTTCCTGGGAGAACCTGGGAGAACCTGGGAGAACCTGCAAGTTGGGATTGACCTGGGCAGACTTAGGCGGACCTGGGCCGACCTGGACGGGGGTAGCCTGAATAAACCACGCATATGTAAACTAGAGCAGAATTGGAAAAAACACCACTAACGAATAGTGCTGAGCCAACACCGTTTTGATATGTATCCTGCACCATTCAAAAACCAGTTTCAACACCCAGAAACCTTCCAAAATTAAAACCCAGGCACCAGAATCCTGATTTATATTATATGCATTACAGGGGTTTATCAAACAATAATGCAAATGCTTGAGATAATTTCAAGAAATTTACCGAGGCACTAGAGGCTAGAATGATCTTGTCCACCAAGACCAACTCCTTGGTCAAGCATCGCGTCTGTCGAGCAGGGTTGCGACTTGTCTTAAGTCGAAAACGGTTACAATTGTCCGAAAATTAAGTCTCTTGAAAACCATTCGTTTGAGTATGGTTCCCTGCAGAATCATTTGTCTGGTTTGGATTGCCATTGTTTTTTTGCCACTTCTTGTCCAGCTCAAGGACCCATCAAAGGAGGCATTTTTTGTCGGACAGTCGGCGATGTTTCACTGTGGTCTTTCCAAGGCCCAGGTGCAATCATTTTGTTGAACGTCAATAATACCTCGTCAGATGCACCGTGGAAGCAAAATCCTGAACCCAAAATGCTGCGGATGATGCAGTGTTCCTGTGGAAATGCATCACAACATTTCACATGTTTGTGGCACTATATGCAGCATTGAACAGGCGTTCGTAGTTGTTTTTCGCTAATGCCCACAAACATCAGAAACAAGTCGGCGCAAAACAAACACTATGCATTTTAACGTTGGTATTGTTTACCGTTGGTTGACGTGTTTTTCAATTCAAAACAAATGGAGAAACAAATGCAGCAACGAAAATGTGACCGCGTACGAGCACGAGAAAAAAACAATTTGATAGCTGCAAGGTCCAACGCATGTTGCAAAGCATGGATGCATCACTACAGTCACCATCGCCTCTAACACGTGTCTCCTCCGCAGGAATTCCTTCACGAAGGATCCTAACGCAATTTCAAAACACGACGTGTCGACTCGAACAAACCAGAAAGACAGGAATTGCCTCAACGAACGTTTAAAAATCCTTCTTGGATCGAAATCACAAACAATGGCGTTTGACGGTGCTTGCATGGGTTTGCTCTTGCAAGAGTTGTGGACGCTCAAGGTCGGCCTTTTACCGTGTGTTTTGGCCAAAGGCGGGCACAACGCCTTTGAAAATGCACCCATCTGTCTGCGCACGAGTTTGCGTTTGAGTCAACTTGACACGGCAAACGTGTTCAGTGCGGACGAGGAACTTTCCAAGATGTTGACAAGAGGCTCTTCATGATCAGGGCGACATGAAGGTTCAGCAAACCTGCCAAGCCCGCCCGATTCTTCTTGTAGATGTTCGCTGGGCTGAGAGAAGAATTGGCGCCCTTTGCCCCCCCAATGAATCTGCCGCGTCAGAAGCAAAGATCACTGTGAAGGATGGCGCGCGGTTGTCTGGAGCTGGCCGCTGCCTTTTCAAGGTCTGCCCAGGCAAAAATAAATTGCTCTGGTCTCAAGCATAGGTTACAGGCCTTGTCCTCGTGTTTGGTTGCGCCCGCGCTTTTGGTGGCTTTGCCGCGGGGGCGGCTGGGCTTTGCCCGCGGGTTTTTGCGCGCTTTTGGCTAGCGCCCTTTTTCGGCGCGCTTGCGGCGTGCGTTTAATGCGCGGTGTTGCTGGGCGACGGTCGAATTTCAAAGCGAGTTTTGTCGTTCATCCTTCATCCGTCCAGATTGCCACACCGTGGGGTTGACAAGCGAGATAAAATCTAGAGACCCAAAAAAAATAAAAGCTTACTTCGAGTGATCCCCACCCTGCAACTACAGCATCAAATCCGTTCAGTGACAGGGATGGCAAGGTTTGTTTTGTAGCACTTTGTCGTCATCACAAGCCCAACAGCTTCAAAACATGGAACCAAACACCAGGGTCCACAAATGTTCGATTCAGCCGCAGCTTGGCCATACACATGATGCCCAAGTGAAGCAATTCAAATACTTGGATCCAAGTTGCCAGCATGATCCAGCATGAACAATGACAATAAGTGCAACTTCGAAGATATGTTCAATTCCCCCTACTTTTGGACCCTGGAAAAGTCGGGCGAGACAAGCCCCTGTCTTGACCAACAACAAACACACATGGGATGCCAATAGTAGGCTTTAATGTTTTCCCCCAAGCCTCCGGTTTTTATCAGAGCCCTAGCTTCAACCAAATTATAAAGGAATCCGTTGCTGCTGAAGCAATCCGTTGCTGCTGAAGCGACCCATCACTGCTGTTTTTTAATTCCAAAGACAGAACAGCATTGTGCTTTGGCCGGGTAGATTTCTGGCAGTTGCTTTCCATCTTGAATCGATTCATCCCAAGAACCCTCCCAAATCACAAACTGGTATAGATATGCTCTGTTTTTGGGGTGTCTGATTGGCAACAGCTGTGGGCACTACAAAATGTAACCAGAAACGCCTCTACAAAGCAAGTATCACCCAATCGGTCCTTCATAAAACTGATTCCTTGACCCTTTGTCACTTCAATGCTTTCTAAAATGGGCCCTCTACAGTATAGAAATCTGCTCGCATGCATGAAATTGCATGAATGTCCGCAACCAAAAAAGAAATCTATCAACTCAGGACCCATCGACAAATCTCACATCAAGTATGCTGCACAGTATGCTATAGTATGCTAGAAAAAACTCTGTTTCTGGCCAACTGGATGCTCTATAAGATCAAGTTGCCGACCCCTTCACAAGTTTGAATCTCTACATGAAAGTGGTTCCCCACAGAGAGTTTAGTGTCTTTTCCCCTGTGATCTACCAGTTATACAACTGTTGACCATGTCAATCTGATGTGTTTCAAACCCTGATTGGAGCCCCGCAAGTCCATGTTCTCGGGAAACTTCATGGAACATCTGTCAATTCCGTCCTTTTGGAAAGGCATGGAAGGAAAGGATATATGGCTGACATGGCTGATAGAATTCCAATGGGCGAAACTATTGAGAACCTCATACACTGTTTACTGAATCAGCGCACTTATTGTTGATGAATATAAATAGTTTCAATATGTTTCAATGGAAGCAGAAACATGAAGTTTGACCAAACAAGCACTCCTCCACAGAAATCAGTCCAAATAGTTGGACATGACTTCTATGGATTTCCTCCCCAACCACAAAGTCAAGAAGTGGTGCTTGGGTGTTTGGTTCTGGTGTCAGTACAGAATCAGAATCTACACAATGCAGGGCCCATAATTTTCCTGAACCCAAACTTTAAAGACAATGCCCAATGAGGTGGCGTAAGGTCATTCCGGTCATTCCGCGGGTGGAATAGTGCATTGTGGACAATGAAATAGGTTAGCAAATGCCAGCAGTAGTCAAGTATGAGTCCAGTATCAGTCCAGTATGAGTGACCTGTCTTGAAAGTGACGAATGTTCACTCAGTTTTCCTCCAAATGCATAGCAATTGAATGTAATTAAGCAGTTGACAGAAATCACTATCATCACTATCACTATTGATATCTATTGATATGCTTTCTTACATTTTCTTACCAGCCTTGGACTTTCTTGACTCTCTTGGATCGGCTCCTTCCAACTTGCGCAAAATCACGAAAGAACTTCAATGAAACGTGCATGACCTGACAAAATGTCTTGAGTCTTGATATAATAAATACAGTTCTAAAATCATCCGAAAATCAGCAAGAAAATCCAAGAATGATAAGAATGCAAAAAGTAACGCCACAAATCTGGGGAAAAAACAGCTCTATGAACTTCCGCACTCTGGTATTTACTGCTGATTTCTTTGAGCAGGCAACCATGATAGAAGCTACCGGTTGTCCTGAGATTCGACAGAGTGTGTTGCATCCCTGTGCGTCAGCATGGCTGTTATGGTCTGCGATGTTTTTCACTATGCTGAAAGCATCTGAAAGCGCGTTGCATTCACACTGGCAACTGACATCTTTTTGCACTTCAACAGGGAACCATTATGAAACATGAAGTGAAACATGAACATAGCTACTGAATATGCTAAACATGTGTTAAACTGTTGAAGTGAAGCGCACCATCCCTGGTCCACGGAGGCCACAGGGACGCACACGACACTGCTGTCAGCCTTGATTCTGCAACTGTTCGTACATGAAACGGTATGAAACAACATACGCCATCCATCCATATTGTTTCCAAACTGTAAAGACATATAAAGACTATAACATATTATACTAACTACATAATATATTATATCACAATATATATATTATATTAAATGTGCTTTTCTTGGAACGCCGGTCAGTTGTAGCAAGCTTCATGCACCTCGGTGTTTTTATTACCTTGCTGAGGGCTGACTTTCACCTTGCTAGGTTTGACCAAGCTGGACTGAGGTTGATGCGCCATCTGTGGTGCTCCAGGGAGTGATGGCCATCGGGAACATGATGACAGCACCTGTCACATGCTGTGGTTCATTCCATGGCCAAGGTCACTCAGTAGTTTAACAAAACAAAGGAAACAAACCATAGTTAAAGTCCAACTGCATCAGTTTGCATGGTCGTCAATGCACCATTCTGGAAGTTGTTCGTTTTTGATAAACTCGACAAGCACATGTGCCATACTGCAACGTGCCATGGCCAAGATCAACCCTTCCTCCTGCATATCTCAGAATTGTGGAACAGGCTATCTCTTCCGGGTTGACACTTTGGCAAGTTGGGACAGCTTCACTATGTTGGGTGCTTGCAAAAGTCAACTACATTTGGTCATCATTCGCAGTGGTTGGATGTGGTAAATCGTTTGCATTCTTTAGGACTCAGATGGACTCAACGTGATTCAACAAGTCAGAGGCGAAAAATGAGAGCCGGCCTGGAACCTCTAGTGATGGCCACGTCACCATTAGGGGCATTGCCATGCCTAGCAGCACACTTTGAGGGGGCATGAATTAATTGCTCCAACCAAACCTTCCCATCGGGAATTCAGAGGGCTGGATTGTGTCAGGGATGCGACGATAGGACAATGAATCCTTGGGCAACGATGAGTTTGAAGGCAACAGCCCATGTTGCGCAGGTTGTGTGCCATCCCCAACCAGTTCTCAACCAGTCCGCGCCTTCCGAGTTTGTGGTGCCTTGGTTGGCCCTTCAGCGATCCAGGCTTCCACGAGATCCGCAAGCTGGCCAGCGCAACCGAATGACCTGTTGTGCTTGGCCACAACTGTTCCAAAACTCTGATGTTTTTTACTGAGATCATGGCGAAGCACATAACATTTAACCAGAACGTTGCCCAAAACAAATGCTGAGCAACAAGCCTATTTAATTTTCCGTTTTGGAAAGGGAATAAGACACATATTATCACATATTCTCTCTATACAAGGAGTGTGCTGAACATCTTGCAATGTTCTGGCGCTCTGTCAATGAGCTATGTTTTTGTTAAGAAATGCTTCATGATGATTTTCAATCTTCTATGTCTTGTCGGGGCACCGTGCATTGTGCACGGCGTCTGAGCCCACAAATGCGGGAATCGGCGTGATGGTGGCAACATGTGGTAACAAATGAAGCACATATTAAAACACTTCAAACACGAACAGCAACGCAGCGAAATGAGCCGGAAGATCCGGAAGTAAGCCTTGCATTGTTCTCTTGTGAAAATGAGTCATGATAGTCATGAACACTTGATTAATACCAAGGTATCCTTCATGATCTTGGTGCCAAGTGTTTCAGCGCATTTTCTTGCGAAAGAGCCAATCCTCGATCAACACATAATCCAAATCAGGAAGGTCGTCAAGCATTTTGAGGCATTCTTTCACGGTGTTGACAATCGGTTTACCTTTGGAATTGAAACTCGTATTGATGAGTGCAGCTAAACCAGTCCTCTTCCCCACGGCCAACAGAAGCGCATGGATCCAGGGTTCATCTTTGGCTCCTACCGACTGATGTCGTGCAGTGCCATCCACATGTGCCAAGGCCGGGAAGCGTTCACGGACCTCCTCCTTCACCTGAGGTGCCATGGTCATGTAAGGAGACTTCGGTGCTGACGGACCAAAGACCTCCTCCAAGGCTTCATCTGCAATCATCGGTGCTACGGGGCGATATGAATGTCGTGCTTTCAGCTGATTCATCCGATCCTTGATGTCGTGTGAATCCGGAACTGCCAGAAGAGATCGATGACCGAGGGCCCTGGGCCCAAACTCTTGTCGACCAAGGACTGCAGCTATGATGGGTTTCACGCTCAGATTTTCAGGGCTTTCACTTTTCCAGGCTTCACCTCCAGCTAGCAAATCGGCCAAGTATTCAACGCCACCAAGCTCAGTCAATCGCTGGGCTTGCCGACTACTTGCAGCTTCATCCAATAAAGCGAGGTCAAAGAGACGAAAGCCCAGGTATTGCAGCGGTTGGGGAAAGAATGGTGGCATCACAGACCAAAGGGCACCCACTACAATGCCGCCATCGTTGCTTGCTGGTGGAACATACAGGGAACGTGGAAGGTTAGGATGAACGCCATCCACATCTGTGAATCTATCAAAAATGCGTTGGTTGGCCAAAACGTTTAAGGCACAGCCTCCAGTCAACACGATACCTTCCAAGGGCTGCGGAAGAAGCATTGTGACAGATCGAAAAAACTTCTCGAAGAGTTCTTCCACATAATCGGTCCATTCCGCCTGTGCTGAGGCAGCCAATGTCCTTTGGGCCTCGGTCCCTGTGCATGCAAAGTGCCTCAACCAGGTGAAGGCCTCCTCCATAGCCGTTTCGTTTAGGAGATAACTACGGATGTATTGCTTGGTCCAAAACTGCACCTCCGGATCGGGCGAAACCAGGGCGGAGTAACCCATGAATTTCCCAGCATAACTGTGGATCACTTTGCCCGTAGCATCCACTGTGTTGGGCAGGCCATGCATTTCTGCAGCAGTCTCTTGCAGGGTGTATGGAGTGATCTCTCTCTCCGAACAAACCACAGGGTTCTTGGGGCCCTTAGCTCCAGTTACCTCGGGAAGTAAAACTGCAAGCATATTGTATGCCATACCTAAATTGATTGGCAGTTTGGCTACGAATTTCATTTCCAGTCCAAGGCCCACATAGAAGTTGAAAACACCATCATTTCCACCCGCATCGTATGACATAATGATGGCTGAACGAAAGGGTGAAGCATAGAAGCCTAGTAGGGCGTGGGAACGGTGATGATTGGCAAAACGCCATGTCACTTCTTGGCCCAGCAGTGGCTCTACGGCATCCTTAAGAACTTCATATTCACGATACTCCAAGTTGTCCAGGACAGCATAGTGGATTTGTTGAGGGCAGTCTCCCTCACATTCACATCCTTCTAGAACTGCTTTCAATGCAACGAACCAAGTCTCACCAAATTCAGCTTCACTCATGTGGGAGGTGGTGTGACCACCCAAGTAGAAATATCGTATTTCAAACCAGCGCTCCAACTCAAGCACGCATTGCACGCGACCTCCAACACCAATGGCGATACTTGCATCATGTCCTCCATGGAAAGCAATGACGGCTGGTCGTCGGCCAGGCGCTTCGTTGTCCTGAGGAAAGAACTTGCCAAATTCATCACTCATCTCGCCAAGGGTCTTTTTGTCGCCATCTGGACTGAACAATAATCCCTTCTGCGGTTCCCAGAGTATGGGAATGCCGGCCTCATCAATTTCATAATCGTAACTGCGCACACTGGGTAGCAACAAAAGTATGCAAATCCGTAAGCAACGCAGGTGACAAACCATGGTCTCTTCACCTCGCGCAGGGCCACCCCTGGCACGCTAGATCGCCATCAAATAATCAACGCAAAACATACTTAGATTTTCAATGCATGTCTATTTGTTTTATTTTGATGTTTAATGATATTTACAAGACTTGGTGCTTTGAGAAAGAGATTATGATTGGAGCCTATACCATTCAAGCAGGGTTGACCAAGACTGACTTTGCAGAGCAATCACATTGAAGTTAGTTTCCGGAAAACACAGTGGAGTCACACAGGCCAAGGACGAGAGAAATTGCCCCGATTCAGAATTTCTTGTGATGTTCTTCTGCTCTCGGGATGCGTTTTGTCTCTAGGCGCTTCATGTTTAATCTTCTATGCCTTGTCGAGGCACTGCACGTTGTGCAGAGTGTCTGAGCCCACAAACGCGGAAACAACAGGTATCTTGTTGCAGGAACACTGGTGGCCAGCGATGGCTGACAAACAAATGGAGCTCAAAGATGAAAAGCAATGAACAACGGGAAACAAAGACAAAGCTCCCATCTTTGGGCCATCACTTGCCCTCACTTGCCACCCCATTGCAGCGACGTGTACCACATGCCATGCGCTGTTTTCTCCGCTGAAGACACTTTCGGTGGTTTTGCCGATGCGACTATCCTCCAAGGCTTCACGAGCCATGTGACAAGTCGAGGCCCCAAATCGCGGAGAGGCCGCCAACTTATGATTTCTTGCGATTTCTTGCGATTTCACTTTTCCTGGTCGCAACTCCAAGCTGCGCGAGAACTCCAAGCTTTACTGGCTCCGTTGTAGCACAATCTCATAAGCGACGTTTAAGGCCGTTTGCCTGGGATTTCCAAACAAAACAACTGCCCTCCAACAAAACCACACTCACACTAAGCATCACTAAGCAAGTAATTGGCCTGATGTGCATAAGTCACTCAGATTCATCAGTCGGCTAACCTAGCAACAGACCAACTCGCACAAACTTATTCACTAGTCCATAGATAACTAAAGCAACATCATAGCACACATGCAAACATGTTTGAACAGTCGCCGCGCGAGAACTTGAAACAAATCACGAAGTGCGCAACACAAACACGCACAAATATCATCTTGACAATTGCCAAACAAAATCAAACAACGGCATTGATGATGGGTTATGATGGGCCATGGGTGAAGTATCTTGATCCCAGCAGCTTCTCTGCAAGAGAGCTATCGCTCAGAAGGAAATTCAGCGGCAAGTCCATGCCATGCCAGTTGTGATCATCCCATACCTGGCGAAGGGCGTAAGTTGACCAGAGATGATGAGTGTTGTCATGTGTCCTATTGTTCCCGCACCTTAATCAATCTGAATCATCCTAAAAACCGAACCGGCAAGGCCTCAATTTGCGCATGTTCCAGATATTTCGAGCTTATGGAATCTAACACGTGTCTTTTTCTCCCGAGTCTCTCAACTTCCCAGACGTATTAATCTACATTTGTTTGCCCTCTTTGGCTCATTGAAAGAGATATGATTGTGATATTAAATTGATATCAATGATATATTCCTGATATTTCCTGATATATTGAGATATTCTTACGAGTACTCTTGTCTTCTCACGTTCACTCTCGCGTTGGTATTTTCTGCCTCACGAAAGCTCACAGCTCGATGCCAGAAGGACGAGATTTCGCTGTGAGGTACCACGAAGATCTTGTGCTCTTTGGCCCAGGTGTCCAATACAAACTGCGCATTGATGTCCTATCAGTGGAATGCTAGTGGACTCAAGTCTTCCACGAATGCCAGAATCCAGAGTACATGTTTCAAAGCCTTCAACGTGCAAGAGTTGGCTGCAAAATTCGCAAGAATTGCCTATATTACTACACTATTTGTGATTGCAATTCTTGTCTCGCACATTGGACTCCCCTTGCTTTAAAGAAAATATATACATGCTCTGGAAAGTTTCTAGCACATCTGGCAGTTGCATTCCATGTGCGTTCCATGTGCATTTAGTCCTTGTCATAGCTCCACGAGAGAAGGGAATAGCCGTCGCCCAAAATAGAGAGCACTTGGCCAAGACTACAGCCTTTGGACATCACATCACTAGCACGCGCCTTGTTGAAATCGGCCTGGCCCACGTCAATGTATGGGAAGTTCACCTGGCATGGGAACTTCAACAAATGCTAAACGTCTAAACGTTGTGAAATTTCTATCCTCTTGACCAATTCTCAATGCGGCACACGGCAAAGAACAAGGTTTGGTGTTCTGAACAATAAACCACAATAAACCTAAGCAAACCAAATTTATACATCTAGGGAAGAAACAGGGCAAGATACTACTTGAGGTTCATGGGCGACCTATAGGTCGTGGGGTTGGGACGTGTTGGGATATGTGAATCTTGGGGCATTGTGAAGTGGAAAAATAAAAGGACCGGATAACCCCACAAGTCAACTTCTTCCAATAATCAGAAAAAGTGGTTGCAGTGGCACGGAGAAAGAAGAAAAGACAAAGGAGATGGTGGAGGGTCAATCATTTTAAAAGTTCTATTTCTATGTGAAGAGTTTTGTGTGAGAAAGTTGTGTGTCTGTGAAAGGGTTGTGTGTGAAAAGTTGTGAGTGAAAGAGTTGTGTGTGAAAGATTGTCTGTGACAAAGCTGTGTGTGAAAGATTGTGTGTGTGTGTGACAAAGTTGTGTGTGAAAGATTGCGTGTGACAAAGTTGTGTGTGAACGATTGTCTGTGACAAAGTTGTATAAAGTTGTGTGTGAAAGAGTTGTGTGTGTGACAAAGTTGTGTGTGAGTGACAAAGTTGTGTGTGACAAAGATGTGTGTCAGAGAGAAGTTGCATGTGAGAGAGATGTGTGTGAAAGATTGTGTGTGACAAAGTTGTGGGTGACAAAGTTGTGTGTGTGTGTGACAAACTTGTGGGTGACAAAGTTGTGGGTGACAAAGTTGTGTGTGTGTGACAAAGCTGTGGGTGACAAAGTTGTGTGTGAGAGAGATGTGTGTGAAAAAGTTGTGTGCGAAAGAGTTGTGTTTGACAAAGTTGTGTGCGATAAAGCTGCATGTGAGAGAGAG
>Ga0126342_10020764_pt1 | contig 11010 bp, 13 predicted proteins | sample Cyp1metagenome_FD_92528 | JGI IMG/M metagenome (GOLD analysis project Ga0126342, IMG submission 92528) | Coral microbial communities from Lord Howe Island, Old Settlement Bay, Australia - Cyphastrea 1 metagenome | ecosystem: Host-associated > Invertebrates > Cnidaria > Coral ...
ACACACTCAAACACACACACACACACTCACACACACACACACGCTGGGCTGGCTCTGGTGGCGCGCTTGGTTCCCGTTTGGCGCCGTGGCAGGCGTGGCACTTGGCGACATCGACCTGCGCTTTGTGTGGCAGGCGTGACACTTATGGCACTGGGCTGGCTCGGGTGGCGCGCTTGGTTCCTGCCCTTTCTCTTTCCTGCCTTTCATATCTCATTTTCACATCTGCTTGGTGATTATTGCAAGAAGTTGACATGTGGGGTTATCTTCCTTTAATTTTTCCATAATTCTTCCATATTTCTCACATGTTTTCCAGTTCTTTCCATATTTTTACATTTTTTCCCATATTTTTCCAATCACCAAGTGATAGATTGGGGGCGTATACCCCATTTCCCTTTTCCAAACGTTGGTGACCTGAGCCTCCGACCATGAGGTCTGGCGCAGCGCAGGACCTCGTGGAACTGCGCCGCATCGGAAGATGGCCTGGATGGTTCATTGTACCATGATTCTAAGCTTGGATTATATGCATAAGACATATACCTTCACTATGTATCACTATGTAAGTATTATTATATTTTCATATATTTTCTGTACTTTTTGGGTGTTGCTAGGGAATTGCCGGAAAAGACATTTCCTTGCGTGAATGAATCCTCCTTTCAGAATTTCAGGGAGTTGCCAAGTGGCCTTTGCCAACCGGAGCAAAGCCACACCAACAATCAGAAAGCACCTAAAGAAAGAGTGTTGAGAAAGCGATTGCAATCCAGTGGCAAGGGCATGGCTGTCTCAGAAAAAACCCTTCTCAGGTGGTGGCATCCAGTACCACAAAGTACTCGCCCATGATTCTCCTTTGACACGTGCCTTACAATCCAAATGTATATCGATGTTCACTTCGAATTCTCTGTACATGTTGTAAAATGCATGCCAACCAAGTTGTCCCGACTCCAACTCATCACGAAACAATCGGCATGATGCCTCTGCAACGCGTCTCTGCGCAGTGGGTAGTTGCAACATTCAGGCTGTCAGTCGCTTTCCAAACCCACCGTGCGGCTGCTTTCCAAAGGCCTCCCAACACCATTCAAGCTACCTGGGTGTGCCCTATGTGAGCTCACTGGGCAAATAGACTGCTCCGTCACATTACATTTTACATCTTGTTATATACATTTTCTTACATCTTCTTACCAGATCGGCACCTTCAGTATGTCTTGGAGACACATGCATGGAGACACTTCAAAACATACTTGGTTTGCTGTGAAGTTGACTCTTCGATACAAGAGCTAGCAAGATGAAAGCCAAAAAACAGACTCTTTGAAGATCTGCAAAGCCTGAATCTTTGCTTCCGATCGATCTCTAGGACTGCTTCTTGATGGCCATCTCGAGTCTACTGGCAAGACCGCTAGCACAAACACTCCAAACTCCAATTGACACATTGAAGGTAGCGCTACCTTCTGAGATCATGATTGTTGCCGTGCTGCAAACAGAGTGATCAAACATGTTCCAAGCGTGCAACAATGAGCTTTCATCATGACTTACACTTTCGCCCTCTCACTATCTCTCACTCACATACGTCGTTTCCGTAGCCAAGAAATCAGTGCAGGCAGGCGTGTCCCGATGGACACTGACGCCACTGCAAGGGACGGACCTGGTGACCGGTCCATGCTGATTTCGAAACAAAAGTAATACAACGCTCGTCAAACGTGATCTCAGAGGATCACAGCGAGGAAAACATCATCTGTTGGAAACTATCAGAAAACATCAGAAAACAATATAAAATATATACACAATTGCAGGATATTGCAGGCAAACATTTCAAACAGTTTTGAATTTTGAAAATTTAATACTTATTTTCATTTATTTTCCCTATTAACATGGCCATTGGGGGTATACGGTATACCATGGTATACCATATTATACCCCCCATTTTCAGACACACCCATGTAGCAACTGTACTGTGCGGAGCTCCTTTTAACACTCTGTGCAGCTTGCGCAATGCTCCAAGAAGTCCTTCCTAGTCAGTATACCACACAAAGTGTTGTCAACAGTAACCACAGGCAAATGCCGGAGACCCATGGATCGGAAAAGGTCATAGGCACGGCGTACTGTAGCACTTTCACGGATAGAGTACGCTCCCAAATTCGAACATGGAGTCAAATTGATGGGCTCCGGGTTGGAAGAGCTTGAAAGCTGCACAAGCGCATTGCGGCTGATAAGACCCAGCAATGAGCCCTTTGAATTCACAAGCGGAAAAGCATTGTGTGATGTCTGCAATATGCTAGACAAGCGAGCATGACTCTCTGCAGGCTGTAAGCTTTGTACATCCTGAGTCATGATGCCAGAGACCACTTCATCGCAGAGTGAAACTCTAGTTGGATCCTCCAAAAGAGGCATCTTTTTGAGATGAATATGAATATCATAAATGCCATGGTTAAATCGATCCCCCACCGCTTTGGAGGTCATCACGGCAAAGAGCACCGGCAGGCTGTACTGGGTATTGCCAGTCGCTTCCACCAGAATCACCGCCAGGGACACAGTGATGCGTGCCATGCCACCCAGGCTGGCAGCTGCACCCACCAGGGCGTACATACCTGGGGGTGACCAGCCATGACTTGCTCCCCCCAAGCTGCGCACGGCTTCCCCCAGAAGGCGCCCAAAGACGGAACCAATCAACAGCGAGGGAACGAAGAGACCGCTGGGAACTCCCAGGCCATAGGTCCAACATGCCAGGGCAAAATAGATCAGGCCGAAGAGCAGCAACAGTCCGGGATGGAAAGCCACTGGATCATGGAAGAGGACCTTGATTGCATCTTCACTTGGAGTCATGAACAAACCCAGGGACGCCTGGAGTTCCGTGGAGTGTTCGCGGCTTGGGTCACAGGTCAAACTCAACGACTGGTGTGGGTCTGTTTTCACGTCCGTAACCATGCATTCGAACTGGATCGCAGGTGGAGCGAAGAAAATCACCGAAATCAGTGCTGCAACTGCAATGGATTCCAGGAAGCGTTTCATTCCACTGGGACCCACCCAGCGCATCCGCCAGAGTGTGAGTGGGATGTTGAGTGCATTGAAGGTGGCACCCAATAAGCCACCACCTACCCCTAGTGCCACAAACAAAGGCAATTCCCACAGGCGATAGCTGGAGCCCGAGCTCTGGAAGTAGCTGCCAAAGGTCAAAACGCCCAGGGCTCCCAGGGTGCCAAAGCCCAAGGACTCGAAACCTCCCAGGAAGAAGTTCAAGGTCAAGGCCGATAAGGAAGAGCATAGTAAGGCTTGGAGCAACACCTGTGGACTCCAAAAGGATGCTCCTTCTTCCAGGGCAAAAAGGACACCACCAACTGGAGCACCAAAGGCAGCAGCAACTCCTGCCATGCTCGATTCCCAGCTTCAGGAAAGTTCAGGTATGTTCAACTGCACATTAAGGTTTCGAACAAGTTGCCGGACCAGCTCTTTCCCCCTTATGAGTTCTTCATGTTCTTTGTTTTTCTGTAAAATCACAATACTTGGCAACTTGGGGATGCTAAAATTATCTCGGTGTTTCCCTGTCAATTTCCCCAAGTATACCAGCATCACCGCATGAGTGAAGGCTGGCCTGCTGCGCCCCCGGCGGCGATGAGATCTCTTTCATCCAAATCTCGCAGATGTGAGGATTCCGGGAATCGCGCAAATACCACACGGGCAAACAAAGATCCCAGGATAGAGCCGCTGTGGATCATGGGGCCTTCCTTTCCACATGGCAAGCCGGCTGAGACACTGAAGAGCACTCCACAAGCTTTGGCCAGCAATGTTCGGGACTTCACCACGAAAGGAAGGTCCAAGCCATTCAAGCGACATTTGACTTCTGGGATCCCACTGCCAGCAGCTAGTGGTGACACAAAGCACACCAGAACTGCTGCAACGGCCGCGAAAGATCCACAAAGTGCTACCTGTAGCAACAGAAGGACAGCCCAGTTGGCACCTCCACCTATGAGAACTCTCATCAAATCGAATCGAAGTTCTGTAAGGCGCACAATCCCATAGTCAATCCCGGAGGCGACACAACCAGTTGCCACGCCCACCATGGCCACAGCAATCCATCGGCCCAAGCTTTGTCGCACGCGTTGCCCTGGACTCGCTTTGGATGCAAGGCTGTGCTTGCCTCGTTGCGATTGGGTTATGGCTTGGTCTGGAGATTTAGGGGAAATCCATCCAATAATCATCCCTTCCCCCAGTAAAATGGTCGTTTCATGGGGTTAATAACCGTTCATAATTATTGGCTATATGACGGCTATATGGCTATATGATATGGATCAAATCCTGCTACGCTGTTCCGTGTCCCCCGCAACAACGAATGGTTTTGACTTGTGCCCATACAGCAGAGGGATTTGCCTCTCCCACCAACATTCTTCATTCGACTAACATCTTATGAAATGCAGTGGTGGTTCTAAGATGTTCTAAGACAATCCAATTCTTTACAAGAGACCTAAATCTGTTTTGTTGAAGTTCAATGACTCAATATGACTCAATGATATAGAACTACACAATCTGCTCCAAAGGTGGGCCCGAACAGTTCTTAGCTGTTGGGCCCCTGATCGGTTAGCTGCACATCTGGTCAAGCTGTGTTGGAAGAAATAGCATCACAGCCGGATTTCAAGGACTCCAATAAGGCAATATTTAAGCAACCATTCTTTTCCCAAGAATGCAACAACATCAACAACCATTGAAATACCACCCTTAAACATCCTTAAACATGCAATGATCAGCAGGTATCTATACTAATTACGAAGAAATAGTGTAGACTTTCAGCTGCACGATACTCTCATAGAGATCAAAGTCGATTGCTTCCACTGCTGCAAAACTTGGACGTGGCTGAGAGCGACCATCGCCATCTGCCAGATCTGCCAGATCTGCCAATGGATGGCTCTGCGGCATGAAGCTGAAAAAAACACAGCCACATGGGCGGCACGCCCTGAGCTCAAGCACTCCTTGGCTTTTTTTTGCTTGTTGTGAACTGAAACTGAAATAGATTATAAAATATACATATTTGTAAATTATAATACATTGAAATCACATTTCAAGCCTTCAGTGTTCAAGACCTATGAGAATCGGATGCCTGCATGAAGGGAACACATTTTAGACAGTGAATTTCTCCCAAGGCCAAGCCGGAAATGGCTGTCCCGATCTCTGCTAGGAATGTTCATGCATACTATGCTGCGTGTAGCATCAGTTTTAGGGAGACTCCGCAATCTTGTCGCTTCTGTAGAATTGCCTACCACGGTCACTGCTGCTGATTTTCTATGCTTTTCTCATTAGCCTTGAGAAGCAAATCTCTCAGTAGAGAACGTGGTGCATTCAAACACACCGGCAGCTTAGTTGACTTGGACATTTCGGCAGCCAATTGGCTTTGAAAAATTGGGTACGCCATGGCATACCAACAACTTGCTGTGAAATGGTGGGGAATTTGATAACATGATCCCTTGGAATTCGGCAAATTCGAGGCCTCTGCTGGAGCTGTGCCACAAGGCTCAACCGGCTGTGGCTGATGTCCGTTGACAGTTTTCAGCAATCAATCTGCTCCCCATCTGCTCTTGTATCTGCCGGCTACTGTACATACAATAATGCTGCTACAATAACAATGCCTGACAAATGTGGTGAGTCAAACTTGGTCTCATCTGAAGCCTTAGATCCCAGAGAGCCTGCATAAAATGGACAGCTCAGCGACGATGCAACAAATCCAGGCTGCAACCGCTGCCATGCGACCAGAAAAAATCAGCTGCGACCGATCCACGCGGGCTTTTTGAGGCCACGCTTGACGTGTTCAGATTTTGCAGTCAGGCTTTATTGCTTGGCCTGGCCAGAGCAGCAGCTCATCACCAGTGGATTTTCAGGCAAACAAATCTGACAACAATACCATGATGGTAGAACATGGCAGAACATGGTAGAACATACCAGGATTCAGCACCAGCTCCAGCCTCCTCTTTCTTTTCACCTTCCTTCTCCTTCTTGGTATCCTCCTTCTTTTCCTTGTCCTTCTCCTGCGGGCATATTTGATGGGCATCAGGACCCTGAACATCCTGAACCACTGGTCACATCTGCAAGTCCGGAAGCAACAGCGTCCTTGTTTTCTGTACCCTTCTCCTCAGAGTTATTTATATTGTGGAACCAAACATGCCCAAGACTGCGGAGGGGCTTCAACTGCTATCAACTGCAAATATCACAGTTCTTGAGCCGCCCGCTTTGACCTTCTTGTTTTTCATCTTGTTGTTGATCAAATTATGTAGGGCAACAGTTGAGCGCAGCATGCTGCCCAAATACAATGCCAGCCTTGGTCAAGCACTGCATGTTGCAGCATTGCAGCAACAGCCAGTCAGGTGCATTCACTGTCTTACATGTAATGAACACGTCCTGCAAAGCATCACCAAATCCTTTTTCAGGATCATTCCAAGGTTACTGCATCATGTCATTGGTCTCCGTTGCCAACGATCTAACGAGCTCTTCAGAGTCCTGCAGGAATCTACATTGGTTCCAACCCTCGAGCAAAGCCACTTGAGGAGAATTGATCTAAGTCTGTAAGTCTACAGAAGCACATGAAAGATTTCCGTCTTTTTTGGAACAGCCAACTTCTTGCTCTGAACAGTACTAGACCTTTACACCACTTTTGTCAATCCCATGCAGCCGCTGTGGCCTGATCGGGCATGAGATTGAAGATCTCCTGCAGCTGGTAGATGATTTCCTGCCAAATCAGCAGTTTGGATCAAGCTCCGCAGCTTCAGTATCCAAGTTTCAGTGGCTACCTTTTGAACATGTTGAAACTTCGGCCGCAAGAGAAAAAACATGGAAACCATGACGAATCAACATCATCAACAATGGGATGTTTTTCATTTTTGTTAATTTTTGGGTACCCAGCATTTTCCCCAACAACAACGGTGACGTATACGGTGACCCTCCTGGTTCATGGGAAGCTTTCCGGCCACCACTTGGCTCAGATATTGGGAAATCTCCCTGAGTCTCATGGCAAGGCCCTTCAAGGCACCAATCTTGTCGCCCACCCGAACCGCCAGGGTCGAGGCTGACCTGGGAAATTCTTGGTCGCCCAAGAACATCCACGAAGCATGTTGAAATATGTTGAAATATCTTGAAATATGATAAATATGTTGAAATGGTGGCAAGACCGACCTTGATGATCCTTCATGGATTTTTCAATCCTTTTATATCCTTTTGACATGTCATAACTTATGTCGACTTTAAAAAAGGGAGTGATCCAAGTGATCCAAGAGATCCTGTTCCTGCCAGGTCACGCATTCTTAATGTCACGAAGAAGGTGCTCAACACCCACTTCTTCGGCCTCACATCATCCCGTTTCGTATGGCACAGCACAGGACCTGGGACACCTGGGACCTGATTGTCGCGCCTCGAACGCCCCAACTGTTGACGAAACATGCAGGAAAGTTCTCTTGAACACCTGAGACAAGGCAGTGCTACGACACCGAAAACGGATGGATGCACATACAGAGCACCTACAGATGAGTTACATTTTTTGCCGACCATTTCAGGACTATTGTAGGCACCCAAAACAAAGCTACTATGTGGTACTCTGCCATATACGGCCATCTTGTTGGGGGACATTCCCTTATAAGCCCTTATCTACATGTATGTAAACCTTACATAGAGCTTACATGAGCTTACATATGATAGGTCCCTCCAATTTAGCAACCTGCATTGCCTGCATTGTCTCCTGTCTGCCATCCCAAGAAAACAACATTAATTGGGGTATACATAGGACATAGGCATTGTCCGTTTTTGGACCAACGTAATCGAACCGGTGTTTCTGGGTGTTTCTCAGACCCCAAATTATGGGCCCCATATGCAGAGTAAGCCTCAAATCAAAGAGATGTCGTTTTTCCAGGATGCAGAGTAGACGACGTGTCCATGGTTCCCCTATAATTTCGAGGTTTCTGACTGTTCCAGCGTTTTGGACCCACTTTTTTTTATCATTCCCAACGTTGCGCCGGTCCTCATCGGAGGTTTGTTCCTGGACGGAGTAGTAGGCCTCCATCGGCAGCTCCAGATCCTCCCGCAAAATGCAAGCGCACAAAAATATAGAATTAGAACAAATAAAACCCTACTAAAATAGGGGTAAATTACTATTCTATCTTTTTGGGGTTACTATAACCTTACAATACCATACAATAGCCATAGATTTGATTAGAGTTGGGACTCTTGATGATTCTCAATCATTTGACAAATCAGTTTTTGCTGGTTGAAGCCTAAATTTAAAAAACCATCAATTCTACGGGAGCGTGATCAGATTGACCCGCTGAGGGGCCACTTTGATGCCAGGACCACATGAAAGAAACGGGTCCTTTGGCTGCACGTCCATCACAACTAGCACTGGCTCTGGACAATACCTGGAGTGAGCAAGGACCGTTTTCTTTTTAAAACAGGCACTAAGTGGGTAATAAGATCCAATAATCATAGAAGATAGTCAGAAAGAAACAAATTACACTGCAGCAAAACTATACCGATATACCATATATACCCCAGTAATAATCATATGAGGTATTAACACTTATTAATCTTATTAACCACTTGCCAACTGAGATAAACCCCCTAAGTATCAATCCCTATGATTTTCCCATGATTTCCCCATGATTTTCCCATGATTTTGCATCTTTGATGTTCGAAAAACGTAAGGGCTCACCGTCGGTAAAGCTCGTGGATGCTGAGGTCAGATGGCTTGATCTTCGGTCCAGTAGAGTACCACCCAACGATGCGTTCCTTTGTGTTCACCTGAAACGCTTGGCCGGCACTGGGCAGGAAAAATGGGAGATCATGGGGATACACTATGGAATATATAATATAGTCATATTCATATATTATTAAGTATCATGTGTATATATATATATATACGTATATGTATATATATATATGTAAATAGAATAAGCATACGATACAACTAGAATAGCATATAACACAACATAATATAAGATAATATAGTATATATATAATACAATAGACAAACGCAACACTACAATACAATACAATGCAATGCAACACGATGCAACACAATACTGTAATAACATAACATAATACAGTATAACATTATTAAAAACCATATTACAACAACATGAATATGAATATACATATTCATAAAACATCTACACACATACATGTTCATATTGATATGACACTATATGATATGATGTGATAAACATATGATGTGAATATATATATATAATTATATATAGACATTATGTATCATAATCATCAATGATCAGCAATGTCCACATGTGATGAAACCTCCATCTCCCCAGCTGAGCCTTCTTGAACATCGCGAACATCGATTCATGGTAGTTGTGATCCAAGAACCACACCTGCGGTCGAGTCCACGTGAATGTGAGCGTAACGTTCAGGTCATCTCAAGCTGGAAAACTAACACTTTGCTATTGAAAATGGCCATAGAAATAGGGGATTTACCCATGAAACATGGTGATTTTCCATAGTTTTTTGTATGTTTACCAGAGGGTCCAGAGGGTACATAATGCATTGAATAATACATTGGAAATCATTGGAAGATCATGCAGGTTGCAATATCTGAGTGGACGAGCAAGGCAATCTTCATGGCTCACGGCAGGTCATTGGAGATTGGTGGTACGAGTGGCCCAACGGCCAATGGTTACTTTTGAATCGGATTGCAAAACCCCGGTTGATAGATCCACTTAACTCAACCCAACTCAACAACAAAAATGATCAAACATGCAGGTAAAGATCAGCATAAACATCAATATATACAACAATAATCAATAATATCCACATTAATATACACATCCATCATCAATAAACCTAGATTTAAATGATTTCAGTGTAAACTAGATTAGGGTTACCTCAATGTGTCGTGTTCAACTGGCCTGTGGATCTCGTGGATCCTCTTCGAAAGGCACTGCGAAGCAATTGGTGATGTGGAGGCTCAAATCAGAGACCTGTGATTGGGCACAAATCATCCAGGCTTAATTTTGCTGGGAAAATCAAGCCCAGAAATGCCCGGAAATGCGTTTGGTGGCTTGGCACCATAATGGTGGGTTATCATGGGTTATCGACATCCCATCATTACCTATGAATCGATGATGGATGATGATGGTGACCATCCTCCAGTATAAAAACAAAACGAAATCAGTAGGAGAAGGGAACGATTGTAATTCAACTTTTGATTATTGCACATGTAATACATGTAGAATGTAAAATATTGTAGAATCCTATGATGTGTTGAGGAAAAATTGAAAGAACGGTGTGCTGTGCTACATGTCGTTTGTGCGTTCGAAGCATTGGTCAACAAGTCAACAATTCCCAACAACATCCAACAACATCAAACTATCATTGGGATCATTGGGTTATATTGGGTTAGTTTCAGAGAAAATTTACAGGACAGTTGACCTGGTGGTTTCCTGTAATTTTTCCCGTCATCCAATTCCGAAACCTGTCGTTGCCCTGTGGGGAGCCCAAGCCTCGCCCAACAGGGTGCCAACCACTCGCTTAGTGGTTCCCTTGGCTACCTTAGGTATCCACAGGTATTGAATGGACTTGAACAACTCAATGACAACGAGCCGGACAAACTGTGCTTGTCCGAATTCATTTGAGTAGCTTTATTTCCGCATGCAGTCCTACACGCATAGTAAAGACAATTTTTCATGAAGAATGCTGATAATATATGAGATAATCATAATGATATGAACATCATTCAACACATATAATTAATAAATTAATTAATTAATTAAATAACTAAAAGGAAAAAAAATAAATGAAATAAATAAAATAAAATAAATAAATAAATAAATAGACAAATAAATAAATAAAAATAAATAAATAATAAATAAATGAAAAAAACCTAAAATTAAAATAAATAAATAAACTAAACTAAATAAATAAACAAATAAATAAAAATAAATAAATAAATAAGATTAAATAAATAAATAAATAATAAATAAATAAATAAAAATAAATAAATAAATATGAATAAATAAATATAAATATAAATAAATAAATATG
>Ga0126342_10020765_pt1 | contig 11010 bp, 7 predicted proteins | sample Cyp1metagenome_FD_92528 | JGI IMG/M metagenome (GOLD analysis project Ga0126342, IMG submission 92528) | Coral microbial communities from Lord Howe Island, Old Settlement Bay, Australia - Cyphastrea 1 metagenome | ecosystem: Host-associated > Invertebrates > Cnidaria > Coral ...
ACACCCAACATGGATTTTTTTGCATCCAATCGTGATACAGTTTCCATGCATCTACATTTTAATCCGTATGGTATGAATTCCAAAATATATGATCATGTTATGCGGATCAACATTGTAACATGTATTGAAAGTTATCTTAAGATATTTGTACATGGTTTGGCCATTGAACTCTTGGGCAAACGATGGTGTCAGTGCATAATGATACTACATACATAATTATGTATGTATATATATGTTGAAATGATGGGTTTCAACGTATCAAAATGGTGGTGACCATACGACACACAAACGATGTCCAACGAGATCCAAAGTCAGTTGGGACCAACATTCTGCACGGAAGCAAGTATAAATATAATATATATATATATATGATATATATATAATCATATATATGATTATATATGTCAATGATTTTCAATGTATATGTATACCTATTTGGGGGATAGACATATTGTGAATGATATACATATATTTATAAACTATTATATACAGTACACATATTTGGAGGAAAGTCCGGGAATGTTGCGGTAAACCATTTAACAACAGGCAATCCAAGCAGCAACAAGTGCAAAACGATAACATAGAAGACAAGCTTTAGTTCGCACCAGTTATTCAGATCTTCCGAGCAGGTGCAAAACCAAAGTCAGCAAATATAATTTCCCGTAAACTGTAAACATAGATATGGGAAACACCCCGCATTCGTAGATCATTTCCGAACATGAAACCATGGATTTTCCTTGTCTACGTACGTAGATGTTTACAGTTCTTGTAGTCGTCTGTACAGCCGAAATGCTGTTGTCTGGGTTGACTTCGAATTATCGTTTCTGGAAAACCGACAGAAAACCGCCGGTTTTTGGGGCTCCTTGATGTGGAAAATGTGCCTTCAATGGATACATCAATGGGCAATACATACACTATTCTCATTATTTTCGCTTATACCCTATTGTGTTGTATCTCCTGTAAAGCCACATACTCAAAGCATGTACTATATGAGGTATGGTCATCCATTCCATGGTAGGAATCCTCACAGTGGGTACTATCCCTATCATAATCATTGTAATATAATGTAATATATATATATATGGTATATATATATTTATATATATTACAGGTATATAAATCCCTTGATAAGTATCCCCCTGCTCCGACTCCACGGTGCATGTCCCGAATCCTCAGGGGTTGGTAGTCTCAAGGCGTTGATCTTCAAAGTGGAGCCACGAAGTTCCAGCGTCAGCTCCTCGACCAATGAGCCCATGGATCCGATGGATGGTCAGCGTGTATGGCTTTGGATGGCTTTGGATGACTTTAATGGATGGCTTTAGTTTGGATGCTTCAGATATGTTCAGATGTTGATACTTGCAAACGGCCAGATTCGATTCTCTATCATTTTTTTTGTCGCCTCTTATATATAGAATTTGCGAGTCTGGGAGCCAGCACATAAAAGTCTGGGCTGGGTACCGGAATGTTAAGCTTCTTTGGGATGCAAGGGTGTCAGTTGTAGCTACCCTTCAAACGACCATGGTTCCTCGACATTCTTGGAATATACTTGATGTACCCACGGCCCACTCGGCAATAAGCAGCGACATTGTATATTGTGAGATGAGCTACTGACGATAGAATTCAAATTGAATATCACTGAATATAAGCATAAAATCACTTAGAATCCATACTGAGTATACTGGCTCATACGACCTACTCTAATGGACATGGTTCTCCAAGTGATACAAAATACTTCGAACAGATTACAAACTCTGGCAGCAGCTCAGTACCCAGGAAACGTCCAGGGAACCCCCCTTGATGGTTGAAGACAACTGCTTCCTGTAATCATTTTTTTTCGCAAGGAACCTAATATAGACCATTCCTGGAAAAACTGATGCACTGCTATGCTATAGTCTCAAGATCCAAAACTAGTAGAAGTATGTAAAGTCGAAGTTTCCAGGAATTGCTTGGCATCCGAGTTCAGTAGCCATAATATAACCCAGTGACGAAATATCGGTATACCCCAATGATAAATATGATGGTTATAAATGGTTATAATATGTTATAACCCACTTACTAATTGGGATGCACCCGCACCCCGCACGTATTCCCTTCACGAAAATCTGGGAGACCCAGTGGCGGAGACCATTCCGGCCTCTTTCTTCAAGCCACGGGCGAAGCCGCTGACCTGCACAAGACATGGGAAAAAATGAGCATCGTTCAAAATCCCCCTGTCATTCCATTATACTGGTTACTGGTTGGTTAATAGGAGTCCCCTATTGCATGATTATTATAATCCTCAATATATTGGGTAGTATAATCTCCTACAATCATCAACCAACCAACAGGGGTTTTGAACACTGCTCAAATGACCATCAACAACCAATTGTCCCATCAGAAACCATGTTTTAGTAAGGGTTCAAACCAAATATTTGGGACCATTCATACTGGGGATGTTTAAAATTAGGCGGAAAGGAAGGATTCATCATGATTCATGAATAGAAATAGGAATTTACATGAATTGACCCTTAGATTTACAGTAGCAAAACAGGAGGATTGGTCTGGTAAAGCCCTCTTATAAACAAATCTGGCTACTAGTGATTGACACGACACACACGCCTGGGCTCTCCCCCTCTTTGCCGTGGGGGTTTTGATACAAGTTCTGTGGGAAAAGGATGTGGGGCTGTTTTAAAAAACACGCCACAAAATGGCAATGTTAATGATATTCAGATATTCATAGAAAAAACATGCACAGCATCGCTTTATCTCAGATTCGTGTCCCATTTGTTTCAATTGAGAAACCCGTTTGTGGTGATCTGTTGTGTAATTGTCCCCTAGTTATAGGTGATTTTCCCATGAAAACATGTGAAAACATCGATCTACAGAGATTTTCCCAAGGAATTTCCCCTTGATCTTGTGCAATCCACCATCTTGTTGCGTCCAAGGGACCACATATGCATGCGGAAGAGTTTGGGAGGTCAACTCCAACTGAAGCCTGGGCGGAAAAAATGCTAGGATTTGATGGGAACTTTTTAGAGAAAATGTTCCCGTTTTTTGTGATCAAAAAACCAGGCGAAATGATGGGATTTACTGTGATGGTGGTTTGATGGGAATTAATGGGGATTTAATAAGGCTTCAATGGGGATATAATGGTACATCTCGGTAAAGCATCCCTTAAAGCAATTCTTGGAACATCTTCAACTTGAATATACGTGAACGATGTCCTCTGGAATTTGGAGCCTACGTGGTTTTGCTTCTGCAAATGCGGTAAAGTTCAATACAGCTCAAGCAACGCAATTCGCAAAGCTTATTATGCCAAATCTACACACATGCGCCTAAAGTTACTTATAATGCCACGATGTTCATTATTTTGACACAGAAAGTAAAGTGACCAAAAAATGTCGACACAGTATCCCCATGTTTTCCCCATGTTGACACAAACACTTTTGACCATTTGAAATCAAAACATTAAAATAAAACATCATATGCAGAATTAGATGAACATCACTTTATAGATATAATAGTTGTATATACACAGATGTATGTGTATATCTATATATAAATGTATATGACAACATCACTTTATGTATATGTATGTATGTATGTATGTATGTACGTACGTATGTATGTATGCATGCATGCATGCATGCATGTATGTATGTATGCATGTATATATATATACATAGATGTATATATCACAAGACATATCACGATCACTATATAGACATTAATAGCATTATACACTACTATGTACAAATATAAGTTTATGTGTATATATATATATATGTTATTACTGTTATTTTTTATTTATTTTTATCATTATTATTTTCCTCATTATTGTAATAAGTTTTTTTTACTGTGATTACTACTATTGCTATATAATGCTATATTTACACAAATTTTGTATGAATCATTATGTTATGAATCACTATAAATAAATACATACCGACATCTCATATCACACTACCATCCCACCGTCTCCCGAGTTTTCTCCGTCCTGAGCTCTGCCAGGCGTTCGTTCGGCGCCGCCGGCCTAAGTGATATGAAGAGAGTATCTCATGGGTTTCATGGGATATTATTACAATGGGATATAATATGCCATCCCATTATAATATATACGGAAAAACATATATATATATGCCATCCAAGATATATAATGGAAAATCCCATGACAGATATGCATCCCATTATATGTATTTATATATATATATATATATATATCACCCATCGTAATAATATGCCAGAGACTAGGAATTCAATTGATTCATAATATGATTCACTGGAATAATAACTGTCAATAATTATAGTATTCCATTGTAATAGCTATCCCAGAATATCATATGGAAATCATATGACAATGGGGTTAATATACCCATTTTACTGGGATACCTTACCTTAACGGAAACTATCCCAATCTATTGACCAATGTAAATACATGTGTATCAACATACATATATATATATATAACAATAGGACAGTTGTCTTATCCCATGAAATCATACTAAATCACTGATTATTAAACCCCCATGTTTGTTGGTGTTAAACCCATGTATACCCTCCACGTGAAACTAACATAGATGTGGAAAACAACAAAAAAACACCGACACCATTTTGTAGATCATTTTCCATGGGTTTTCCTGTTGGTGTTCCACATCTATGTTATTTAACCCTATAGGGTAATTTGATGTAATTTGTACTTTGTACCATTTGATTACCTTGGTTCACCAAATCAGCCCTTCCCACAAAAACATGTTTCAGATTGCCTTTGGCATTCTTCAGAGTTAAGTTCAAACATTATTTTTCATGCTTCAGATTCCCATTGATAGCATTTGTCAGGCTGGAAACAATGTTGAATCGCCTGTGCACCCGCACGCCGGTGCGACCGGCGCCAGAGGCGCCGCCTGGTTCACGACCAAGTTGATCGATTGAGGGATAGCTTTAGGAAGACTTGACAAAAAACCATAGACCATAGCGTTTTCATGTGACATGTTTTTTCTAACTGTTTGTTTTGTGAAATATCATGAGGGAATCAACAGGGGTTTCCTGTTGTGATTATTTCCATATAAGAGCCACCTGTCGGGTTGATAGCAATCAAGGAAGGCCTAGTGGCAAATGTTCAACTGAGGCTCACAAACGTTGACAAAACGCAGATGGTTCACCACGCAAATCCAACAAAACCATGTGTGATACCTCAATGTTTGGCACCCCCCGCTTCGTCAAACAGTTTCTGCATTGGTCTTCGCGTGTTGATCCCCTACTGTATTCCAGTTTGTTGCTAGTGGTGCATTCTATATCATGTTATCCCACCACGTGCTCCAAACATTTCCAAACATATAGATCCTAGAACATCACCCCTGCATTTTCCTGCCTCCTTGTCTGCATGAGCTAGAGCCTGCGCACACAAAGCAAGGATATCCACCATTTAGAAAGGCAATACAACAAGCGAACATGCGGATAGGGTCAGCAACAAATAATGCAGAATGTGCAAAACAGAAACTGCCCAGCATGATTGTCTGATTTTTTTTATTGGGCAACCATGGGGTATTTGGCATATAAGTAATGGGTCATTGAAGGCCCTCTTGAAATGTTCAGCACTGAATGCCCAAAAGTTGCAAACTTAAAATAATTGAAAAGGTAATGTCAGGGCAGCACGGCTAGGTACACAAATTACACACGCAAAAAAACAACAACAACAAACAAATAAACAACAAACATGACATGAGTAATTTAAGTACGCGTAGTCAACAAAACAACCAATACCAACGTACTATTATATATATAGTATATTTAGAAATTATCCTGGCAAGAGACCCCAAACAGTACGGGGGGAGTAAAAGGATAATGTATTCTAATGTTGATGATGATCTTAATGTTGAGAATAATGTTGATGAGGGTGGTGATGTTGTTGATGATGATGATGGTGATGATGATGATGATGATGATGACTATTATGATGATGATGATGATGATGGCGATGATGATGATGGTGATGGTGATGATGACTATCATGATGATGATGATGGTGATGATGATGATGATGATGACTATCATGATGATGACTATCATGATGATGATGACTATCATGATGATGATGATGATGATGATGGATGAGGGCGAGGATGAGGATGGGAATGACGATGACGAAGACAATGACAATGATGCTGATGTTATGATGATGATGATGGTGATGATGGTGATGATGGTGATGATGGTGATGATGGTGATGATGGTGATGATGGTGATGATGGTGATGATGAGAGGAAGATGATGATGTGGATGTTGGGGGGGAGGAGGAAGATGCTGATGTTGAGGCGGAAAACCGATCCCAAGACCAGGAAGCACACTTTGTGCGAGCCTGCGCAGTCGAAATACACATGAACATTGCACAGGAGCCATTTTCTGCGGAGATTTACAGGGGAAATGCCGGCCGCTAATCCCGCGACACCCGGTTTGCGCGAGCCTGCGCAGTCGAAATGCACACGGACATTTCACCAGAGCCATTTTGTATGGAAATTTACAGGGAAAATGCCGGACGCTAATCTCGGGGCCGCTGTTTTGTGCGAGCCTGCGCAGTCGAAATGCACATGGACATTTCACAAGAGCCATTTTGTGCGGAAATTTAAAGGGAAAATGCCGGACGCGCCAGCTATCACCTCGATTAATCACCGGGCCACACTGTTTGGGGAAAAATGTTCCGTTTAGCTCACCTTACATCGCCATATGTGTTTTTTCCCCTGACCAGCTAAACCCTATCTAAGAACCTGCGTTTTTTGCTTAGGAAATAAGCTGACAGATTCTGATTGGTGGTTTCATCTCCCTGAAACAAACATTCATTTTGATCAGCATCAACAAAATATGTATGTATGTGTAGTATATACTAGTAAATAATATTAATATACACTATATTGGCAAAATTGCAAACTCTTTGAAACAACCAAACTTTCCAGGCATTAGTTTTAGTTGTTTCTCCATTGTCTGTGGCTTATCCCCAACATTTGTTTACTGGCAGAATCCAAATGTGTTGTGAAGTATTGGAGGTTACATTCCGACTATGGAAGTATAAAAACTTGGTATTATATATATATATACGTGTATTTATATGTATATATATATATACGTATATATGTGGTTGTGTCGAAACTTGGAACCCCAGAATCTCGTGGTGCATCATCATTTTCCACCATGAAATCAAATTGCAATTTGGGTATGCAACATTTTTTTCAGACAAACACATGTTAGCATTTGAATGGGAAAATATTGGGAAAATGATAATTTTTAAAACACGACACACCCGTTTCACATCATGTTACATTCATTTTGCCATCCATAGTTTCCAGATATCCCGAAAACAAGAACAATCTTAGATTGCCTTAGATTAAGGAAAACTTAGAGTAAAAACATGTACACCACATGTTAAATACATATCTTGATATGTTTCTATATGGCCCCCCCGGTGTTTACCTCGCCTCCAACTCCTTCCGTCGCTTCATCAGCATGGACTTTGCAGAGTCCACCTGGCCACGGAGTGCAGAGGGCCACAGTTATTATAGTAACCACAAAAAGATAGATACTATAAATATAATATGGTAGTATGGGGTGTTTATCCCACTAAAACAGTGATCTATCAATGGGGTACTAAAATCACACTAAGTGATAAATCACGTGTCTAATTTTTTGGGAGTTGTTTCAAATGATATCAATGATATCAATCATATATATGATAATACGGGATTATATCAATAGTTATATTGTCGAATATAACTGGCCACTAATCCCTGTATCAATAATATTGCTCAGTGAATCAATGATCAGAATGATTGGTTTTTCAATAAATGATATTATGATCATCAATTAGCCTTAAAACTGTCAGTAAATTGATTAATTACGTTTAGTGAGCATATGGCAACAATATATGGTAACAATATGTAACAACAACATATATAACATTGGTTGACACAAACACAGCACTAAGCCAGCTATTTGACCGTGGCAAGTGAGCTATTCATGATTGTGTGAACCACTGTTATTAACAGCTCTGTTACTAAGCCATAATCATGACAAACACAACCATATCCAACGATTTGTTCTTTAAACTTTATAATCATGACTTTTCCACAAATGGTTAAGTGATCGTCTGGGCTGGCGGTTTAGAATCCCAGTATTCCCCAGTGAAGATATATGATGGGAAAATCACGAACTGGGCTGCTACGCCCACAACTCCAAGCCACCACCCCGAACCACCAGGTAACCATTGGTTGAATGCGGTAATTATTATTGGGTTTACTACCTGAATTGGAACCCTTACTGCTGTTGGAAAGGTGGGTGAATGACTTCTAGTGGGTGTAACTAACAAGCGTGGAGTAAGATCTAGTTGAACAATTGCTGCCCTCTGTTCAGAAAATCGGCAATGGAAAATCCTTGTGTGCTCACTTGTAGACGGTTTTCCTCTTGAACATGCTTATTTTGGTGGCTATGTTCGACTATCGAAGGCTATGCAAAACTGAGGGCCAAAATAACTAGAGTTAATGTGGGTTAATGGGGTTTATATTTATAGTTAACGGATGTTAATGGGATTATATAAAGCAACCTACAACTGGGGGGTACCACCCTGTGCTCCCACACTGGGCTTGGAACCTCAAAATGTGGCTCTCCTCCATGCCATGCGAAAACCATCAAAGTTGGACCATGTGTTCAGCCAAGAAATTTGAAGCCGGTCCATGCTCCATTTATGTGGGTCTTGTCTGAAAAATGGGTAAGCCCCAAATCCATTGGGATCTTTCAATGTTAAAATGGCTGGAACTGGGGGGGTTAGTCCAACATAGTCCAAGCATTTTCAGCCAAACTTATATCATCCCAGTTCTATCCCATGAAATCCCCATGAAAATCGACTCCCAATGGGCACCTGGCGATCTTCCTGGAAAAGGTTTGCTAAGGAGTCCAGGCACAGCATATCTTCCATCAAATCTTCACCTTGGCTGCAGATTAGCACATTTTCATGGAGATATACTGTGATGTTTTTATTGGCAATCAAATGAGGATATATTGGGGATACCTAATGGATATGATATAATTGTGTATATATATATATAAATACAAGTAATTGGATTTAAGAGCAACAATATCCAGAATCTAGATGTTTGGGTGTGATACCTGAAGACGGGGGTATTAACCCCGCAGTCACGGGCGTGTTTACAGAGAAACTGATGCTTCCTGAAATTCTTGGAGTACCCTATTTTCAGACAACCCAAATAATTTGTTGGGATGGGGTAGAACCAACAAAACTCGGGGATTTAATGTGGGAACCCAGCACTTTCTGACAGATCGACAGAACCTGTGGATTGTTCATGCCTGAGATATTGCAGGTCTACTTGACAGCTGTGTCTGGTTTGATTGACCTACATCTCCCAGAATGGCTTTGAGGAATTTTCGCCGGAAACCAGAACCTTCTCGAATTGATGGAACAAAACATGTTTTTTGTTTGGTCTGTAGATGTTCCTTTTGACAAATGCAGTGAACATTGGGCCATCGGTTGATGTCAAGGGACATGCTCAGGCAATTGACAGGTCTTAAGAACGAAGACTCCACCCGAACAGCTCACAACCGCACTGCCAAGCGGCCAATATTCCTTGCTGCTTTCCTGATTCATTGCTGGCTGTGTTCCCAACAATGCCCAACTACTGGACTGGTATAGACGCAGATTATCTATGCATTTAATCATGCATTGTTGGTTATATCTCCTCAAAACAATATACTGTACCCATCATACCTATCTACCTATTACATCCTCATAGCATGCGGCTGGTTTTTACTCCAATGGCTGGAACAACCAGCTCCATTTCCAGCTAAGCCTCTGCTGCTGCTCAATGACCTCCAATGCTGCTACCCGATCTACTGCTGCAGCTGACAACAGGGAATCGGTCTCATCCTTGGTGCAGTTTTGACGCAGCCAGTCGAAAGGTCAACTTGACATGGGCAGAGTTACCCTCTGGTAAACTAACATAGCTATTGAAAATGGCAATTTATAGCTGATTTACATATTAAACATTGTGATTTTCCATAGTTATGTTAGTTGACCAGAGGGCATCAAAAAAAATGCTTGCAAAAACAGCGACGGACACATACGGACACCACTTTTTTGGGGGCATCACCCAGTCGTGAATGGCATCCACTGGAATTCTTCCTGGGATTGTGGGACATGGGGAATTACTACCATCTGGTTATGACTAACATAGCCATGGAAAATCACCATTTTTAATAGGTAAACCATCTATAAATGGGCAATTTTCCATGGCTATGTTAAATAACCAGAGGGTAATTGATTGGTACTGGGGTTATACTCGATCGTTCCAGGCAAATATAAGGTTCTCAATGGGTTGCTACGTAACTTTTCTATCGTGACTAGCGGCTAATTAGTTTTAGATGTTCTGCTTTATCTACAGTACTGTACTTTGTTAAAAAGAAACGTAGCTGGGTGTTGATAGGGTAAAACATATTGACGAACATATATGTATATGTTTTATTATAACATATACATATGTATATTCGTCGAAATTGTAGAGAAACAAACATGAGTTTCTAGCCGTGTCACCCGTCCCCGATACACCGAGGATCTAAGAGTTTCCTCACGGGTTCCTGTTGATGGAAGAGCCTCTGCTGCACTTGTTCCACCTGATGATGACAATCAGTGAGTTGTCACATTATATTGTGTTTTATTGTACTGCCATTGTATCATATGATATTACATTGTCTGATGTACATATTACAGTGTGTATATAAATATATATATATATATGGATGAGTACTGTATAGTGTTAAATAGTATTATATCATATCATATCATATCATAACATCTCATAACGTATGAAGTATACTACGTATATATAATATAATATAATGAAATATAATCTAATATAATCTAATATAATCTAATATAATCTGATATAATCTAATATAATCTAATATAATCTAATATAATCTAATGTAATCTGATATAATCTGATATAGTCTAATATAATATAATATAATATAATA
>Ga0126342_10020766_pt1 | contig 11009 bp, 11 predicted proteins | sample Cyp1metagenome_FD_92528 | JGI IMG/M metagenome (GOLD analysis project Ga0126342, IMG submission 92528) | Coral microbial communities from Lord Howe Island, Old Settlement Bay, Australia - Cyphastrea 1 metagenome | ecosystem: Host-associated > Invertebrates > Cnidaria > Coral ...
TAGCAAAACCATTCAAAACCATGTCAAACATGGCACCAAAGAATTAAACCAGGGGTGGTCCAGTACTAAAATAGAAGAGGTTTGGACCAGACCTGTTTGAAAACATGATGGGAAATGATGGAAGCCATGATGGGTGGGTAAAAATTCTTTGAAATTCTCATGTTTTTTATCAGTTGTTTTTTTTTGGTGGGGAGGGTTCAGATGGGTTCAGCAGTGCCAGGGGCCAGGGGTATCAAAACATAGCAAAACCATTCAAAACCATGTCAAACATGGCACCAAAGAATTAAACCAGGGGTGGTCCAGTAGTGAATAGGACCTGTTTTGTTTGATGAACCAAGTTTGAAACCATGACGAACCAGTGTTTCATTCATATGATTTCATGCCGTTTTTAATCTTGGTCACGTTGGCCCCTCTTAGGCGGGACTCCAGATTCAGCAAAACCGATTGCGGGTGAGAGCGATGGTGCCCAGTCTGATCAAGCTTGCCTGCCTGCGTGCCTTCAACCCCTGCTTGACAAAGGGTGGCAGGGGCCAATACGATTTCCTCATGATGCTGCTCAGTTGAAGCCCGTGTTTCATTTGGGGGCTTTTCACTTATATAAGTAGTTGTATGTTTTCCATTGTTTTCCACGTTTTCTATCGTTTTCTGGTGTCTGTCCTTCCTAGTCTGAGGGGCAACTTAGCATGTAACTAGGTTTGGGCCAGCTGCATTGGGGGCGTGGCGGATCAAAACTTCAGACCTTTGGATTTCTACGGCAAAGATTGGGATATGCAAAGGTACTATTGGAGTGTCTCAACAGCGGAGGCAGCTGCTGTGGTGAAGTTCCGGACGGAAAGGATTGGGGAGTTTGGGGGCGAGCCAGTGGAAACTACTCTCTCAGTCTTTCAGTCGCTTACCCAAGCAGAAGCACTGAACTACTTGCCAGAAGATGACATGGTGATGGAGGTTCTGTGGAATGACAAAGTTTGGCATCATGTGGTGCTGCACATCCTAGACAAGGGCGGTTTAGATGAGGCACGGGTGTCGCAAAAGCAATGAGCAATGGACAACAATAAGCAAGCAAAACGCATTAACAAAAAAACATTTAAAGTCCACTGAGAAGGAAACCGACTAAGATTACATAAGATTACATAAGATTACTAAGTAAGCATAACAGCATAATTATGCGTGATTCACTGACTCACTGACTGATTTTGTTCAAATTTCCAGGAAGAAGGCACAACAAGTCTTGAGCATTGGTCGGACTTTGAGCATGATTTTGTGGGTCAGTGGCGATGCAATCCTCTTCACTTTGGCATCCTGCTTTAGATTTTGTACTGGTTGTTTGGATGTGATTTGGGTTTGCGGAGGTTGCCGAAGCCTGTTTTGTTTTGGCTTGTGGGCCATTAGTTTTGGAACATCATGCACTTTTGAGATATACTTTTACTTTGTTCACATACACTGTTCTACTGAGGAAAGAAGGCCGACTTTGGCCAGATTGCTCAGCATGCAGTTAGCATTGGCGTCCTACGATGGGGGCAACGGTGGCCAGAGTCGTTTGCAATTCTTGATTCTCAAGATATCGAGGAACAAAAGAAAATCTATGAGTTCCAGGGCAAGCCACCCATTGTGGCGATCATTGTGTAGCTCGGACCTTTTAGTATTTCAATCTAACTCACATGCTTTGACACGCTTTGTTTTGAATTTTGAAACATCAATCAAAACATCAAAATGAATCCGTTGCTTTCTTTGGAATATTATTTGTGACATTCGTCTTGGGGGTGGCAGGCATGATCCCCGACACCAAGCATTGCTATTATTGCGTGGGAGCGAGGCTGTAGTGTTCGATGGCATTGTCCCTTCACCTTTGGCAGAGGCTGCAAAAACAGCTTGGGAATCTGTCAAAGAGCACATCAATCCTGAGGTAGCCGAGCCCGTCTTTGTGAGAATCGGGAAGCAGTATGATCATTGGAGTTCTGGCCATCGGATCATCACAACCCTGAGGCATTTACTTGTGAACCACGACGTCATCTCCAACGAGACTCCATTGTGCGATCTGAAAGTTCCAGACAATGTCACTTGCAATGATGCCTTGGCTGCAATCTCTCGCCAAAGCAAAACTGCCAAGTCCGAACCACCATCAGCGAAGTTTTCGCCGAGCTACTGGGCTGAGCTACAATGTTCCTTTTCCGCCTGCACTTTTGTCAATTCCATGATTAAACAAATCAAAGGTTGTTGTGTTTCATATTTTTGATTTCATCATTTTTCCTATGTGTTCATTGTTTTTCTATGTTTTTTCATTGTTTTTCTAGTGGTGTGTTCTGATGTTTTCCATGGTGTTTTTAAATAGATGTGACTTTTTAAAATGTGTTTTTATGTTTTTTTAAAATATTTTTCTGTTTCTACATGTTTCTTATTCTTGATTGGTCTCAGTCTCGGTGAACTTAGGTGCACGCCTAAAGAGGGAGATGGTTGGGGCCAAGGAGCCGAGCAAGCCAAGTGCCGAAAGTGCTAGCTCACAACCTTCAGCAACAGCAAGACCCATTGCAACCCCCCAGAATGCGGCAGGAAACGGGTTCGTCCCAACATCCCCGCCACGGAAAAGGGAAGACCGACAGGCAAAACGAGAGATGAACAATGGAGAAGAGCCTACCACTCCCAAGCGACGAAGGCCAAACTTGCTGAACGATGATTTGAGTCCTCCTCGTGCAGAAGTCACTGAAGAGATGGCTGAGAGGATTGGCAACTTGCTCAGCGAGAGGCAACGAAAGAAGATGGAAAGACTCAAGGATCATCACGCAAAGCGTCTTCTGAGGGAATCTGGGTTGGATTTCAACTTGCATTTCCAAAAATCCCACTCTGGCAAGATGATCGACAGGGACCATTGGAAGAATTTCAAGATGGCCATCATCGGACAAGGTGAGGTTCCTTGCCGGATATGCCAGGATCTGATCATGCGCCATTGCATTGAAACAGCCAGATTTGATATGGAGACAGAAAAGGGCAGTCATCCACCGGCTCAACCACCTCTTTCAGATCAAGCCGCTCAAGCCGCTCAATCGGCGCAACCGGCCCCGCCGGCTCAGTCAGCTCAACCTGACCCTCCTGCCCAGGATGGAGCAGCAGGAAATCAGCCAGGAGATCAGCTTGCCTTAGTGTGTTGGGATCCCACAGCACAAAACAGGAGAAAGGTGGGCCGGCCAAGGAAAGCCGAAGCAGGCAATGACGACAGATTCAACCTCCGCTTTTTCTTGGCAGCTGAGAGGCCAGAAATGTACAGCTTCTTGACATCGGAGGAGGCCCGGGACACCCTACCCTTTGCTGTGAAGGATAGCAAGTTGCACTTGGACAAAGAAATGGCCAAGAACCCCGTGAGATGTCATGTCTGCCGGATAGTGATGCATTTCCAATGTCTGACAAATGACAGACAGTTGCGCTTTGGTTGCAGAGGCAAGAGCCAATTTGATTAGTCACAAATTAAATTGGGGGTGGTTCACAGCAGTCAGAGAGTCAGTTCTGTTAGGTCTTTCCAGCTACTGACATGATAATGCTTGATAATGAATGATAATATATGATAATGAGTTATAATCATTTTTACTGTACATATTGAATCATTAAATGCATTGTATTTGACAAGCATTGAAAAAGTAAACAGGGGGTCCTGGTTGAGATTCAAGGTCTTGTTTTTTTTGCCAGAGGGTTGGGCACCTGTCTGATTTTAAAAACGACACGCTGTCCTTATCCCAGGCAGCGGCATGAGGCAAGTCGAGAGCATAAAAGTGCCTTGAATGAATGGACGGGAGAGAAGAGCAATGCTGCAGAGGATTTCAAGGTATGCCGTGGAGTGAACATCTCAGCTGGGGCTGGTCTAGCTACCGTACTTGGAGAGAAGCAGGACTTTGTGAGGGCATGGTGGCTTGCTGGGTGTGTGGGGGTGAAGGGGAGCTGCACGGATGAGATTTTGGTGGCGACTTGGATTTGAATGGATTTGATGTTTTGCTGCGGTACCTTTTTGATCCTGATCCTTTTTGCTTCCTTTAGTTTGCACTGTGCACAACCAACCTCCTTCATGTAGGGAAATAGTTGAGGAAGAATGGTTTGACCAAAGCCGGACCGAGGAAAAAAGTGAAGACGGTGAGTCCATGGTGATCCGGCACAAGCTCTGTGAGAAATCAGCTGCGCCCCCAAAGAGATCATGTGCTGGCGCATGCGTGAGATGCTTCGCTTTGACCAACAAGAGCAAGCTGATGAAAGTCATTCTCGACTGGTGTGAGCGTTTGGACTATGTCCGTTTGGTTCATTTGTGCCTGGGTGGTGACTTTGCTGGGCAAGCCGACCTAGCACACGACATGGCTGGAAAGTATGAGATGATTTCGAGGGAATCCTTGGCAAAGATGAACTATGCAGACCTCCTGACCTTGACCCGGGCAAAGTTTCAACACATTGGCGGCCAAAAGTACATGAACGATGCCCTCAAGAAATTTCTCCAGGTGAACTTGGACTTTTTGTCAAAGGGTTTGCAGATTGGTGTTCCTCAAGAAGTACGGCCACATGTCCAGGCATACATTGAGGCAATTGTCTCCGGAAGTTTGGGTGCCACGGAAATCAGATTGACGAAGCTGATCAGCCAAGGAGCTTTGAAATATGATTCTATCTGCAGAGCTCTGGTGCCTGCGCTGTTGTCCAAGGCCGACAAGATCTGAAGAGGCCATTCTCAACGCACAGGGTCTTCGGAAATGGATCAGGCAGGGCTGGTGGAACTCAGCTTTGCTCTTGGTCAAAGCATGAACCTGGCACCAGTTCAGAAGGCCCTTGGCATGAGCAGACACTTGCAGAGGATTCAGTTCATGCACGATCATAAACATACATAAACAAGTATCGTATAATCAAAATTGCACATAATTCAACACTATTAAACACTACAAACAGAGATGCGCTATATAGCTGCGGTTATTTTAGATTATTTTGGTTCATTTTGTGAGATATGATATAAGTCGACAATGTTTAATACTGTTGCACTTGGCTTTCCAACGTCCAAAATCCAAAACTGTTCCACCTGATTGAGGACATGTGGCCCGACAGAGAGTCGACTATTTGATTCCTTGGCTCCCTCACTTCTACATTGCCCATGGTGATCAGTTGAAGCAGTCGGTGAAGGCCGCCTTGGCCCTCTGTGAAGTGGAGAACAGTGGCGAATACATGGTGATCCGAGACGAAGTTGCTTATGCAAAAAGTTGGCAGGTGGTTTCTGGACTCTTGGAGGGGCAGCCGGACGTTCCAGCAACTGTTGGTGGAGTGTACCCACACAGGGCTTTAATGCCATGGAACTCAGATGCAGAGCAGGAGGAATTGAAGAAGGAGGATCTAGCATCAGTTTGCGTGAGCACTGTGGTCAAAAGGCCAGGCAAATTGTTACTGTTAATGTGTTTTTTGATGTTTCTTGTAGTTTTTTTTAGTGTTTTTTGGGGTTACTCCTGCTTCTGTTATAGTTTGCTGATATGTGTTCATATAGTTTCTACATGTTTATACTATTTTCATTTGTTTGTTGTTGTGTTCTTGCGTTTTGTTTCCCTAAAGTCTGTTTGCTTGAGACTTTGCCCCTGTGTGAGGCTCGACAGGCGAGGCCATACTTTCCAAGTCCAGCTTCTGCCACGCTCCAGAACCACATCCAAAGAAGAGGAACTCAAGCTTTTTGGAGAAATTCTGCATGAGTGCGTGATGCAGAACACCAAGCCGCCGTCTGTGGTGAGCTACGACAACCATGGTAGCTTCGAGTTTGTCAACCGGTGTCTCCTGGGCTATCCACCAAAAGAAGCTGAGAATTTTGCATTCTGGAAAGAATGCATCCCAGATCCATTGATGCAAGTGATCCCCTTGTTTCGGGGAAGGCTGCTTCGGTATGGACCAGATGGTCCAGTGGTCTTCGGGTGCAACGATCCGAAGCATGTGCTGAAGGCAAGGCCAACTGCTGTGAGTTCTGAACTGTTTTCACATGTTTTGCTTTTTTTGGACATAATTTGGCATCGTTTACATTTTTGATAGATATTGAATGATATTGAAAGATGCTTAGTGATGTTGATAGCGATGTTTTGGTTTGGCCACACCGCCTTGGTTTTCAATCGGGCCCAAGCTGTGTGCAGGCCATTCCACGCAGCCTCCGCTTGCCTGATCGAATTTGCAAGATTTTTGGCTACCACTTCACATGGTCTCCGCTCCTGCGTGGTGGTATGCCAATGAGCACTGCAACGGGACATGATTCACACAGTGATCGGGAGGCTGCCCGTGCCTTTTGCCCAGCATACTTGCTCCGCTCCAACTCCTTCGATGACATCGGTGCACATTTGCTGCAGTTCATCGGCAATTTGATGTACAGCTGTTGGGTTTCAAGCAAGGCTTATGAGTGCCACGAGTTGGCAAAAAATGCCTTATCCGGATACTACCTGCTGCTTGCCGCAGTCTACCAGGCATGGCAACAGCGGGGAAAGCTCTGGCCGCTTGAGTTTTTGCCCCGCACAACAGTGCGGAATTTGGCGAGCCTCAGCCAAATAGCAACAACATTTTATGCATTGTGATGTTCAGTAGGTGTTTTAGTAAATGAATGTACATGATAGTAAATGAATGTAAATGATAGTAAATGATAGTAAATGCATGTTTCACTAAAAGATATCACAAGATGATGATAGCCACCATGAAAATAAACAGGGGGTGGTTGAGTTGCACAGACCCATACATTTAGTTTCTATCCATATGTTTTGTTCTTTTTTGGGGTTTGAGGGGTGCCAACCTGATTCTTCCAAGTTTTCTGTTCCTGACATCACCCCCCCCACCACCAGGAAATTAAACATGGGGTGTTGGAGTACTGACTCACCAAATGTTCCTAGCTCATGTATTGATGTGCAGGTCGATGCTGACTCACTGCATTTTGCGGCTGGTTGGATGGAATCCTTCCTATGTGTTCGAGCCAAGCTGCCAAATGGAGGCTTCTCGCAATGAAAAGAGGTGAACCATACGCTTTCAATATCTTTAAACTGTTTTGAAAAAATGCTGATTTTCTATGATCATCGATTATCATTGATTTTCTGATATTTTCTGTATTTGGTAACAATTTTTAATGTTTAACATAGTTTATATATACATATGTAATCAATTGTAATCATATGATATCATATGTATATACAATCAATGATATACATAATATTGCATAATGCATCACAATGCATCATAATGCATCATAGTGCATCAAAGAATCAAAGGTTTGTTAACCGCCAAGGACTCCATTGAATTCTATTTTGGTGCTGTCAAGACCCTGCGTCGTGGCCACAGCAGCGGCAGTTGCACCATCGGGAACTCAATAGCTGCATCCCAGATGCTCCATCTACGCCAAAGCCATGGCATGAAACAGGCCTGACCAAGATGTACGCAGCTTTTAGTTCATGGGTGTGTGCAGAGTGGATATCAGTGGTTTATTTTTTTGATTGATATTTCATGATATTTCAAAGTGGGGGCTGCTGAGAGGTTGTATTCACATCTTGTTTTGAAGTCGCCGGTGTGTGAGAACTGAAAGACATTCCGTTTAATTTCATGGGGTGGTGAATGTATTGAGCCATCAATGCAAGTAGCTTGACCACTCTGTGCTTTCTGATATACATTCCTTATCATTCCCTGTTCTGTCATGGCAGGCCTCTTCCGAACGAATCATTCGACTCCTCTCAGTGGACGTGGGCAAGATGGCAAGACAGGCGCTCAAGGAAGTGTGTGTCTTTGTTGCGGCATGCAATGTTGGGGTCGATCCAAAACAGTTGGCAGAAGAGTTATCCAAGTGGTTCAGGGAGCATGGCGGTGCAGAACTTCGGCCCGACAGTGGAACTTGCACAGAGGAAGAAACAGAAGAACATGGGGAAAGCGATGTAGAAGGTGAAGATGAAGGGAGCGATCTTGAATCAGAGCCAGAAGAAGCTGAAGAGCCAAGCCAGGCCGAGCTTCACGAGAAGAAACTTGGCGAGGCTTTGGAGTCAGTGGAGGTGCAGGTAGCTCTGGAAACAGAACTTGCGCAGATGCTGAGCAGCGAAGCAAAGCCAGAGATGCCACAGAGCGGCCAAGATGAGCTTCCAAAAAGCGATGTGGAGAACCAGACCGATGAGGAAACGGAGCCCCAATCCCCGCAAAGAAAGGCAGCTCGAGCAGATGATTGCGGTCACGTCGTGAGCCTTGCTGATGTGTTGAAAGTGGCAGACTTGGCGAACTTCCACCCGCCAAAGGATGATACTGATGAACAAGCTATTGCACGGACAAGGGCATTCATCCCAGGCATGCTTTCATTCAGTGTCTTCATGCGATGTGGTGAAGGCTTGCTCTCGCGGGCTGCAGTCTTAGGAAGGACAAAGGCCCGCATCAGCCCATTTCATCAAGCAGAACATGCATTGGCAATGGCCCGGTCAGCCCACATGTGCGACGCAGGACTCTTGGGTCATTTTGATCTTTCCACAAGTAAACAACATTAAAGTATATAATTTAAAATATTAAACAGGGGTCTGCTTAGTTCTTCAACACCCTTGGTTTAAAAAGATGTTCCAACCATAATTCAATGTTACTTATTTTCCCAAAATTAAACAGGGGTCTGCTTAGTTCTTCAACACCCCTGGTTTAAAAAGATGTTCCAATCATAATTCAATGTTACTTATTTTCCCAAAATTAAACAGGGGTCTGCTGAGTTCTTCATTACCCTTGGTTTAAAATATGTTCAAATGCTTACCTGCTTGCTTTCTGAGGTATCTGGTGAAATTCCATGAAATTCCAGGTGGATTAGCCCCCAAAATTGAACAGGAGAGCTTCAGACACCTGTGGCTGATTTGGTAGATCCTCAATGTGGGTAGGGCAAGCTGCGTTTTTGTTTTTTGTTTTTTGTGGGGGGGTCATGAACTTGTGGAATGCAGGACGCCAAACCCGGCACCAACTTTGGTGCGATTTTGCAAGCCAGTCCTTGCAAACAGCAGGAGTGGAAGCGTCAGAAGGGAAATGCGTGACAAAGCTTGGTCCACCTACGAAGGTTGACAATGGACATGTGGTTTATCAGCTTCTTGTGGTGAAGCCGGCAGCTGCAGCGAGTGCGGGCAGTGTCTGCTTGAGGTTTTGCGTTCCGACATCTGTATGGCGAGTTGCTAGGAGAAAGGTCAAGTCAGGAAAACGACTGATGACTGAGGGACAGTTGCCCATCGAGTACATTTCCCGACTTCAAGTCATGCTTCTGATGCCCCGGCAGAACCCCAACAACAAATCATCTTTGGAACTGGACGGATCGCAGCTTGGAACGATGTTTTTTTTCATTATTTTTTAAATTTTGTAATTGGTTTTCATGTTTTTCATGTTTATTGCATACTTCTGTTCTCAATGTTTGCTATCTTCCATGTTTTTGCAGTTGGGAGTTTCCCTGTTTTCTCTGCTGTGTTTTTGAATATGTTTGCTTCTGTTTTTTTCATGGTTTTTTCGCTGGTATGCTTTGATGGCTAAGGGCCCTATCTCCTATGGCGACGCTTGATCCACTCGACGGAAGTGTCATCTACGAAGTTCCAGCGGCATGCTTCCAGGTCATTGATGGGCCCCACAGTGCAACTCAGTTTCAAAGCCACTAGACATGTTTGACAATGCATCCATCCAGCATGGGTCTTTAAATTCATTTAAATTCTTTTATATTTGTAAATATGTTTTAATATGTTGCAGTTAATTTTCATTAATTTCTATATGCATTCACCTCGTTATCGGATCCAAGCACGACAATGGCATTTCATGACATTTCATGACATTTCTATACATCTCTTTTATTTTTATATAATTTCTTTACGTACGCTATGACTCAACTGTTAGAAGCAACCATCCCCCAGAATGTTTGTGGTGCTCGAAATTTGTTTGAGAATGCTTGGCAAGGTATGCTTCAAAGTTTCGAAGGATGCCCTCAAAGCCTTCCAGAAGGTTGCCAAAAGCATCGTGCCATTGCAGAACGAAAAGGAGAAGAAGATCCCAAACCAGAAGATCTACATGACAGAGTTCGATTTCGTCAATACCTCTCATGGTCGAAAATGCCAAGTTCGATTTCTTGAGCTCATGAAGAAAGACTACGAGGCCCATCACCACAAGATTAGCGGAAAAAATGGAATCACAAAGCTTCCGAAAGGATATCAGTGCAAGTGGGAGGAGCTTTGTCACAGACTTCCGGGTTACTTCAGCAAGAGGTATTCCAAAGGATCAGCGACATGGAAAGCCTTGTCCGCCGAAGAGAAATCCCTTGGTTTTGGGGCACTGGTGCTCAAAGAATTTCAGAGCATCGCCCCCACTCCTGAAAATGGAGACAAATTTATGAAGTGGCTGTTGGATGTGCATATGACTGCTCCAGCAATTGTTGCTTTTGATCCAGAGCCAAAGACAGAGCCCTAAGGGTCCTGGCTGTTTTAGCATTTGTGCTTTGCAAGTTAACCAAATTGGTTCAAAATTAAAGGGTTCAAAGCGCTAGCGCACCAGACCGCAAGCGCAGTAGGCAAAACAATTCAAGACATGACAAAAGACACTGTAGGGGAACATGCATAAAAATGCGAGAGGTCAAAAAATGAAAGCTGAGGTCTGCAGTCACTGAACCACTGCCTGTTTATTTTCTACATGTTTGCTCGTTTTTGCTTTTTATTGCCAAGGAAGGGAAGCTTTAATTGAACCACCTCTGCTTCAGTCTATGGTTTAATTTCTGGCTTTTTGTGCTTTAGGTGGACTGGAACTTACCTCTTCATTGGTTTAATTTTTACTAAACATATTAAATGAGGTCCTTTCAGTTAGAGGAGTACTAAACTGGGCATGACCTGGTTTAATTTCAAAAATTAAACCAGGGTGGGGACTCCCCCCCCCTCCATTAAGGCAAGGGATATGGAAACACCATGGCCCTGAAGGACGAATGGAGTCCAAAATAGGCGTTTCCCGGGGCCGGAACGTCCCTTCTGAAATCTCCTAGAAAAAGCTTGCTATACGTTTCTCGATGCTGGCTACTGGGA
>Ga0126342_10020767_pt1 | contig 11009 bp, 8 predicted proteins | sample Cyp1metagenome_FD_92528 | JGI IMG/M metagenome (GOLD analysis project Ga0126342, IMG submission 92528) | Coral microbial communities from Lord Howe Island, Old Settlement Bay, Australia - Cyphastrea 1 metagenome | ecosystem: Host-associated > Invertebrates > Cnidaria > Coral ...
ATATATATATATATATATGTGTTTAACACATATATACATACAAAAACAAGTTGACTATGTCGAGATCAGGGTATGTTGATATACTTGGACTTTTTTGGCACAGAAAAATGAGTGCGAGATCGCAACTTGATGATCAAAATTCACCTGGAAGCTGCAACGTCTCGCTTTAGCCAGGAACTTGGTCAGGACGGGCCAGCGGCTGTGCTTGGCACGGGATGGTCAAGTCCGAGTTGCCGATCGCATCAAGGTCATGTACTCCCTGGTAAACTAACATAACTATTGAACATGGCCATAGAAATAGTTGATTTACCGATGAAACATGGTGATTTTCCAGAGTTTTTTGTATGTTTACCAGAGTGTACATCATCTCCAAGACTTCGCACATCTTGGTCCATGCCAGCTATTCTTCGCCACCGCCCCTGTTCGCAGTTGGAATTCAACAACAGGTCCTGGCTCACAAGCTATAAACATATATAAACATATTTGATAATTAGTTTCATGTTAAGGCCCCCAACCGTGAACAAAAAACAATTTCTGGTGGATTTTCACCAACTCCCAAAAAGATGAACCCTGAATAACCATCAGATTATCAGATCATCCCATTTAAGGGATAAAACATGTCAAAACATGAGACAAAACATGAGACATGTTTTGCCATGGTATCCGCCAAGCGGTTTTTTTTCCGATTCATCGCCTCCCATCCCATCGATCACGAAAAAAGAATAAATATGGTGGCTGCTTCCACCCAAAAAGGTGCGGTATGATGGCATGAAACATGAACACAAATTTGACGGAAATCGCTAATCATATGTTGGACATATATTACTGGTTGGTGGTTGACCGATCCCTCTGAAAAATATGATTTCGTCAGTTGGGATGACTATTCCCAAGATACGGGAAAAATAAAAGCCATGTTCCAAACCACTAACCAGATCAGATGATGATTATTATTATCCCATTATATTGATGATTATTATCCCATTATATTAATGATATAGTATAATATAGTATAATATGGTTCCATGTTCCAATATAGTATGATTATAATAGCGATTGTATCCAAATTAACATGGAACCATCCCAACTGGGACTTGGAAGACTACATTTTGACAAAAAGCCGGTAGCGATTCTCAAGGTCTTTGCTGAGGGGAGTGGTTTTTCCCCCCAAAAAAAGTTGGGAACCTGGAAATTGAAGGGACAATATCAGCGTTACCCTCTGGTAAACTAACATAACTATGGAAAATCACCATTTTTAATGGGAAAACTCACTACAAATGGTCATGTTCAATAGCTATGTTAAATTACCAGAGGGTATACCATCCTGGTGGCACACTGTTCTTCATCTTTTTGGGGCACAGCGTTTATCCCCTTGGGAATAAAAAACCTGTGGCCCTGGGGTGGGAAAGATGGCAAGTTGGGATCTTCCAATGTTCTTTGATGCATCAAGATCCATCAAGCTTTGCTTCATGGGATACCAACAGAACCAGAAGTGGAGGCTCTAAATCTGCCGATTAGAATCTGTCCCGAAAACTAGGTCACCAATCCACAATCCATAAATTTGGTCCATATACCATGCTACATCAGCCATTGAACTTCGCCAAAGCTAATTGATTTCTGAATGTGACATTTACATACATTTACGGTAACCGTCAACTTGCTTGAAAAATTATCCGCACCCGATGCTTATCATCTTTGTGATGCTTATGTCTTCAACACACGCCGATCTTTGCCATGTGGGTGTATGCACAAATCATCATGTTGGGTATGCCACAAATCCACTGCTTGATCATCATGTTTTGCAGTAATTTGTCTTGGAAGGTCACTCCATTGATCCACCAAGATGACTCACATCAGAACACAGCTTGGACTTGGGAAAGGGTATCATGATCCCTGAAGTGAGTCATCCGTTACATAGGCCCCACTTTTTGGAGCTGACTTCTGGGTGCGCACTTCATACAGGAATAGATTGATTAGATGGCTCTAACTTGGATCAAACCAGCTCGCACTGGGGACATGCAGGGATACCCGGATAGTCATTCAACTAATATGGAAAATCACATGGAAAATCCCCAGCTTCAAATAATTTCTGGTTGGTGGTGTACCTACCCCTCTGAAACATATGAGTTCGTCAATGGGAAGGATGACATCCCATATATGAAATGGAAAATAAAAAATGTTTGAAACCACCAACCAGATTTTGAAGAGGTAATTCATCTACAAATGGTCTACTTTGGAAGCCTGCTCCACTGCTATCCATACGAGTGGACCCAATAAAATCATGGCGACTGTCGACTGTTGCTGAATCAATCGCTTAAATGCCAATGTTGGTTCAATCTCACTTTCGAATTTGCTTTTCATCCCAATTATAATATACATTAATATATGATCATAATTGCATAATGACTTGTTACATCCCACTTTTCTAGATACTTTTCTGGTGGAAAAAAGCACGCGCGATTTCTGACAAAAGCGGCCCGGCCGCCCACGCAACTGGTCCCAGCCTAGCGCTTCCACCTCGACAAGGAAACGTACTTCGAAGTGGATCCCATCTTGCCGGCGCAAGTCCCTCAGGCAAGCTGCACCAGTCAAATTAACAAAGTGCTGGTGAAAATAATGGGCTAAAGGATGATCTAGTAGGATTTATATTCCAGGATTTGGCCTTGTCACCTGCAGCTCTTGGCCCCTTGCACATGGTCAATCTTCTTCACCCTGCTTTCTTTTTCAGCTGGTGAGTATATATCCCCATGAGCAAAGAATAAATGAAAGTCAGTACCCCATCCAGTTGGTTTACCGTTGTTATATCCACCAGTGCTAGGTGTTCATCAATCCCCAAAAAATAATGGGGAATCCAACACACCACCAGTTTTCATGGGATTTTTGCTGGGAGAAACCCAACAAGGTATCATTTTTTATGGAGCCAACCTTCATCACCAAGAACCTTAGTTTGGCGATGTAAACCAGATATCATTGGAGGGCCGGATATCGTTGAATCCCCCGAAAAAAAAAACTCGTGCAACCAGGCTTCACTTCAACTTCGCCGCGATCTTTATCCACCTCAAGGACCGATGGGCTGGTTGTTGACCCATTTCTGGGATGGTACATGTATCTACATCTATACGTATGGATTTGCTATCTACACTAAAGTAATATGGTAACATAGTAGTTAAATCATTGTTGTAAACTATAGCTAGCTACAAGGGACATTGATCCATCATGTCATGTCAAAATAGTCCCAGATGAGCAGTGCCAGGTGAACCTGCGGAAGATGAGTTCAGGACAACAGTGGATTACCCTAGGGTCAACATAAAGATGTGGAGAACCCACAGTTTCCCTGGGAAAGTAATCTACAAAATGGTGTGCCTTCCACATCTATGTCAGTTTTTTTCTAGGCGGCTAGATCCCCGATTTCTTGGTACGAGATCACCTTACAATATTTATATTCATCTTGGAACTGCTCAATTCACACCTTGTGGGTCAGTTGGGTATGTCCTGAAGGCCTTCAACTTGACCGAAAAGAAAACATGAGGAGATGCAACAACAAATCTGCAACAAAATCTGTTAAACAATCCAATTTATGGCGGAATAAATTGGATTCTGCTTGGATGCTTTACCCAATTCAGAACACACGCATCGGCTTGTGCCGGTGCATCATGGCATCATGCGCCGCATTGAATGACCACCCTATTCGGATATGCATCATGTTCAAACGCATCTGGAATATGGCTGGTAATATGACCGTGGATAAATGTCATACCATATTGGGGTATGCCATATGGATATGCTCTGAACTGGTTTCTACACCCGGCTAACTATATATATATACACAGTTACAAGGTACCACCCTAGTTTACAACTATGTTTGCCATCTATTGGGGTAGTGTTATGTTATAGTTATGTGGTCTAACTATGAACAAAATATACATACACCATAAACCCAAGTTTTTTGGCGCAAATTTTGGGGCACTCCTGACGCCCAGGCGCGACGTTGAACTTGAAGCCCGGACTGTCCCGAACCTCGGTCGAAGTAGTCGGAGAGATCTACAGAGATTTTTTGGGTTAGCCTCGGTAAAGTAACAGTTGGACCCTAAAAATTACCCATTTTGACTGGAAACTCTCTATGTTAGGGTAGTTATGTTGATTTACTGGAGGGTATTGGTTAACAGTAATTATATATATATATATATACCCACAGACGCCGTGTGTTGCCCAGACATTAACATTGAGAATGTCGTGCTGTCGAATATATAATAGGAGAGATTGCAGAAAAATACTGCGTATACGCAGTGTTTTCCGGTTTAGGATTCAAAGTTTTCAGAGCCTAGGTTTTAGGGTTTAGGGTTTTAGGATTTGGGGTTTTAGGGTTTGGGGTTTTAGGGTTTAGGATGGTTTAGGGTTTTAGGGTTTAGGGCTCGTCGTCTGGGAAATCTGAAAACACTGGCCCTGCGCAGGTGTGTGAGCATGTTGAAGGATAATGTTTAGACATGTTTAAAAGCCATTTGAACCTTCCGGGCAACACACAGCGCCTGGCCGTATAAATACTGTATAAAGTGTCACACACACATGTATATATATACAATGAATATTGATATATGTCTCTTAGCATCAACTATCTAGAGCTTATATTGATATGTTCATGTAGCGTGTATATATATATGTATAATGGATATCTACAATGTATATCCACGATGTATTGAATATAACTATTGTAGGTAGATAGTTGATAGTCAACAAGTAATACATCATGAAACATGAATATTAGTACATATTTAGACACGCATATACATAGACAAATAGACATGCTTGAAATAAACAAGTCTAACCCCTGAAAAGGGTAATTGCATACCAATATTTTACCTTCATCATCTGTCCATCTGTGCTGCTGCAAGTTTGTTGATGGTTGCACTCCATGTCTCTTGGTGATATCTCAATGATTTCAGTCCATGCAACTTACTGAGGAGTTGGGTCGTACAATGGTCGTATTTTAACATATGCAATGATCATATTTATGCGTTTATGTTTATATATATATAAATAAATGTTTAAAAACAAAAACATATCACTAATACGTGTATATAATATATACATATATATATATATAATTATATATATATATATAAATACACACATATTTGGTCCACCTAGAATGTATCTACCCTCAGGTTGCTTCCCCGAAATTGTGAATTCGGAAGCCGCAATCCACGTTTTCTGGTTGGTGGTTTCAACCCAATCAAAAAGACACGGTTTCCTGGAGCCAGTGTCTAATTACGAATGGAAAGCATCAACATATGAAACCGCAAACAAGTCTTGAGTTCGCTACATTTGTATGGGATTACCCTGCTCAGCTTTTGACGATTTCATAGCTATGTTTACCTGCTGTTTTTGTTAATTAGGAATTGATCAAAATTTTACAGCCCCCATGCTGCTTGGTTTCATAGTCACCCTATCCAAAAATTGCCACCCTCCAGTAATCAAACATGGCAACGGTAAATCCCACCAAAAAAATGATGGGAACATGTAGGAACATCATCTATAAATGGAGGATTTTCGAGCAAACGATGTTTGAGTACCGTCATGAAAAATCTCTGGAGACTTCGCCGGTTCCAAGAGCTTTCCATGGTCAAAGATGATATGGCTTATGGTCATCCCTCCCATCATGGGAATCCTTTTAGTAGACATATATATATGGTCGGTGGTTTCAACTGAAAAATATGAAAGTCAGTTGGGATTATTATTCCAAATATATGGGGAAAACATGTTCCAAAAAAAACGCACACATATGTATATATATATATATACACCTCTTCTTGGATCCTACTAATGGATTGATGATTATCCCCAAAGAGCGGTGTAAATAATCCAACTTTTGCTGCACATCTGCGAACGCGAGATGGCTATAGGGACGGATACCCTCCTGCAACATGTGCTCATCAATGAAGACAATCAACCAAGTAAGATGGAACAGAACAAATGTTAAGTGAAAGCACCTAGCGGCCATGTTCTAATTGCTTTACCAGCTACCAAGTCCAAAAATGCTGTCGACTTTGTGGATCTGGCAATGGGGGATTAAACCAACCACCCATTGCCCTGCCCAAGAATGGTGAAGATTCGCCCTTGTATCATAAACCCATAGCCTTATTGCATAGCCTTATTGCAACATGGAGCTTTCCTGAAATGAGGGTACCCCCAAGTCATCCGTGCTATTTTTGGATGTTCCATCTCATCAGAAACCATCCAGCTACTTGGGTACCTCCATGACTATGGAACCCCCCTAATATCATAGTGGTTACCTGGCTTACCTGGGGGGGTGCTGAGTTATCTCCAAGCGCAGCCAAAGTTCGGTGTCATCTTCATAGATACATGGCTTTGAGTCCGCACATGTTTCAGGACATCCTTCCTGAGTGCAGATCAACTCTGGTATCATCTTTCCCGGAGATTGCCGATGCCGAAATACACAGCAGGAATGGAACAAATGGCTCGATTTTTTTTGGAGTACTGATGGATCCACAAAAGGTTTCCTTTCAGGGTAATCCAACGTGACAACTGAAAATCCTAGTTATTTAATGTGGTCTTATTGGGAAAAGCACCATTTATAGATGGATTTTCCAGCAAACCATGTTTGATTACTGATGGGTATCAACGGTTTGGAGCCATAGAAAGATACATAAATATACAAAGATGCAAACAAGAGGTCCCCAAAAGGCAAATCTGGCCAGTGGGTCGTATGATATCATATCTACATCATATTATGGTTTCTGGTTGTTTTGCAACACTTTGGAACTGCGAAACGCTCATCCCTGGCAGCGGGTGTCCGACTGAAGGGCGTAACAGTCTTTGACATCGCATACTCTCTGGTTGTAAAAAACCTGAAGAACATCACAACCCTTTTTAACAGCTAAATCATCCAACAAAATGTGCCATGGTTCGATAGCTCTATGTGAAAAAATACCTCAGGGCAAAACGCTGTGCAACGCATCCAAAATTGACATGGAGCCATACAGGGCAACGCATGGCAAAATGAAAAGGCTGCAAGTTCCGACTCAACGTTGCAACGGGGACTTTGCACAACTGGTGATCACTCACGCACCGAGACATCGTCTCTGCGTCTGGGATCGCCACCACAGGATGCGGCTGCGCCACTGCCAAGAGATCTCTCACACGCAACTTTTGACCTTCACATTGAAATACTGCTCGCCACGCTTGTACACGTGGCCCATCCCCGAGCACTTGAAGAGGTTCCGACATCTTCGACATCATCACGCGGCGCCACTTCTTCTGACTTAATGTTCCCCCTTTGAACTGCAGCGCCCTATTTAAAAAAAAACAATACATGCTCCCAACCAATTTATGGAAAACTCAAAAATAATTCTGGGTATACCATACAGTATATACCCCTATTTGGGCTGGTCAGAGTTGGGGCATTCCCCCGCAAATTTCATGGGATTTATCAACACAATTGTGTGGGAAACTAGAAATCATGCTGATCTGGCTGCAGAATCGCAATCAGTTTGTTTTTGCTGTACCTCAACTTGGTCCATGGTCAACCAAAGGAATTCAATCAGCTCATATTCATGTTAAGTATTCCCCGAACTTGAAGGACGAAATGGTTTCGGGCAAAAAGGGCTGCATTTTTGAAAATGTCGGACGTAACTGTTGAAACTCAGGCCCTGAAGTGGCTGAAACCTGTCCAAAAGCAGTGTGTTAACAGAGATAATGAGGGTCTTAACCATCACAATCTGCCTCTATTTCTCGCATCAAATGGCCCTTTGGGATCCTTTGGGTCGTCGTATACCCCATCCCATCAGACCACAACAAATCCAAGCACCGGCCAGTCTCGGAAATAGAACCAGATAAATCCGGTTGTAAATGTATAATGTTGTACTGTATAGTTATTATGCATCTAATATCTAGTATCCATATCCATATCTCGTCTATACAGATATATATATATATATATATATACAATAATGTAAAATGGGTAGGTCACTACTTACTACAATGTGAGGCCCCCCAGTTATAAGTTGGTTTATAAGCCCCAGTAACTATAGTTATAAGTGCCATAAACCATAGTTACAGTCGACTGGTTTAGTTACATCATGTTTTCCCAAATCCATGCGTTTCCCTTGCGGAGAAATCGATGCGAGGGGGTCACAGCAGGGTCACATCAATTGATGTTTAGTATGCGTTTCATGTGTTGAAGTGACAGCACAGGATTGTTTTGCAAGTAGCCAACACGGTGGTACAGCCTAGAAATGATGTCACACCTTTCTCTTCAAAGCTGCTTGCGCTATGCTTTTTTTAACGCTGCCCGCTCACGGCGTAAAGCTCACGCCTTTCCCCTTTTGGGGACTTTGGCAAACCGCTGCGAGCGGTTAGATTCAGTAGCCTTGATCCACATCTCTCGGCTATGCTTTGTGTGCAACAACTTGCCGTTCACAACGGTTTTGGTGAACTCTGCAAACAAGGGGTTGGCTTTGGAGACCTTTGGCATCAGGGTGTTCTGCAAGTAAAATGCGGCCAAATGCCGCAGCTGGGCCCTGTTTTTGGGCAAAAACATGCACAACATCCAATTTGCGCACCCCTCCATAGTGTTGAGGTCATGCTCATCATCGCTGCAAGCTTCATCCTTTTCAGGTGACGCTTCGTGCACAGGCGGCAGCTGAGCTGCCGAGCTTGGGCCTGCTGGCTCATCACCACCAAACCAACGCCCAGTCCCACCGGCCAAGCCAAGGATCACGATCTGCTTGCCGTCGACCAGGATCTAGTGCCTCCAAAGGAGTCCAGAGTGAAAGAAGCAAATAGGAAGCAGTGAGAATGCCAAAGCACCATGGGAAACGCAGACGAAACAATGACACAGTACGCATAAGCGCATGTCAAGGCACTTTCTCAGATGATGCTGGCTCAGTGGTCACCTTGCGCTTCTTCACGGGAGTCGCCAAAGCCATCGCAGAAATGAAACGCAGACAGTTGCAAGCAGAGACCCAAGGTGGCTGCAGAAAGCGGTATGGGATGATCATCTGAAGAAATCAGAAACCCGCAGACGTGCAACTAAATCATAGAATCGATGCGACCCCCTCCAAATGATCCCACGCAAGGAAACAGAGACAGTTAGATACATTTTACACATATCGATGCGACTAAACCATTTGACTGTATTGGAGTTATAAACCAGCTTAGCTATCCTGGGGGCCTCACATTGTAGCCCCAAGAATATGACCCAATTCAACAGTTAGATCATCAACTGCCCAGGTCATCACGATGCCCAGCATCCGAATCATCCGGAACTGTCGCCTCCTAGGCACGAAACTCGGAGGGGTGAAGTGCCGTCGTTGTTGCCTTCTTTTGGGCTAAACAATTGGTTTTAAATGTGGGAAACTGATGGAAACTCGAGTTTTAGATAGTTTTATATAATAGCCTTTAAAGCTCTTTCACCTAGTTGTTTTTCGGAAAGTGGGCTCCAACCCAAGCTATCAAACCAATCAATACCTGTCACAGAGGCCCCATCCACGTCGAAGTTGAAATGTGTGCTGATGCTATGAACGGACCATCCAGATTGCACACAGCTGCATTGATTAAACTTTGACTTTGACCAAGGTTTCAATGGCCCCCTAAAAATCCTAAAATAGGTACCTTGGTACGTGGTACCCAAGAAAGAAACATATTGGGGTATCCTAATAGACCTTATATATGGTAGGTACCTTCGAGTTAGGTTCCTGAAATGGCCACTGAAGGTTTGTTGTTGCTTGCCTTTCCTAGTCTACCCACAAAAAAAAAAACACAAGACTGTTGTGGCTATCCCGGTAAATAATGATATGTGGCAAATCGTTCATTTCGAACCATATCCAACTGGGATGATACTTACCCAAGATTTTATATACACATAAAGGACACATACAGTATACATGCATTATTGTGTACACATACAGGATACATGTATTTATGTATATATATACATATATATATATATGTATACATGATATATGTATATTATAAGTAAATATATGTCTATTTGCATCCCACCCATGACAGTTCCTCTGCATTTACTGGAATCATTTGGGTAACTTTGCAATTTAAAGTCCGTGTCTTTGTCACCTAAATTCCCATAGTTGCTGGCACAATCTCTAGTCTTAGTCAAATTCAAAGCAGAACCCAAACAACTTACAATAATAATTGTTAATAATGGATATGCAATAATGGTTAAGGAGGTTTATTCTTATTAACTATTATTATCCACATGTCGAAGAGGTAAAAACGCCTCCAAACCCTTCGGAATTTGATTCAACATTTGGTAGCCAAAAATCCAATGCTTTGTCATCGTTTTCCAAGTTGAAATTGCCGGTTTGAGGTATTTGTTCATATTTGGAGAAAGACAATTTTTGTCAGGATACATCTTAGCTTTCAATTATGGAATAACTCTCCGTCTTTGTACACTAAACTTGGGTGGTTTTCGGTCATCATTTGGTAATAGTCCCGCATTTACGTGGTTGAATGAATACGCACAAGTTGTGGCTCAGAATCACATATTTCACGGTTAGAATCACGAAGAAAACCAAAAATTACCCAACTGATTGTTTCCGGAAAATACGGGGTAACCGGAAGTTCCAGCATCGAATTAGGGTAGTCCCTCCAATTTGGAAACCCCAGTTTTAGTTTTATCTAGATCCCAATGGATGCTTACTGCGAACCAATACCCGAATCCTAAGCATCCTGACTTCGTGACTTCGCAGTGAGGTCATCACACATTACATATATCACATATATCACATATATATATATATATATATGTGTATATGTAAATATATATATATACATGTATATATGTAAAGAGACATATATATATATATATGTATTATATATATGTATTATATATATGTATTATATATATATATATATGTATTTTATATAAGATGTATGTATATAGATATTTAGATAGATAGGTAGATAGATAGATAGATATGATAGAAAAAGCTATATATATATATATATGAATATATATATATGTATATATAAAT
>Ga0126342_10020768_pt1 | contig 11009 bp, 6 predicted proteins | sample Cyp1metagenome_FD_92528 | JGI IMG/M metagenome (GOLD analysis project Ga0126342, IMG submission 92528) | Coral microbial communities from Lord Howe Island, Old Settlement Bay, Australia - Cyphastrea 1 metagenome | ecosystem: Host-associated > Invertebrates > Cnidaria > Coral ...
CCACCTTTCGGTCAATCAGTGGCTTCGCTCTGCCATCCCTGATTCACAACAACCAACTTCTCCTATAGGTTTCCTATTTTTGAAACTTCCGCCACCGCCTTGTGCGGTACTACTGGTACAATTTTATGCATCTATGTGTATAACATATATATGTATGTATGTATGTATGTATGTATGTATGTGTGTGTGTGTATGTATGTATGTATGTATGTATGTATGTATGTATGTATGTATGTATGTATGTATGTATGTATGTATGTATACACATGTGAATCATATGAATATGTAAATGTGTGTGTAATATATACAGTCCATGTCAGCATCCCATTCCATGGCACCAAGCAACAGCAATCCCTGCAGGGAGGCTCAGAATCCCAGAGCCCACCAGGTTTTTTGCCTCGTGGTGTGATGTTGTGTCACCACTGCCATAAAGCTACAATGTGAGGCCCCCGTTCGATGGCTAAGTTGGTGCAAAACCTCCAATAACTATGGTTTATGGTACTTGTAACTATAGTTACTGGGGCGAATCTAAACCAACTTATAACTGGGGGGGCCCACATTGTACCATTTGGGGGATGGGTTTATATCATTGCTGGTACAATTTGGGGATATGCCCTACATCTTTCAAATTTCTGTTTCCTGTTCTAATCTTACTAGAAAAAAATGGGGTTCAAATGGATTTATTTGGTGGATCATCCCACAGATCGTAACGGAAATAACTGGGGTTCACTTTTCCAGTTCAAAAAACAAATGGGGGAGGAATCCGACGCTTTTTATAGGGTTGCTAACCATTTACTAAGTTGGATAATCCTCCAGCTAGATACAGTAGTTTAAGACTTCACTTTTTGTAGCAAAATGGCTCTCTGGGGTAGGCATTTTCAGACACACGCAGGTGGCATTTCAAAGGCTCATCCAACTCGCTCATAGATCCTGATTTGCAACATTTTGCAACTGTTCAAAACAGATGGCGGTCTCTTGACTGGTTTTCTGACACGAAAATGAAACAATAGTTGTTGATTTGAGCAGCCCTAGTGACAATTGCCCTGCAAAACAAAAATAGGTACGTAGTGCTGCTAAAATCAACAACTAAAGTTACTAAAATCACTAGTGTCAATACCCTCTGGTAATTTGGTACATAGCTATTGAAAATAGCCCATTTAGTTCGTTGATTTACCCATATCAAAAATGGTGGATCTTTCCACCGTATCGACGTCTCCTCAAGTCACGAGAATCGACCGACAAAAAAAGGGGCGGTGGCAACATCGCAATGGATAAGGCCCCCGGAGTCCATGAGAGGTCCTATTTTTGTTGCAAGTATCCAATACAGTTGTGGCCATTTATTAGTTATAACTGGTTATAAATGGGATTATACATTCTATAAATGGGGTTATAAGTACTTATAACTGCTAAAGGGACATAGCTGTGCTTGTTGCTGGGTATCCAACTGGGTATTTTTTTAAAATTAATCTCAGAATTAGATGGTTTAATACTAAAAGTTGATCTTTTTTCTGTGGAATACCCCAATGTTCGATCCACGGCCGATTTAATTCATCCCATACAAGCATACAGTCATGTCACAGAAAATCTATAGTTTTGAAAAAATAGTTTGATTCAAAAGTGACATCCTTGGTTTGGACAAATCATGTTCAGATTGGATTAATTATATCTAATTATCCCCCGCCACCATGAATGGATGGATCAGTAAATCCCCCCCCTGCAACAAAGACAAACAACCCGACCCGAGGAGAGAATAGTTTTTGTACAGAAAAGTTGACCCGGCTAAACCTTCGGGGCATGCTTTATCTAAATCCCCAAATCCACAAATATCTAAATGCATCGGACAGGGGGTAGCCTTGAACCGACTCCGAACCCACAATAAAAAGCAATGTTTTGGTACCTTTGATAAAGTGACTGTGTTTTCTCTGCTCAAATTTGTGGTGAATATGTTTAGCATTGATTAGCTTTCAAAATCGACTTTAATAGTGAAATACATTGCTACCTCAACCTTCTTCATAAAGCTTTCCGCAATATTATAAATATATAGTTATATATATATATACTAGTATTTGTTTTTAATTAGGTCTGGAGTCCCCAAAATTAGTTTGGCCCTAATTTTATTTGGATGTGGATATTGCTTGAGGCAGGAGCGGTTAATGATCAGATCCAACATCATCATTTGCTTCAGTAGACCCTCCAAATCCAAATACTCCCAAAAAATGTAAAAGAACAAACAAATGGATAAAACGATGGTAAGACGCAAGATTTTTTTTTAAAATGGGTACTTAAGGAGGATCTATAAGTCTCCATTTGTTCAGTTGAGTCGCTAAGTTCATACTGGCAGCACTGACGCTATTCCCCTCTGCCGTGCCCGCAGCGCTGTCCAACGCAACGGACGGCGGACGACCACGAAGGGACGGTGCCGTGAAGCTCCGTGGGCCACTGGAAGGTGATGTCGGGAGGGAGAAGCAGAGGCACCTCAGGGAAACCGTCCAACAATCTGACCATGACATACCATGAATGAAAAACACTGGCAAGTTGCCAAGCTCGGTTTGGCTTCCCATGTTGACTCTGCTGCTTGATAAATGGAATTCCCCACATGCTCGGTGGCGAACTCCCTTTCCAAAAAAAAAAATGTGGTCAAATATCTGGCCTTTTCAACATGGATGATAAGTATAGTGATAATATGAACAATGAATGGTTGGTTGAATTTTTAAATAACGAAAAATGAATGGTTGGTTGGTTACAATGTGAGGCCCCCCAGTTATAAGTTGGTTTATAAGCCCCAGTAACTATAGTTATAAGTACCATAAACCATAGTTATTGGAGCTATAAACCAACTTAGCTATCTTGGGGGCCTCACATTGTAAACATAAACAACATATTACAGAATACACCCCCATAAAGCATATTCCAAGATGGTATGGGTGAAAATTGGGGTACCAAAGGGCTCACATCGTTGGTGAACTTCAGTAACCCATCACTAGCACCATCCATTTTGGGGGTTGATGCAAGCCGCTCCCAGTAGAATTGTAAAGTTGCCGTATAACTTAATATAACTCCAATAAGTTTGTGGCAAGTATATGCAAGTATAGCTATACTTCATGGGGTTTATAAATCTGGGTAAATTATACTATTTCACTAACCTGAAATAAGGCTATTTGGGGATGATTCCTCTATAACTCACCATGATTCCAGGGTTCGGGAGAACAGGGTTCGGTCGCAACATAATTTACCCAGATAAATCTACAATGTGAGGCCCCCAAAATATCTAAGTTGGTTCAAAAAACTCCAATAACTATGGTTTATGGTACACAACTAACTATAGCATTCCTGGGGCGAATCTAAACCAACGTTCACATCACTGGGGGGCCTGACATTGTATAAACCAACCAGAACATAACTGGGTGCCCCTTTACATCTTCAGTAGTCCAAGTCACACACCCAGCGACAATGTCAGCGCCGGCCCAACGAGGCCGCGGCCGCGTTGGGCCGCGGACGGCCCACGTTGGGCCGCCATAAATCGCAAGAGCGAAATTGGTGGGTGATGTTTCCTGGTGTTTTTTTCTTAAGGGGTTATATGTGTGATGTGTTTACCCCCCCAAAATTGGGATTAGCTGTAGGGATTTCAAGCAAACCACATGAATAATGTCGATTCAACCAAAAACAAATATAGAGTTGATGGTACATACGGGCCAGATCAGGACTTGCAACATGTTTTACAGCAAAGAAATACTAAATTGTGATTGATGATGGTTTTCTTTTCCTCCTAAATGTTATACTTGTGTCACTTCAAACAACCCTTGGGTGATGGCCTCTTCAACGGCCAAAAAACATTGTGGCCATCCAAGATTCCATGATTCCTTCGAAACATGGTGCTGCAGTTATGGCCCCAAAATACCAGTTATAAGTCAGTTATAATGTTATATACGCCTATTTATGGAATTATAACCCCATAGAAGTAACCATAGAAATAATCAAAATTTCACTGGTAAATGGCCAAAAAACATTAAAAAAAACTGTAATACTGCGTCGAATACTGGCAACTCCGATCCTCATCATCTTAATCTGGTTGGTGGTTTCAACCCCTCTGAAAAATATTAGTCAGTTTGGATGATTATCCCATATATCATGGAAAATAAAAGCCATGTTCCAAACCACCAAACAGTAATGTTTGTTGACTTCAACCTGCCATTTCTTGCCCATCTTGATGGCTTCTGACTTCTGGTGCGCTCAGTGATGGTGAGCTCTAGCTTTGTCACTAGGGTATAATAATTTTCCCAGTTCAACGTGTTGTATTCATTGAGGCGGTATGCACAAATTTCAGACACACCTTCAAGCCTAAATGCAAGTTTTGAAATGGCAAACGCCGGTCATTTTTGATCACTGGTGACACATTGGCGGCTCCGTGTTGATTGTGCGAGCATTAGTCCCGAACAAAAACAACAAGACAACAGCTCCTTCAACAGCGCAGAATCACAGAACATACCCTGCTGGAGTAGAATGACATGTAAAAAAACATGGTTTTCCAAACAAATCATCGATCAACTGTTGTTGTTCGATACTATAATGATAATCAACTGCAAAGTAATAGAATGAAATCTCACTGATGTGAAGTCTCTGAGAGTTTCTATCCTGGCGCGCAGCCAAACATCACCCAGCTAAGGAAAACTTGCCTCAATGGGTTAAAGGACCCTACCATCATGTACTGTAGGAATGTGCACATACAAATTATATAGTTATAATTATACATATATAAGTAGGATTAACATACCCATTCACCCACTAGTAGTTAAACAGCTTTCGACGAAACATTCTTAAAACGGTAAAACATCGAACTAAATGGGCCATATGTTCCATAGCAAGCTGTATCGTTCTCTGGGAGAAGAAGTCGACATTTTGCGACATATTTTTATGACAGCTACATGGTTCAACCGGGTGTCCCCCAAGTGAAATGTGTGTTGGTCTGAAAGGCCATCTAAATGTAGATACTTTCTGATTGTTTATGAAGCTATGAAAAAATGCCCATTTGAAGATGATTGATGATGATTTACTTCAAAAAACGCTGGTTTTCCAGAGCTATATTTAACTCCCAGAGAGATCCAAAGAGTATATCTACCATACATGCATGCAATGGTTAGTTTAATTAATCACAAATTCATGTATCAATAGTATGGTTATATAAATCAACCGCCAAAAAATCCCTATGGATCCAGCCGTACCTTCTCAGGAAGTATTTCGGTACTAGGGTGTGAGTACCCTCTCAGGAAGTACTTGGATCCGTACGGTATGGCATTTAAATCATCCATAATAGTTAGGCAAACCGAATAGTAAAACATCCCTAGCCAACTACATGTTATCTCTTAAGTAAACCCAAAAAAAGTTCAAACAACTAATCAAATCAACATATAGGCATATACGTATACCACAGCTACATTCATATATATATATATATCAAAATATATCTATATTATTTAAAAATAATATGTATAGTTTGCTTTACCCCCAGGTACATTCATATATATAATATAATATAATAAAATAAAATATAATAAAATACAATTTAAATAAAATATAATAAAATATAATATAACATGATATAAAATAAAATAATATAATATAATGCAATATAGTATAAATAAAATATAATATAAAATAAAATAAAATAATATAATATAATATAATAGAATAAATATATGTACACATACATATACATAATATATATATATGTAAAAAAAAAACACTGTATTAGGAACCCTGGGGTGAACCAACAAAGATGTAGAAAATCACCATTTCAACAGGTACTTCATCCATAAATGTGTCATTTTCCGCATCCATGTTAGTTTACCCTAGGGTATATCCAGGTTTCCCCATTCTTATCTCTCTGCTTGACACATCCTGCCTTTCCACATCCTGAGATGCCCCAGCCCTGGCACCCTCGTCCACCTGGCAGGTGAAATCATTCTTGAAATTTCTGGGGCCAATATTAATGTAGGTACCTATGCATATACATTATGTATATACATACACATGTAGGAATCCCAAAACGGATAGGAACATAGTAATGCATTCTCTGTTTGAGTAGGATCTTACTTTTCTATCTCTTTCTGGGTCTGTATTTTAATATACACACATTCCCAATAGATTCCTCAGCTATGGAACATATTGTAAAATGAAATCCGATATCCCCAACCTTCAGCAAATCCAGGAACATTTGATTTTCCGATTTAACCATCAAACCGATTCGTTGAGGATCCAACCATCATATATAGATCTAATCATCAAGCAGGAAATCACCAACAGCCGGGTCAAAGAGAAGCCGACTGTACTCCAAGTGTTTGGCTAAACGGGTGTGGGTCTGCCGTCTGGGCAGTGGATGCTGCCCATTTCTCGTCTCAGGCTATCTCGCTCCTCTCTTGTCAACCTGCTGTGACCTTCATCTGCCCCTGCTGCTCGGCCCTGATTGCGCACTCTGACACAACCTGCTGTTGAAGGCTGTGGATGCAAATCTGCATGGCCATAAGCGCAGTCATTGGCTGCATTGCCACCATCGCGCCAGGCTACAATGCCAAGTCTTGGCGCAATCCAGGTTGCACCGAATCCAGCGATTGGCAGCCACCGCTGCTGCCAAGCGTGCTTATAGTGCTCCCGGTACCAAGCATCTGGGAACGAGCTAATGAGCCGGTCTGACCACGTCTTTGGCTCCTTGTACTTGTCTGGGTGAAGACAGTGGTGATGTGGTGTATCTATTTTATCACATATATCGATATAATATCCCAACAAAATTGGCCTCCATGAGATTCCTCTATGGGGATTCTAATCCCATATGCTTCATGTATGATGGTATCATTTACTCACATGATAAAGCATTGGATTTCCGGGGCTGCTACATTTTCAGACAAGCCGATATCGCGTATACATGAACTGCGCACTCCAGTTGGCCGACCGCGCGCTTTCCTGCGAAGGGTTGTCTTTCAGAACGTTGGATTATGGTTTCAGTCTGCGATCCATGGGTAATGTGCTAAAACCTAATTAGCCTAATAAGACTTGGATACCGCTCTTTACATCTCCTTACCACCTATTTCTGAACTTCGGAGCTAGTGGGCTAGTCTATTAGTGGGTTTACCGGGATTCCTCGGGATCGCAAAACAAACACGTTGGCGCCAACCAGAAAACGCTTTTGAACTCAATGAACTGTGTTAATTTCGTCCATCTCATCTGGCTGGAAAGTGCTACAAACCAAAGTTAAGATATTCTATAGGAGATTTTGGAGGTCCATATTTCTCGCAACTTAAACTCCATTGCGTAACTACAACGCAATATTTTGAAGGAGCAATGCTAATCATTTACAATTGTTTTTTTTAAGCTATCCACGGCTATCCACCAATTATTATCCATTTAATTGGTTTTATCCATTTTGTAACTACTTAGGGGTTTACTGAAATGGGGGTACCTCAATAGCTGGATGGTTTAATACAGCCATGTAATGAGATGGAACCAGCAATATCCAATAAGTTGGTGCTTCATCAAGCTAACTTGTCTGAATGTATGGTAAATCAAAACAAATATCCGGGAAAATTATAAATGCCACATCTACAGTTTTTGTTCCCCGATGACTTCAATTTGTTCATCTCTTTGTAGATGTAGTTGGTAGGTCTAGGTATAATACATATACATAAATATATATTTATGTGCGTTGTATTTAAAATAACAAAAAATGAGAAACAGATACACACACACACACCTTATTTCCCTTGTACCACTCGGTGTCCGACCTCCGTGCCCTGCGTCTCCACGCAACTGAAGGTACCGAAACTGGGCGGCGTAGTGTCCAAGGTTCGGACCTCGGCTTGCATATTTTCCATGAGGAAAACGTGGCAAACATGTCAAAGATTCGGATTATGTATATATAATAGATACATATGCGTACATCATATGCGTACATATATGTTTGTATATAAAAAGGTGTATATATATATACATCTATATATTCATACAATAGATATATGTATATGTATATAATATGTAAATATAGATGTGTATATATATTTATGCATGTATGAACAGAAAATGTATTTATATATGAAAATATGTATATGGTTAAATGTGTATATACACAAACACAATTATACACAAATGTGTATATCTAAATGTACGCATAAGATGTTTATGCATGTGCTTAAACATTATGTTTTTTTTAGTTACTACATATGTGATCATATGTGTATATTTAAGGTTGTTGGGACCAACCAAAACCGAACAAACAAAATACATCAACACAATTCAACTCACGCTAAACGTCCAGGCATGCAAAATAAAAAATACCATCACACGAAAGGGTACGCAACGCAGAATGATAAAAAAATATGGAAATGGATACCGACACAATCAAGTTTGTAACATCCTGGACCTTCAAACGCTCAAAATAAATTGTCTGCTTAGGCTGTGGCCTAGTTTTCTATAGCGTTGCTCATTTTAAAGAAAAAACCTTTGACCCAAAGCGATCTCATTTCCTGTTTTCATTGGTGTTTAATTAGGAAAGATTGTAGTCGGCAAACATACGGCCGATTATTCGAAAAACTCCCCAACACTGTATCATTAACCTGGGGTAATGGAAATTTGACCTTAGCCATGTCAAAATAATTACCAATTAGAAAGTTGTTGCCGCCCAAATGTTGCTTTTGGTGGAGGAGGCACCAAAGTCAAGAAAAACAAACTTTGTTTTTCGATCAAAACAGACTCAAAAATCCCTCAAGCGGACTCAAAAATCATCAAGCGAACTCAAATTCCAAAAAGTGTATGTTTGTAATTTCAAATGTTCAGTCTACGGGCCAAATGGGGTAAAAAAATCCCAAGATTGATGCGGTATGTTGTATAAAAGATGCCAGATGCAGCGGCTTAACCGCTACGTATAAAACTGAAGCATCATATCGATCATATCATCAATGAAATTGCTATGTTGGATTGATTCCATGGATGCGGGATTGGGAAACGCACAGATTTGCACCAAAATGCTCAAATATGTCAATTTTGATCCAAACGCACAAAAAAAGTAGTGCAACACACACGCTGAAAATAAAACAGGATTTTGCAGCTCCAGGATCACAAATATCAAGGAGGTTGTAGGCCAAGTCTCCTGCCTGGGACTCCTTGCGCTTCGCTCTGTGGCCAACATATGCGCAGAAGTCGCCACATTGACTGTGGGAATTTCGTCGTCGTGGTAGCAGTGCACCTGTCAGGTTGCTCCGCGAATCTGTGCCGTTCTAATGGAGGTGTTCCCTACATATAGGCGCTGATGCAGCTGGGTCCACCCGGAAGTTTTTGACTCAGGGCCAAAGCGGTTCCATTGCAACGGGGCGGCCTGGTGCCCTTAACTCATCCATGTGCCTTTTTGCAGCTCGTAGCAATGGGCCAGCCTGTCACATTCACTTGGATTTGCCAATTTATAAACCTCCACTTGCTGGGCAGCCTGGACCTTGGTTTACAAAGGTGCGGAATCATTTTTGAACACGCAAGACACAACGTGCGGAACAAGCATAAATTACTCATATCCCCCTAAGGAACCTAAAATAAATAGATCCAACACGAAACCAGTATTTAACATGTGGGAAGGTACTATTTGTTGTTTGCGAAATCTCTAGTGTGTCTTTAGAAATTATGCCCGCTATTGTCACGCACATTTCTTGTGTATTTGAAAATTTTGAAAGTTATTCTCTTTCTTGGCTGCGACTAAGCCACTGTAGGGAGCCACTTCGGGTGGATTGCTTAGACTTGTGCATTTCCGTTTTCTACTCTCTCTCTCTCTCTCTTTTTCTCTCTCTCTCTCTCTCTCTCTTTTTCTCTCTCTCTCTCTCTCTCTGTCTCTCTCTCTATCTCTCTATGCACGCATGGCAGAAATGCGCGTTCTTCACTCCCAAACGTTAATTGTATGAAGAATTTGAAAAACGCACAAGGTTCAGTTGCAAGAATCTACGATTTTGAAACATCACAAACAATTTACACCATGTTCCATCATGTTTAGATAGCCAGACATAGTTCTTGGCTATTACCCATGCTATTCACCAAAGAAGCCGGTCAAGAAAGAAGCGCCTTTGGGGAGCGTCCAACCCAATGGAACCTTGTCCCGGCGGAACAGTCATGGACTTGCACACGGTAGCCACCAACACATTACATGTTACCATGTTTATATTATATATATATGATATATATATATATATATGATATGTATATATATATATATATGTGATATATATATATATATGTTACCTGTTAAAGTGATGATGTTTTAACTATGAAGAATTATATATAAAACAGTGTTATTTTCCTCAGCGATGTTAAATTACCAGAGAGTATATCCATCATACCTCCAATTGTTTATAATCCAGTGTATCAATAGTATGGTTGAATCACTCGCCAGAATATCCCTATGGATCCAGCGGTACCTTCTGAAGTATTCTGGGGGTGATTTAGAAGGTGAAGTACCCTGTCATTAAAGAGCCCTGGGATACTCCTCAAAGGGCTACTCTTAAAAGTTGCTATCCTCGCCAAACAAAAAAGAACTGAAAAAATCTGAACAAAAATTTCAAAATTTTCAAAAAATAAACAATCCACGCATTCCAAAACAATTTCAAATAAATAAATAGAACAGGAAAAACGGAACAAATTCAAAAAAAATGACTGTTGAAAAAAAGATCAAAACAGATTGAAAGAAAAATATCAAAAACATATTTTTTTAAAAAACGCTCACAAAGAAGCGTTCAAAAAAAAAACGAAAAATCAACAAACAATCAAAAACATACAAAAAACATACAAAACTCAAAAGTAAATAAATAACAACAGAAAATCAAGGAAAAACAAATAGAAAAAAAAACAAAACAACCATATTAAACAAAAACAAGAAAAACAACAGAAATATGTTTGTTTTTGTTTTATTTAAAAAAAAAAACAAAAAAACAAAACAAAAAAAAAAAAACGAGAAATAAAAATTTAAAAACAAAACTTTTTTAAAAAAA
>Ga0126342_10020769_pt1 | contig 11008 bp, 4 predicted proteins | sample Cyp1metagenome_FD_92528 | JGI IMG/M metagenome (GOLD analysis project Ga0126342, IMG submission 92528) | Coral microbial communities from Lord Howe Island, Old Settlement Bay, Australia - Cyphastrea 1 metagenome | ecosystem: Host-associated > Invertebrates > Cnidaria > Coral ...
AACATCCAAGATGGGTTCCCGAAGCGGGAGCTGGTTCACATTGTGCCAGCCTGGGCATTGGCATCCTGTGGTGAAGCATCGAGCCAAGGCCGGGAAAGTGGCAACCAGTTTCCGAATAGGCGCGGCAACAAAGTCATCCCACTTTGAAACCACCAACCAGCTAATCTACAGTAATACTTGTTATATCATTGTTATCTGAATACGGCCATTTGGGGATGATTTCAATTGCATTGACCGTAAATTTCAATCACAGTGAGGTCTTCATAATTCATCCAGATGTTTTGTTTCTCATGGGAAATTCTGAACAGTAAATGCTTTATTTTCTCCTCCAGTTTGTAGTGGGATGCACAATCCCATGGTTTGTGGATGATATATCCCTCTGAGTCTTTATAATTTGTCCCGATATTGTGGCAGATTGTGGTTTTTGCTGCTTAAATCCCAGTAAGTCTCATTAACTCACCATTTTTCTTGGTAAACTCCTATTCAAACAACCCATGCGTTTTTTGTGGCCTCGCCTTCATTCTTATCCTTGTACTTTTCGGCGAAGACTAGCTCAACATTGTGAGCCTTGAGGAGATGAAGAGGTCACAATGACACCGGGTACCAACACATAGTCCTGGGTAAATTATCATATTTCACTAACTAAGAACTACCAGAATGTGTTGGTACTCAGAACGTACCCATGATTCTGGTACCAACCATCCCCTAACGTGAATCTTGCGGCCATAAAAGGGGATGATTTCCCTATATCTAAACCATGATTCCAGGCTTCGGGAGAACAGAGTTCAGCCGTGATCAAATTTACCCAGATAGTTGGATATAATGGAGAATGAGGATATGCGAAAACATTGGGATATATCATGATATATCAACCAACCATAGGATATATGGTTTGAAGATGGGCTAAACATCCCAAATGGCAATTGTTAAAGAATAATGACGATTTATTATGAGTTATTGACGGATTTTTGGCTACCCTATTCTCAGACGCTCATGTGAACCATAATGCCATAAAACCATGATATTTTCCTTGGGTGAAGCTCGGTGCATAGACCGGCAATCCACGAACTCCATGGAGCTTCAGTTGAATCTTGGTTAAAAAAAACATCAACGGGTTGGATATACTGATTGGTTAATGGGTAATATCAATGGTTAATATCAATATACTGGTTATTATCAATGGTTGGATATACTGGTGTTACCCATCATTAACCATATAATAACCATATATAATGGGTAATATCAATGGTTATTATATGGTTAATGATGGGTAATAATAATCTGGTTGGTGGTTGGTATACCTACCCCTCTGAAAAATGATGGAGTGAAAGTCAGTTGAGATAATGACATTCCCAACTGAATGGAAAGTCATAAAAGTCATGTCCAACCAGTCAAACATGGGATTTGAAGAAACAATTGTGTTTTCTGTTGTCTGAAGATAAGCGCACGTAGGTTTTCATTCACTCATGTTGAGCACGTTAAAACATATCCTGCTAATGACGGATTGTTTTTTTTGGGGCAGCTATAGCGGTTGGTCACGCTGAAGACTGGTCGGTTGGAATTCACCACTGGAATATTTCATGGGATGTAGCCGATGTAGCTAGCAATGTATGGGATGTTGGGTATATGGGCGGATTCCAAAGGATGGGGATTTCTGAAGGGGACTCCAAGTTTTCATCCTAAACTTCAACCAGGGGTGCAAAAAGGTACCTCCAATGTTGAGAAACACCCGGATACCCCATTTGATTCGATCAGCAGATGAGGTTCACTTCTCGACGTCTGATGGGCCCTGACATGTGTCCTCCGAGTTTTATGGGGGCCCGGACAATTATCAGCTAAACATCATCTATAACACCCTGGAAAAACGCATCTATCGTCTTGGGCACATCTAATCTATCAAACTTGAAATTTGAGTCAGAAACTTGCAGCAGTTCCTACCAACAATCATTTCTTGGACTTTGTCCGCCAACGAAGTAATTGCAATTTACAGTTTGCCCAGATTCTTGGTTGTATCGGACTTCTGGCTTAAATCACCCCAAAATACCCCATAATATCTGGGTCAAGCAGTCAAACATCCGCATAAAATTCCGGATGACACCGTGCTGTCTGCAGCTTGGAAGCCACCAAAGCACATGGGTTCTTCATTCGAAAGGGCAGCTGAAACATGATGGGATCAAACCTGGCCAGGCGATACCAGGTTCGCATCAGATAGGACATCTTTATATTATGTATATATATATATGATATGATATATGTTTATGCATATATATATATGTGATATAGAACAATAAAATATTCCATTGTATCATAATGTTTAACTATCAAATCTATCAACTATAGGTGTAATGATCATCAGATGTGATATCCCATTGTTTTGTGATTCATCACATTTACTGGTCAAATCACCACATGTTAATCCATCAGCAGAGGCATTGAATCAATCTGAGGGATTTGCGATCCAGGCACCCCCAAACAATAAAAACATATGAGCAGTGTGAATTAAATCCCTCTATCATTCCATTGAAAATCCTGGTTAAGAACGGGATTCCCCGTTCTTGGATTATTCGAATCCCCAAAATATGATCCCAATAATAATAGTGTTGGATTATGAAAGAATCCCCAATATATATATATGTATATATATATATGGTAGTAATGGGATTATAATACCCTTTATATATTGGATTACAAACCCTGAACTGATCATGAACCAACATGGGGTAGATCACAGCCGCTCACAAATACCCCTTAATCGATTGCCGAGTCTCATCGACTAATCCAAGCATCAGTCGCACCAGTCCAATCAGCATCACGAAAAATCAAATGTCATTAATGTGAAAAATCAAGTATACCATTTATCAATCTGTTGGTGATTCAGGTGTTAAGTGATGTACAAGTACAGTTATAATATGTTATAATTATATGGTATAATCTCATATAATCGTATTCTATGTGTTGTGAACAATCAATATTTACAAGTCACAACAAAAAAAGTAAAGTCATAGAATCTCTTGATCTGTTTGGCCATGGAATCTCGACGTTTTCCGGCCACAATTCGTACCAAATCTTCCGGATTGGTTCCTCGAAAAACACCAACAGTTCGAACCCTTCGAACCCTGGGAATTACCCGGCCTGGTAAACATACAAAAAGCTATTGAAAATGGCCATAGAAATAGTGGATTTACTGGATTTACCCATGAAAATAGCATGGTGGATCTTTCCATCGTATTTTGTTAACGTTTACCAGAGGGTATGAGACACCTTCCGGCAATCTAACCTGGCACTGGAAGGTCTCTACAAATGAAGGTCTTAGTGGGGAAAATCGTCCATCCATGTTAGATTTGCAATGTGGCCATGTTTGGGTGAGGGTAGATATAGATACCCTCTGGTTATTTAACATAGCCATGGAAACTTGCCCATTTATAGATGATTTTCCCATTAAAACCTCCATTTATAAGGGATTTTCCATGGCTATGTTAAATAACCAGATTTTAAATCGCATTTCAAGCATCCCGAAACTGTATCTTTTTACTGGAAACCCTGATTTTGTTTTATCTTCATACCCTCTGGTAATCAGCTCCGCGGCTGGATAATCCACCATTTAGTTCCTTGATTTTCCCAGCGAACTAAACCTCCACTTACCCTCTGGTAAACTAACATAGCTATTGAAAATTGCCATTTATATTGGATTTCCCATTGAAAGTGATGATTTTCCATAGTTACGTTAGTTTACCAGAGGGTATAAGCTATTTTCCCATTAGACCTCGATTTTGATTGGGGATTTCCCAACAGCAGGGTAATTGTTGGACTGCATCATCCGGCAAACCCCACAATGGGCCACCGCAATAAAGCCGTTTGGATATGAGCCAAACTTCATCACTCGCAAATAAGTTTCTGGTTGGTTGTTTTAACCATCTTGAAACATATTTGTCAATGGGAAGGATGACATACCATTAAATATGAAATGGAAAATAAAATTAATGTTCCAAACCACCAACCAGGTTTGATGGTTGCAGATCCTAGACTGTCCAAATGTTCATTAAAACAACATGGTGTCCTGTCTTGTAGGTGCTCTCAATCCATCCCAAACTTGTGACTGTGGAATTGGGATCATCATTCCGACGCAGTGACGTTGTGTAGCTGTACTCATTATTGGATGATTGGTATCCTGATTGATTCGGAAATCCAGCCTATAAAACACATTAATTCAGCATGACCCAGCTTAGATTGCAACAACAAAATTAGTTTGTGGCGTATATATATATATATATATATATATATATATGTATATGTATACATACATATATGCCTATGCAGAAATACCAATCATTTTCCCCCAAAAAGACCATATTATATAGAACTTTTTTTTTCAGGATGTTCTGGCGTAAGTGGGCTATATCCCATTTATAAGTGGATTAACCCGACTTATCCCACTGATAACTGGAAACTAAGCCACTTACGAAGTGGGATGAGGCACTAAATGTATCATATATTATTATTATGTATATATATATATATTATATTATGCATCTAAATACACTTTCCATTTATGGCAACAAAAAAACACCTCGCCCACCATTCACATCTGCGCCCCCCGGCTTTCGTTGGAGGCGGCCCACATCCACAGAGGGAGGGGCAAAGAGCAAGTTCACCTGAATGAATGGGGACGATGAAGGGGACAATATGAAGAGGCTTTCTTGGGATTGTAATGGCATTTAATGGTGATTTATGGTGATTTCTTGGGATTATAATGGGGCTTAATGGGACTTCATGGACATATCATGGGGTATAACATGGTGTTGACAATAAGGCTGACAAAGGGTTTGAAGCGTACATCCAGTATATTAGTATATCTTTATATACCTTAAATAAAACAGACATGTTCGTCCCAGCATGCAGTGCTTCTCAACAGCAACAAAACATGCAATGACTCAGCATGCACCTTCGCGACAGATTTTATCATCATTGATACCAATTTCCGCAACCTCCCCCAACCACCCCCACACCCCAGAAAAAAAGAACTTGGGCGACTAGATGTATAAACATTGTCTGCTTCGCTTCGTCAGTCGCTAATAGCAATATGAACCAGGACAAGGCCGAATGGCTGACAAAAAAGGTAGTTGCAGAGACAGCATGAATGCAGCCAATTTAAAACTCTGAGTCTGATCTTTTGAAAAAACCTCGTTAATTTACCAACTTCCTTGACGGTTGCCTAAGGCTAAGAATCACATCCACCTTGCTAGATGATCATCGCAGTTACCCTGAGGCAGAACATCCATCTGCACTTGGGACATCGAAATCCGCGGATAGAAAAGTTGGAATCTGAATCCAATGCAGGTCTGATTGAGATTCAGCCCTTCTATATCCACCATAGAGGGTGAGGATTTTTGATTGCCTTAAAAATTACTTCATCAATTGAGTCTCTCTCCTTTATGAACATAAAACATATACTAATAGAGTTGCAAGTGAAACACGTGTCAGAATGTCAAAACGTACAAGCAAACTGTGACACAATGAGGTCAAGACTGTGCAAGCAGTTTTTTTTCCTTACAGAAACACAAGCTGATTTTGGACTGCAGAGCTGTCACCACCAAATTGAGGATGGCCCCATGTAACCACCGATCCATCTGACAAGATTGCAGCAAATGCGCCACCTGTGCCCTGAATCTGCAGCACACTCCTGAGCTGATTTTGGACAGCAAAGCTATTACCACCACATTCAGGATTGCCCCATGTAACCACCGATCCATCTGACAAGATTGCAGCGAATGCGCCACTCGTGCCGTGAACCTGTAGCACACTTCTGAGCTGATTTTGGACCGCAGAGCTGTCACCACCAGATTGAGGATGGCCCCATGTAACCACCGATCCATCTGACAAGATTGCAGCAAATGCGCCGCTCGTGCTTTGAACCCGCAGCACACTTCTGAGCTGATTTTGGACTGCAGAGCAATCACCACCATATTCTGGATTTCCCCATGTAACCACCAATCCATCTGACAAGATTGCAGCAAATGCGCCACTCGTGCCCTGAACCTGTAGCACATTTCTGAGCTCATTTTGGACTGCAGAGCTGTCACCACCATATTGGGGATGGCCCCATGTAACCACCGAGCCATCTGACAAGATTGCAGCAAATGCACCACCTGTGCCCTGAACCAGCAGCACATTTCTCAGCTGATTTTGAACAGCAAAGCTGTCACCACCATATTCAGGATGGCCCCATGTAACAACCGATTCATCGGACAAGATTGCAGCGAATGCGCCACCTGCGCCCTGAACCAGCAGCACATTTCTCAGCTGATTTTGGACAGCAAAGCTATCACCACCACATTCAGGATTGCCCCATGTAACCACCGATCCATCTGACAAGATTGCAGCAAATGCGCCACCTGTGCCCTGAACCTGCAGCACACTCCTGAGCTGATTTTGGACTGCAGAGCTGTCACCACCATATCGAGGATGGCCCCATGTAACCACCGATCCATCTGACAAGATTGCAGCGAATGCGTCGCGCGTGCCCTGAATCTGCAGCACACTCCTGAGCTGATTTTGGACTGCAGAGCTGTCACCACCATATTGGGGATGGCCCCATGTGACAATCCTGTTCGCTCCGATGCACCAAACAGCAAAGGCTCCTCTGCGCATGATAAATGTCTTTGTTGCTGCCACATTGGCTTGAATAGCCAGAGCAGTGAGGTGGTCCCCGTCTTCAATCCCAGCAGTCTGCAAGGATTCCATTGGATCGACAAGGAGACACCCTTCTGAAGTGATAAGCCTTAAAAACCCATATCCAAAAGATTTCTGGGCCAGCATCCTCAAGTCTCCAACTTTGGAAGACTCTTTTCAATTGACAGTTTCTCACTGCATCCACTAGGCAAAGAAATGCTTACTTCAAGCATCTCTATATCACAGTTGGATCTAAAGACACATTCAAAGCTACCTTGCCTTCAACAGCATATCGAACCCAAAGTCTGCCTTCATGAATTGTGATGCAGTGGCCTTCTAGAGGAAGAATATCGTGGGTCATCATCGCTTCCATTTCCTTTGGTTGATTAAACATACCCTCCTGCAATCAAACAAAGCTTGCTGGAAAATTCGCCATTTAGTTACTTTAGTTCGATAACTTTCCCAGCGAACTAAACCTCCATGGCTAGGCCACGGGGATTTCGCAGCCATGTTTGATTGCCGGAGGGTACCCCCCTGTAAATCCTGGCTTGGTATTGAATTCTCTTGATTTAGGGCTCCGTATTGGGCCCATTACTAGCGCCCTTCACAATACACATTAGCCGGGATGACCATCCAAATACTGACTGCGACCGGTGCATTTAATAGAGTCTTACTTCAAGCGTTCAATGAAAACTGAAAAAATGGACCAGACTTAGACAGAGGAGAACCCCCCGGTTGTGTCTGCTGTAGTTTCACAGATAAGGGATAACCAACGAATCGTGGACGTTACTAACCAAGGATGTTAACCAGTCACTAAGTGGGGTGGTCCTTGGAGTAGTTAAAGTGGAAATGGGGTTTTGATGGTAGTTCAGTATGGTTTAATAGGTACAATAATGATGTAATATCAGTAGTATCCTACGTATTATGAATGGATTTACCCTAATCAAGGTTTATAGCTTTGAAAATTATCGAAATAAATGGAAAATGTCAATCCCAGCTAGTCATGTTTGATGACACCGGAGGGTGAGCAACCTAAAATGGAGATTGAGCTAAGTTTGAGGCGGTTTATTCCACTAATATCCTTGGGATCTGTAGATATATATATATATATTAGATGGTTCATAACTATGATCCTTCAAATAGGGGAAGTCCATTAATAATTAATTATTCCATTACATCCCCTTACATTCCCATGTATATCCACTATCAATATTCCATGCATATTCATTCAATCCCATTGGATCATCATTAAGTCCCATGAATTTCCATGATATCCCAGTAAACATCAGTAAACCATGTTATTCATCCCATGAAAAATCACCAGAAATCGGCAAACAAATCTGGTTGGTGGTGCAATAACCATCTTGAAACATATTAGTCAATGGGAAGGATTATCCCATATATGAAATGGAAATAAAAAAATGTTCCAAACCACCAACCAGAAATCACCATCCCAGCATTTTTGCCGGTGAAACTACCTCACCATTTTTTAGGTGACCACGTCGGCCAAGGCACACCATGGGAGATAGATGCGTGAAACTTGTCGCGAGTGGAGGGCCATACCCATTCCAGCAAGGAAGGCGCCGGGGGATCGTCCAAGCCTGGGAACGTTGCTCGGCAAAACTGCCGGGATGATGATTTCGATGGGGTTTAAACAACGTCAGTAAGGCAATCATAAACCTACCATTGTGGTTAATATACTGTTAATATATGGTTACTATATGGTTATTATATAGTTAATGACATGATGTTTAATAAATATACTGCTTGGTGGTTGGTATACCTACCCCTCTGAAAAATCATGGAGTGAGTTCATCAATTGGGATCATGACATTCCCAACTGTTTCTGGAAAGTCATAAAATTCCATCCAAACCACCAACCAGCCATTTACAAATAAAACTTATGTTAGAAACTGGTTGGTGGTTTCAACCCCTCTGAACAATATTAGTCAATGGGGATCGTTATTCCCAATATATGGAAAATAACAAATGTTCCAAACCACCAACCAGCAAATTGTGATTTCAATGTCATATGATGAACTCTTCATGGGATATTCACAGTCCTCGCTTGATTCTCAACCATTTATGAAGCGAATGCATGTCCAAGTAGGAACCGGGCGGAACCAGGCCCCTTGTAACTAGTACATTCATGGGATTAATTATTTAAGGATTTGCTTGAGGCGCTCTAAGGAATAGACCATATCTCCAATAGATTCCCCAATAGATTTCCCAATAATTAGATTTCCTGTTGGGAAAACCGAGGCTATCTCCTTGAACAAACCCAGGGTTTGTTCAGCAGTTACTAAATGGCCTGCAAGGCGGCACTCATTCTCGTGACAGTGCTAGCTGCAAGTTGGTTGTACCATCAATAAAGTCCCCGTTGAGAAGCAACTTATGGATAGTTCGATATTTTTTCACACTTGCCATCGAACTTACCCCAGCGTACTTGTCATTTTCTAGTGGATATGCTTATGATAAATAACCAAAGTTGGGATATATATATATATATATATATATTTTTATGTGTATACATATATATTATATATAACCCCCATAGCTCAGGCAAAATCTGTCCACCACTCTTGGAACTGCAGCCCCAGAGTAGTTCCCTCTGAATTTGTCGAAGCAACTCTTGGGTTTGCTGAAGCGGAAAAACGCCTGGGCCGGAAACCGTGGGAACTCGGGGGGATCTCACCGGAATTTGGCCGAAATGAAACCAGCAAATTTAGGGGGAATCTATGGACATTCATATAAATACCCTCTGGTTATTTAACATAGCTATGGGAAATGGCCCATAGAAATAGATGGTTTACCTACTAAAAATGGTGATTTTCCATGGCTATGTTAAATAACCAGATGGTATACAAATCAACATGGGGTTCACTCACACAGATCTCTCAAATCAAAAACGGCTACGGCTATGACAGCTTCACCTGGCGAACATGGCACCAAGCATTGATGTCGTCTCCTCTCACTTTGTTTTGGCTGATAACTCATCTAACCTGCACTCAACTGGAGATTCCATAAGAAATGCCAAATCATGAGAGCGAGGATCATCCCACCCAAATTGGAAAATAAACTAATGACCTATTGGAGAATCATCTAACCTGCTTTCAAGTTTTCAGGCTGGCCCTGGAGGTCCCGCACACATTCACGAAGGTTGAATAGATGCTAATTAAATTATGGGCATACTCAAAATCTATCTTCACCGGAAATCTCCCAAATTACATGTTGTTCCATAGAGTTTAGTAGTTTGAAAAAAACAAACAGGAGGAAGAAACTCATTATTTTCATATTGAACAGTTCAAACAGCTATAGGAACATCCCTTATAATGGCTGGTTGATATGGATTGCCATAATGGATCATGATTCACAACAGATTGGGTAGTAGAACACCCAAAACTCATCAACCATAATGTATCAATAATATCCGCATATGTTTGATGCCTAAAACCCGATCAGTCGTATAAATGCTGCCCTGGGGTAAGCTAACCTAGATGTGGAAAACCCATGGTTTATTAATAACATGATCTCTAGATGGTGGATGTTTTACATTTTTTTGTATGTTTACCCTGGGTTGAATCATGAACAATTCCATGTATATAGCGACGGACAATCACTTAGAACATTAAAAAAAAATCGCACTTAGAACGTGGCACGAAATCAACACTTAGAACGTCGGCAAAAATTCATCACTTAGAACGTAAACCCAACACTTAGAACGTAGGGATGCCAATTCAACACTTAGAACGTAAAACCAACACTTAGAACGTTCTAAGTGATTGTCCGTCGCTATAATGATGAATAATTGACATGATATGTATATACATAATTATGATACATTAAACATATATATATATATATATATATTAAATACTACTGCTATCCAAATCCTTCGAGAAATCGATGAGGTACCCACCGTTTCAAATGAATAATTACCAAATAATATGTATATATTACATACTTTTAAATATATAATAAATTATATAATAAATAATCCCTTCCCCCTAATACTAACCCCCCCAAATAATAAACACCTCAGGTAGTTTTTATTATTAGGGTGGTATTTATCATTAGGGAACCAAAGCGGACCCTAAAAATAAATTGAAACACTGAATTAAAAAAAACTATTTTTTCGATTTCAAAATCAATTAAATTTCCTTATATAACGCAATTAAAAATATTGCCAAAAATTGGATTTCGAAGCGGACCCTAATTTAAAAAAAAAATATTAAGCCCTTTAATAAACAAAACTATTTTTTCGATTCAAAATCAATGAAAATTTCCTTATATAACGCAATTGAAATATTGCCAAAAATTAGTTTTCGAAGCGGACCCT
>Ga0126342_10020770_pt1 | contig 11007 bp, 9 predicted proteins | sample Cyp1metagenome_FD_92528 | JGI IMG/M metagenome (GOLD analysis project Ga0126342, IMG submission 92528) | Coral microbial communities from Lord Howe Island, Old Settlement Bay, Australia - Cyphastrea 1 metagenome | ecosystem: Host-associated > Invertebrates > Cnidaria > Coral ...
GGTAATTATAGGTAATTATAGGTAATTATAGGTAATTATAGGTAATTATAGGTAATTATAGGTAATTATAGGTAATTATAGGTAATTATAGGTAATTATAGGTAATTATAGGTAATTATAGGTGATTATAGGTGATTATAGGTAATTATAGGTAATTATAGGTAATTATAGGTGATTATAGGTAATTATAGGTAATTATGGGTAATTATAGGTAATTATAGGTAATTATAGGTGATTATAGGTAATTATAGGTAATTATAGGTAATTATAGGTAATTATAGGAATTATAGGTAATTATAGGTGATTATAGGTACTTATAGGTAATTATAGGTAATTATAGGTAATTATAGGTAATTATAGGTAATAAGATTAGATAAATGAATAGCCCCCTACAATAGCTAATCATTAGGTAATCAACAATCATCAGCTGGGCACTAGTCGTAGTCATCTGCAAGAGTGCAAGCAAACCGTGCCACAACTTCTCAACTGTGCCGAGCCTATTCAAGCCAAATGGAGGATTCCCCAGCCGACGATGTTCAGGTCCGACAAAACTTCACGGTAAGTAAGGACTGTAAAAAATCAGCTTGAAGCTGTACGATTTTCATAGGTACTGTACTGTTCACATCCATGGCAAACAATTGGTATCATTGGTATCATGCGTCTGGAAGCAGAATAAATTGAATATATCCTGAAGAGTTCGGGAAACATCAACTGCATGGACAGGCTAATCTTGCTTGGGATGTTCAGCCAAATTTGGGGCTATTTGGTATTGCCGCCCACTTTGTACAAGGTATCAGTTGGTTTATAAACCTATCCAAGTGCACTAGTTATTGTAGTAGTCTTAATTCTTAATTGGGATCACCACGAGTTCATATGGCTCATCGGCTTTGAGTCAAAATGAAGTGCAATACTTTTAGATGGGTAATACATGGTAATACTAAACATAGACATACATAGACTAAGCCATCTGTGCTCTCTTGGGTCTTAAATGGCTCGACCCATTCTCATATTTCATCTGTATCTCTCTATGCATCGCATCTCTGGAGAATCCCAACGGGTAGGCATTGCCGGCGGTCTACGTCAGGAGCAGAGTCCTTGGCCCCTTCGATGAGTGCGGGCCCCACTTTTTTCAAACCCTAACAAACATCAAAAGTCAAAATCCGACTAAAAAGACGATGGATTAATATGGGGGTTTCCATAAATAGGAATACCCTAAAATGGTTGGTTTATAATGGAAAATCCTGTAATGCATGAATTAATATGATTCCCTGTGGATCCAGTTGTACCTTCTTAGGAAGTACGACTGGGGTATGATTTATGGGGTGTCTTGTACCTTCTCAGATAGTCTTTGGATCCAGAAGATACAATGGTGACAATTCACCGTTCTATCTGGGGTTTGATAATCCATATATAACTTGGCCTTCTCTATGGTTAACATGGCGACCAACTTGGTAACTGGGATGACATGGCTCTGGGTACCTGGGCGGTAAAAACAATGTGGCAAAACAAAAGCCAGGACCACCAGGAGCAATGTTTATGATAAGTCAGGTCGGTATATGATAGTATAAGCATGTATAAACAACCCTCCAAATTCAAATGATTTCAAACTGTTGGAGGTCCATCATTGAACTTACCACAGAAAATGTATTAGACAGAAACCAGTAGAAGAAATAACAATCAAAGATCCGGTAAGTCCCCAATAGAGCCGATCATGCTAATCATTTACGTGACGGTTGGATTTGGATGGATTTGATCCTAATCCCAATGTCATGATTTATCCCAATGTCATTTTTTTCCAATTGTTAAAGAGGTGGTTGGACAATGTTGGACATATTCACAGAGACAATACCTTGGACGACATCAAAACATCAAGCATGACGCTTGTTCGAACAGTACAGAACTGCCCCCATCGCAGACTCGCAACTATGCAGTCGTCGCAGGCTCCATCTCTACTGGGCAACTCCAAAGGACTAGCATCGTCGCAGCGATCAACACACCACTGAATGGAATGACGTCTATTGAAGTTTATTAATTAGGGGGTATTCCCCCAATAGTCATGATTTGATACTTAAATGGTACCTTCTCAATAAAACAGCCTGGTTTATTAATCAAGGGTTGACATTATTTATAAAATTCATCAAGATTGCCTGAATCTAGGTAAGAGGCTAGCTCCTTGAGGATAGGGAAGAGGTAGTTCGTTTATAACTGTGACGTTCATATGGTTGAGATACCTCCGTTGAGGCGCGAAACGAAATCCCTGTGAAACGAAAGAAATGGGGACTCTGACTAAGGGCAATCATTCATAGTGGAGAACATTGTGATTCATCGTCGATATCTTTTTGTAGTCTGTTTTCAAACAACCCCCAAACCCATTTTGGAGACTTAGACATCTGGCTGACCTAGACCTAGACCTAGAGGTATAGGATATTCCTGTAAATTATCACGGTTCAGCGGGATATGACATAAATCCTCCAAAAACACCCATTCACCACCCATTGGCCAAAAAACTGCAACATCCTTGGAATGCTTTAAATTCATTTAAATTTACCTCGATATCTGCAGGAAAACATGTTTCTATCTCATCAATTCCAGGGGTGTCTCCAATTTGTTCCTTAAAATGTACACCAACCCAACGAAGATCAAAGTTTTCCAACTAAATTTGGACATGCCCAGAGATGGCGCGAACCGGACAGCGCCAGCGGCGTTCGCGTTTCTTGCCCAAGATCACATCACATCCAAAGAAAATCTCCTTCCTGGCAGATGAACATGATCGAAGCTGCTTGCCTATGCTTTATCCGAAAAATTGGGTGGGTAAAACTGTGCAATCCACTGATTGATCATAATTTTAAGCAGTGGTATATCAAAATCCCGAGGGAAAATTGCAATGGATTGGGGGTGTCTACCGTTTTGCAACTCACAAATTCTCTGCGGCAAATCACCATGCTCTGGCGCTTCGCTGATCGTCAGAAAGCCGCGCGAGTCATTTCCACTTGAACTTGAACTGCAACATCTGCTGACATCGCAACATGCCAGAACTAGGTTTTGTCTATGTATATACGTAGTAGCGTATTCATATAATAACTTCTTTGTACCACTGTCTGTAGCTGCTTTTGCCCCATTTTTTTGTTGGTTTATACCACGACCCACCACAACAGGCATCCAACATCCGTCCCATCTACCTCTCCCTGCCCCATTTCGGCGCCTTTTCAAGCCTCAGGAGGACAAGAATCTTGCAGATCCAAAAGTTAAAATCGACCCCAAACATGAGTGTAGATCATTTGCCGTGGGAAGCCGATTTCCATGATTTGTCAGAGGGCATAATGAATGGATCTTCATAACCAGTTGACTTCGGAATGGAAAAAAACATTGCAGCGTTCGAAGTTTGGAGAACTTGTTGAATTCCATGAGAGAAACACATCCCTTCCGGGAATCTATTTTTAAAACGGACAATTCATTGCAAATCCGCAGGATTGCACAAGACAGATCGATGAACACCATCAATAATTCTGATTGTACATGTCTCATTTTGGCAACATTTATACTATTACCCTCTGATTATTTAACGTAGCTATGGAAAATGGCCCATTTCTAGATAATGTATGATGATTTGATTTACCTGTTGAAAATGGTGATTTCCCATAGCTCCGTCAAATAACCAGAGGGTATATGATATGATGTTTGTCGCAAAAGTTGAAAAAGGTGTTTTTAGTGCACATGTTTCCTCATTCCAATTTGGCTAATTATATCTTATTCTATCCCCATTCTATCCCCATCCGGTTGGTGGTATACCTACCCCTCTGAAAAATGATGGAGTTCGTCAGTCGGGATTATGAAATTCCCAACTGAATGGAAAGTCATAAAATGTTCCAAACCGCCAACCAGCCATAATGATTGGTTCTACATGTGTCAGCCACTTCTATCCACCATTTTTCTGCCGACCGGGATTCCGGGTATCTGGCATCCCAGGCATCTAACAGGAGAGGCTTCTGGAACCCTTCACTGGTTGGTGGTTGAGCCCTACCCCTCTGAAAAATATGAGTCAGTTGGGATTATGACATTCCCAACTGAATGGAAAAATAAAATTCATGTTGCAAACCACCAACCAGATTCACATATAAGTGGTGTTTTTCTGGTTTGTACACAAGTAAACCACAAAATAACTGGTGGAAAACCACTAAAAAAAAACTCTATACTGTACATAGTGGAAAAAAATAATTTCGGGATATTTCGGGTAATTTCACTCTGGTGGAACATCACTTTTTGTTTAAAATTGCTAAATCATCGGTAACTTTCTGCCATTTTTTCCCCATCTGAAATGCTTAAGGCCCATGAAACAGTGCCATGAAGTCACCATTCTTACCATTAACCCCCCATAGCTGATTATATTCCATTGATCAATATCAATTTACCATGAATATTATAGGAAATACAATATCAAGAGCTTTATATATATATATATTTATTTAGTAGTTTTTCCCATATCACATCGTTCTAGATAGACCCTTCAAGTACCCCCAAATATACTCCCTATGAATATTGCCTATATATATATACACATATATTTAGACCCAAGTACCTATAAAAATGGTGTTCTACCCCATAATTTCGTATGTATCCATTTTTGGGGGGTACTTGGAGGGTCTATCTAGAACGATGTGATATGGGAAAAAAAACTACTAAACATATAATTATAAAGCTTTTGATATGGTATGTCCTATTATATTCAGGGTCAAACAGCATTATATTGATGTCTATATGATGTTTTGCCCTCTATGAAATCAACGCATTATATATATATATACATATATATATATATACATACATATTATCATATATCATTATCACCATATATCAGATGGGCACGAACCAAGATTTAATCACCATAGTTCTTTTTGCCTATGTTAAGTACTAAGCATTTAATTATTGGGTGCCAATGTTTGATCTATAACCATATATCTGGGCAAATTACAATAATTCACTAACCTAACAGTTTCGGCCAGTTTGGGATGATTCCTCTTGTTAACCATGATTCCAATCACAGTGAGGTCGAAATAATTTGCCCAGATATATGAATGACATATTATTAACCATCTAATCTGGTTGGTGGTATACCTACCCCTCTGAAAAATATGAGTTCGTCAGTTGGGATTATGAAACTCCCAACTGAATGGAAAAAAGAAAATTCATGTTCCAAACCACCAGCCAGGTTTTTTCTGACCTACTCATGTCTTTTTTGACAGCTGGTTTCTTACCTGGCCTTATATGGTACAGTACCTCCATTTTAGGATCCTGGAATTCGCATTGAATTGTTAACCATCTAATCTTTATTGGTGTACCCATTTTTTGACCTATAACATCCCAGCTTTAACCATGGCTAATCAGAAAGATACCCTGCAGCAAAATGTTCATTCATAGCTGGTGAACGTAGATAATTAATCCCATTGATACAACAAGACTAAAGGATTAGTTTCTACCCATCCAGTTGATTGACCTAGTATAATTCCATTAAGTCACACTTCATTCATCACCATTTTCCTTCATTTTCCCGTGTTTTTCTCAGGTTTATGGATCGTTCCGAACCATATATGAATGGCATATTATTAATGATCTAATTAATTGGGGTACCATTTTTTTGACCTATAACATCCTATAATAACATCCTATAACCATATATGATCATATATGAATGGCATATATCTGGGTAAATAATAATAATAATTCACTAACCTGAAATAAAAACATATTGGGATAATTCCTCTTACTAGCCATCATTTCCAGTGAGGTCGCAGTGAGGTCGTTATAATCTACCCAGAACGAAACAAGTATATATATATATATGCCATTAGTTATAATCATGAGAATTATCATGGTATCAAAAATGATCAACAATAAAAATGGTAACTATTATCATCACTAGTTAATGTTGATTATTCAATATATATATATATATCATAGTTATCAATCCCATTTATAATGTTGATTATCAATATATTACTGGTTGGTGGTTTCAACCCCTCTGAAAAATATTAGTCAATGGGAAGGATTATCCCATATATCATGGAAAATAAAATTCATGTTCCAAACCACCAACCAGATGATTTACATAAATATGATATAATCACCATTAAGTACCATTAAAACACCATAAAATCCCATTAAATCACCATAAAATCCCATGAAATCACCATTAAGTACCATGAAATCACCATAAAATCCCATGAAATCACCATTAAGTACCATTAAATCACCATAAAATCCCATTAAAATACCATTAAATCCCATAATATTCCAACATCATCCCATTTTTCGTTCGCCAATCATCGGTCGGTCGGCGCTGACCAGCTGCCACCAGGTTGCCCAGGTGGTCCCAAAGGTCCCGAAGTCTCCGGCACGGTCGCAAAGGCCACCTGGGAACGACGTCAATCCTCTCATTGTTTGGCTGATTTCATGGGGATAGAATGGGAATTACTATGTATATATACAGTATATAATATATAATTATATATATATGTAATTATGTATATAATTAAATATATATAATTTATAATCATATATATAATATTATATAATTATATATAATTATATAAGTCCCGAAAATAGTTATATCCCAAAATGATGTTCATAGTAATCGTAGAGTGAAATAATCATATATGGGATAGAAGTATAAATATGTATAGACTGTATAGCGAACTCCTCCCAGTTTTTCTGGATAGAATGGGATACTACTGAAACGAATTCCCAATAGTTTCCCCAATGGTAGAATACGGTAGATTATCAACATAGCTCTTCAGAAAATTGCTATTTGTAGTTGATTTACCTGTAACAATTGGTGATTTTCCATAGCTATGTTAGTTTACTGTTGATTTACGTGTTAAGAATGCATTTGTTTTTTTTTCCATAGTTAGTTTTTTTCAGAGGGTAGCCTGCGTCCAATCTTGGACACCACCGCTCTCTGTCGTTCCCACAGGGCCGAAGAAATGAGCCATTTGGTGGGATCCCTGTCATGGGCTTTCAAAATCCCAACAACCAAATAATTTACCTACCAATCAGGAGTAATCAGCTCCATGGTTTGCTGGAAAACAATTATATATATAGTTCGACAAAAAACGCGCATGAAAAGAATCGAACTAATGAGGATTTTCCAGCAAGAGATAGGAAAACATGTTTGATTTCCAGAAACTACTTGGAGGATCATCACACGGTCCTCGTAAGTGGTTAATAACCCGATCGTGATGGTATGTCCCCGATTCGTATGCTTATCTCATATATATCTTGGTTATAAATAATATGGTTGATAACCATTCACCAAGTGGAATGATCCATTTGCTATACCCTCTGGTAAACTAACATAACTATTGAACATGGCCATAGGAAAATGTTGCTTTCCCCAGCTAAGAAATGGTGACTTTCCGTCGTTTTGTATGTTTACCAGAGGGTAACAACAATTGATGTGGATCTTGATGTGGATCTTAGATATGAAAATCCCTGAAATATACTGGAAATCACTATGACATAAAAACAGATGGCAAATATACTGGAAATCACTATAGTCAAAAACCACTTATCTCATTGATGGTGAACTCACCAACAATCCATGTGGTAATCCTCCCCGCCTTGGCTGGCATGGTGAACTCACCGCGCGAGCTCTGGGAGGCCTTGAACTTTTTCATGGGGTTCGAATGGGATAAAATTATAGTAACTATAGTAACTATAGTGACCATAGTAACTATAGTAACTATAGTGACTATAGTATACTATAGTTATATTCATGTATATATATATATATATTTATAGTACAAGTGACTCCCAACAATAGTTCATACCCTTTTTTTTTTGGATAATGACAAATCCAAATAGATTCCCCACATGGTAATGGAATCATAGGGAAATCATCTTTAATTGGTAAGGGGATATCTATCATGGGGATATAAGCCAAAACTAGTGGTAGTTTGAGGGAAAATCATCGAACTAAAATAGTGCTTTCCAGCAAGCCATGGGATGTTTAATGGGTTTGATTTTTAATGGGATGTTCATGGGATTTCGGTGCTAAAATGGTGTATAAAGTGGTACCCTCTGAAAATCATACAAAAAGCTATTGAAAATTGCCAATTTATAGCTGATTTACCTATTAAAAATCGTGATTTTCAATAGCTATGTAAACGTTTACCAGAGGGTAAACCAAGTAATAAACCATTCCCGGAGGATTGTAGACCCCCGTTGGTTGGGGGTTGGTGAATGAGATGGTGCAGATGGCATGGGGGTTGGGTTTACCACATGTTTTAGATATTATAATGTTTTTAGACATTTACCACATAGTTGGTAGATATATCAATAGTTAGTTCTAAACAATCTTTAACTATAGTTATATATATATGTTGGTTTATAAACCCCAACAACTATTGATATATCTACCGTAACCCATAGATGTGCCCATAAGAAATGGGATTTGACCACATAATTTTAGCACGTTTTTGCCACAGCTATAGCCCTTAACAGTTCTAACTGGCTAGGAAAACCAAATTTAAGCGATATTGTTCACCAACCAGTTGCAGGATTTATTGCTAGTTTCTTTCATTTATAATCTATATAGCTGTTCAGGGCCATAACTGCATGATAACTTTCGTATCTCTAACATGTTTACCATATCAATCAATATTAACCATTAATCAATATCAATATTAATCCCTACTAGTATGGATCCAAACACTGTCTGAGAAGGTACTTAACCTCCTAAATCATAACCCAAGCACCTCTTAAGGCACTTGGATCCGTAGGGAATCATATTCAGTCATCCATTATAGGATTTTCCATTATAAACCCACCATTTTGGGGAATCCCCCATTTATGGAACCCCCCATATTAATCCATCGTTTTGGACCTACTACTGGAGGGTCAAACGGTACACACCCGTCCGTCGCGTCCAAAACACCGGCGAGGATGGACCGGAGTTCGCGGCCGGCGCAGCGGCCGCGTCGTGAAAACCTGTCGTCGCAATCTCCAGTTGGATCCAAAGTTTCCGATGATTGGCCAATCTTAATTAGATACCCAGCAAAAAAAATAAATTCTTAGTTGGTTAGTAGACAATCCCATTGATACCAAAAGACCAAAGGATTAAACTACCCATCCAAGATTGACCTATGATTTATGGTTTACGGTTGGTTTATGTTTGGTTTATCTGGGTTTCTGCATCCAAAGCTATACCCTCCGGTGGAAAATGAACCACGGCGATTGCATGGAAACCCTCGAACTATATGGGTATTCAATGGACAAATCATTGGACCAAGTGGAGGTTTTCCAGCAAACCATTGAGCTCATTAGTCTGAATACCAGAGGGTTATACTATTGAACAAATTGAGCCATTAAAAATACCACCATCCCATCTCATTTTACCAGCTGGTTGAGAGGTTTCCCTACTATGGGGTATAATGATCCCCAATAAACTAGTAGTATAAATCCCAACGAATTAACCTATCAATCAGGCCATTTTTTTGGCTAACGTGGACCCTCAGAACTTGTCACTTTTAGATAACAAAAAAAACAATTCCCTGGCAGGGTTTTCATGTTTGTTGGGGGGATGGTAACTGTTGGGTTTGTAGTGAATTAAAGAGATGGGTACATCTATAGTTCGATTTGTTTATTAAGCAAAAATGGGTGTAAACCTAAAAACTGTCTGGAAATTCAGCAAAAATAGCCATCTGCGGTCAACCCAAAAATGGGTCAACCCAAATATGTTTGAAAATGTGAGAAAATCCACCAACAAAGGGAGTTTTACCAACAAAAAAGGTGGGATGGTAACGATATTCACTGGGCTTTACAACCAACAATGTGATGTTTGGGTTCAATGGATTTGGTTCAAGAGAACAGTTCGACCAGAAATCATGTTTTGCCTCCAACTGTGAACAATCTGTATACATAAAACCGTTAGACACAGACACACAGTGGGCAAAACATGGCTGGCATTTTGCCTGCCAAATGAGGAGACCCTCTGGTAATCAAACGTAGTGGGAAATCCCGGAGCCTTGAATTAGATCACAACAATTCCCAATGTATTGGGTAGAATATAACCCGTATAACTCAAATATCATCTTAAGCAACTGGAGTTTTCATCACTCAAATGAGGCCACCCAATTAGCCACGAATGATTACCAGAGGATATACAAACATGTTTGCATACATCTGGATGCCTTCTGGTGTCATCAAACGTGGCGATCGTGTGAAAATCGGAATCAAAAATGGAGGTTTACAGCTGGGAAAATTGAATCATCTATAAATAAATAAATATATATATATGTATATATATTGTATATAAATATAAGACTTCAACAATCTGAATCAAGGCCCCACAATTCTCTCGGCCAGCAGAGGCAGTTAAAGTGCTGGTCGCTCTAAACGTATTCTCCTTGGGTTGGGCTCCCTCTGCTCACACATCTGGTCAATGCTATCGATCCACGGGGCTTGAGTCTTGAGCACAAGAGCTCAGTTGGGTTTGCAGCCTCTACAAAAACATCTAACACTTCTAAGTGACACAAATCAAAATTCCAGGCAGCGCCAACCCCGGAGACATCATCGCTGACTGGAACGTGTCTTTCAGATGCTGCTGCGGCTACTCCTCCACCTCAGACCCCGTCCTCCACAGTTCCCAGCCGTCGCTCGACTTTTGCTCGACGTGCAACCACTGAACCATGTGGTGCTCCATTGCTGGGTACACATTCCAGAGGTCCCAGCTGAATCTGAGGTCAACACCTTGTGTGCATTCAGAAAGACACCTATCTGAGAAATCAATGAGTGGGCAGAGTTCACCAACACATCCGTAATGGCGCTCAAGCCAAAGCGCTGCCCACTCAGATTCTTCAAATAGCGACGCAAAACCCTTGAGGGCCAAACCACCATCTGACCCCGTGGAAGACATCGCGCTAACCCACCCGCGGGCCTGATACATGTATAATCATAGTATGTATATAGACATATTTATATTATTCAATATATATATATACATATATGTATATA
>Ga0126342_10020771_pt1:7500-11007 | contig 11007 bp, 9 predicted proteins | sample Cyp1metagenome_FD_92528 | JGI IMG/M metagenome (GOLD analysis project Ga0126342, IMG submission 92528) | Coral microbial communities from Lord Howe Island, Old Settlement Bay, Australia - Cyphastrea 1 metagenome | ecosystem: Host-associated > Invertebrates > Cnidaria > Coral ...
GTATTTGGACATGTGTTTGGCCATTGTGTTCTCGTGACTCTTGGTGGTTCTCAGGCAGATCTTTGTGGTCAAGTGCGCTGAAGTGCAGTGTCTTGACTGCAGGGCAGTGGAAAGCTTGCACGGCATACACGTGCAGTCCCCACTGCAGTTCCCAGGTTGATGCACTGACGCATACTGACGCCAAAGTGCAACTTGCGCAGGTCCTTGACAGAGACGGCCAGAGGTCACGGTGGCTTTGGAAGCACAGGAGTTTCGCAGGTTTTGGCCTCAGACTTTCAGAGCCTCTGGCGATGTCTCAGCGTGAACAATGCTTCAGGCTGTGCCAAAGCAGGACCCGACTTACGCCGTAATTTGCTTGAAAAAACGTATTTCGTTCATTGAAAGAGCTATTGAAACCTACTAAAAACTATTGAAAACTATTCAGAAACATTGACAGTTTGTGCCACTCAGTCTTGTGATGTCGAAAATTGTGACTCAGGATGGTGATGTTTTGTGGCTGATACGGGGGATTGTACAGGAGTCTGCTGACGCGTCAACCCTCAGAGCCGAGCAGGTGTTTTGGTACTGTACAGCCTTGCTTGAACTTGTTTGTGTCATCTTGTGCCTTTGTCTCGACAAGCTGTTCAGTTTGCTTCAGGTCACCCAAGCTGGGGCATAATGGCAGTTTCTTCGCCATGCTCTCGGGGGCATCAGACATCACGATTCTCAGCTGAATCTGCTTGGATCTGTTTCGCGCATTTTAGCATGGCCAACTTGTTGGCGATTCTTGTACTTGGTCCTGGTGCCTTCTTTGATCACAAGCTACTTGAGTTCCTTGAGCAGCAGTGAACCTTCCAGGTATTTCCATTGGGAGCTGATGCGCGGGTCTGTTCGATTTCGGAATATCCGAAATCATGGGAACATCTGAGAGTAGACAGGAGAGTGCGGAAAATCACTTGCCCCTGCTGATCTTTAGCAAGCCGGCATTCTTAGAATTCTTTGCTGAAGTGGTTGTGTGCGCATGTTTGTTCCTGGCGAGTACGGGCCTGCATTGCAGAGATTCCTCACTTTGAACTGGCACAGAGAAGGGGCAGAAATCACTTGGATCCGTACATAATAGATTAGATGCCTCTTTAAAGTTCAATGATTTCGTCAGGTCAGTGCTGCTGCTTTGGTCGATTTGTCTGGAGAAGTCCTGCGCATGGACCTCAGGCTTGACAAAGATACGAAGTACGACAGCGTCAAGGATCTCAAGAGTTGTTGTTTTTTCAGTCATTTACAACTGCTGTTCTTGTTTTGTTTTTCTATTTCAAATGTTTCAGCGAAGTTCATGACTGCAACTCCAAGCTGGCTAGCGAAGGTGGTAGTCCCTTACGTGTGCACTTGGGAGCGGACATCGCAGTGGTAGAGAAGGATTTGCAGGTGCTGTTGGCAACAAGAAACGGAACCGGACACATCATGATTAGAAACTATGCATATGTATATATACAATCACAATGTGTCATGTTGTGTTATATCATGCCAGATCAGATCACATTACATCATATTGGTCATACTGCATCCTGGGAAATAGAGCTCAAGATATCTCAAGCTGATGTACAAATTATCTCCTTACATCATTGACGCGTCACATGGATTCCCATGGTGTGTGTTGTGCAAGGCCCTAGAGACCAACTTCGAATGGCTGCTGGGTTTGGGTGGCTTTCACGCCACTCGGCATTCACATTTTTTTCCTCCTTGCTGCCTCATTTCAGATATGTTCAGTTCAGCAACTGTTGCTTCCTCCTGCTTCCTCTGCATTGCATCTTCTATGAGATCCCAAGACTTCTGCAAGGATGGGCTCCGGAAGCTCATTGGCCAAGCAGCAGAGCTGAGATTTGGATTAGCGCTTTTGCAACATCAATCAATATGTCTTCACATTCACATGTTCACATTTCTTCACATGTCTTCACATGTCTTCGCTTAGGAAGAAAGGCAAGTGTGCAAATCTGCTTTTTCAAAGAGAATCTGTTGCAGAGAAAGCAGGTCTTTTTGGACCGTGGTCTTCTGGGGCAGGCTGGGCGCATGCCGAATGCACAATTCGTGGCTGCAGGAATGAGAGCATTTGAGGGATTCCAAATGCCTTTGGATTTCAATAAGACATTAAGCGTTATTAAGCTCTTCTGCCTCGGAGAAAGTCATGTCTGCTGGAGGGCTGCGAAACCTTGCCCAAAGGACAGGAAATATGAGAAGGAAAAGCGAAGCCCAAAACTGCGAAACATTGCCCAAAGGACAACAATCAAGCACTGCGCGAAGCCAAAACGCACTGCAAAAGTCGCGGACAAATCAGTTTTTAAAATTGTCTAGAACCTAGAAGCAGGCGGAAGAGGCAACAACAACAACAACAATGAAACTGCTCTGACTCATTCCGACTCTAACTTAGTTTATATACCTCGATCAATCTGCCATGTGCTGGAAAGTCTCGGGCTGTTTAATGCAATTTGTTCTGTTTCTCGTCCTTTGAGGCCCAGAGTGCTGTGGAAGTTTTGCTTAGGTGCCCGGAATCGAGCGTGTCCAAGAATTTGCAATCTTTCAGATTTTTTCCATTGGTGAGGTTTTCCTTGTTTGAGGCATTCCCATTTGATGGAGCCTTCGATTCGAAAGCTAGAGTTCGTTGCTCAGTCCAAGAATGCTTGATGATTGCTCTGGATTTGCCTCTCAGATTCTAGCATTGTTTCCTTCGTGCGAGTTCGGCATGCCGCGTGACTGACTCTTTAGATCTCCATAGTCAATGTCCTGCCCAACAATTCGCACACAAGCGCCAGCACACCGGCAAGACCATTGTTGGTTTGCTCAACTAATCTTTGGGTAAGGGCCGCTTTCTTTAACCTTTGTGGCTGCTATTGTGTGCCTAGTTAGTTCAGGGGTGCATCCACACAAGCGCTCTGATTTTGACTTAAAGATACCAAAGTTGTTTTGCTAAAGCAGTAAAGGATCCCCTTCGAATTTAAGCTACAGACTGGGAGGCCTTGTGCCCTCTCTAAAGTCTTCCGTTTTAGTTAGGCAAAAGTTATCATAGGCACCATGTCCGGCCCCATATTTTATAGCGTATGCTTGTGAACCCCATCCTAAAAGGAAACATATTAATCATGTCAGATCCCCGTCTGGTGTCCTGAGCTGAAAACCTAGGGGCACAAGCTCATGGTTTTCAGCCAAAAATTGGCCACAAACATGTTGGCTTTAGGCTTTAGGTTTTTATTTTTGCTAAAAATATATCAGCATTATAGGTTTTCATTTTGTCATTTTTTTGCTACTTTGTTCTAAGAAGACCTTGGCCCCTAAGGATTTTAGATTTTTAGAATTTTGTGGAACCAAGGAACATGATGCCTTGAACCCATAAGATTTCAGCCAGGAAAAATGTTTCACCTTGATCAATGTCTTGACTTGTGATACCTCGAACCTATGGTCTTCGCAACAGGTTGAGTCAAAGGAATTCATCCTGTGTCATGTGGGACATTTAGACATTCGACCATGTCTTGAATCCCCGTC
>Ga0126342_10020772_pt1 | contig 11007 bp, 20 predicted proteins | sample Cyp1metagenome_FD_92528 | JGI IMG/M metagenome (GOLD analysis project Ga0126342, IMG submission 92528) | Coral microbial communities from Lord Howe Island, Old Settlement Bay, Australia - Cyphastrea 1 metagenome | ecosystem: Host-associated > Invertebrates > Cnidaria > Coral ...
AGGACCGAGAGGGGGGCGAGAGGGGGGCGATAGGGGGCGAGGGGGGGGCGAGGGGTCCCAACGAGGGGCTTTGGGGGGGTCCAAACGAGGCGTCGCCCAAACTTATCAATGATGTAGTACTTGAGCTGAGACAATTCTTCCTCTTTCTGTGCACTCGGGGCCATAGAACATGCGCGGTCGTAGACAAAGCAGTTGCACCGGGGGTAAAGCCATAGTGTTTCCTTCAACGCCTCGACTGCGGTCTGTTTTCCTTCTGGTTCAATCATTGGGCCCATGTGCAAGCTGCGGCCGCTCTTGGGGTCACACAGAACAAACCACCCATTCCCGTGACGTCCTATACCTTCCTTGGGGCTTGCCTGGGTCTACCTCCTCGCTTCTTAGGGCCTGCGCCTTCATTGCATTTCACCTGTACTTGACCATGACCATCTCCAACGATTGTGGTGACCTGGGAACGGTTGGATGGGGGGAAGAAGGTGCCATAGCAGAGGGCTTTGTAAAGGACAAGTGCCTCGTCTGAAACTTCGTTCTCAATTTCAATCTGAAGATGCAAGCCAAGTACTTCAAGCTCTTGCAAAGCCACCTTGTAGAAGAGGGCGTGTTCATGTAGTTGACGAAACCAACCAGGCACAACAGACATGTCCTCCCCAAAGACGGACTTGTACGCATGAGCTACCGCACGCGTAGCAACATGACCGCGGAAGTACAGCTCTTCGTGGTATTTCAGGTAGTCAATGGTAAACCCACACTTACTATTCACAAACAAAACCTGATCCTTCAAATCCTCCATGCGCACGGCATTGATTTTCTTCCCATTGCTCCACACATAGTTGTACCCATACACTGCTCTACACGACCTGGATGAGCATTGCTTAGTTACAACCTGCACTTCCTGGGGCCCAGCAAGTCCATAAAGAGTTGCATCCACGACATGATGCCGCAGCAACGTTCCACAGCACCCATCACGAACGCATGCACGCAAAGGACCTACATATTTACCATTGGAGCCACCGACAATTTCTGCAAGACCGCGAACCTCACTCCTCACACCATTCACCGGTTTCAAATGGAAGAAAGTCACCGTAGAGGAGTCTGCTAGACGAGCCACCTGACCGATGTTCCACACCTCAACCTTCCCATTGTCGAAATGTTGGAAATAGCCTTCTGTCGCATGCAATCCAGTGAAATGGTTCTGAGCGTGACACAAGTATTTGCCATCAACAGCTAGGGTCTTGGGGCAACAGCGCGTCAACCGGACATGGAATGGGGCAAGCATCTGGTTGAGATCTCCGACAGAGAAAGGACCACTCTTGTCACACGACACGGGCAAGCGTAACCACTGCAAGACAAGTACACCACATACATCCTGAGGGAGGGTAGGTATGCTGTCATTTGGTAGTACCTCCTTGGTATGCCTCCTCAACCACTACATCCTCATCTTCCAGGACATCTTCTCCAACAGCTGGCATGAAGTCATCCTCGACCTGATCCTCTTCCATTTGGGGTAATCCAGGTAAGCTTGGATTGAAAGGGCTGGATGGGGGAATATCTGCTGCATGGCTGGGTTCATTGGAAGATCTGCTGCGCTTTGCAGGGGAAGGGGAAGGTGAATCAAGTTCAATTTGCAATGGTCCTGCTCGCTTCAAAGAACGCCAAACATAGTTGACCTTTTCTTGCTTCACCTTGGCCTTTGCTTCTGTTGCTGGCATGACTGCAGGAGCAACTTGTCTGGCTGGAACCTCTTGGCCAAACACCCCTGTATGACGAACATGGGTGACAATCTTGGGGATGGACTCACCTGCAACCAAACGACACAACACCTCCTGTGACCACACGCTGTCTTCATGGAAATTGGGAGGAAGCTGATGGTTGGTCGGGTTTGCCTTGTATGCCTTGAAGATGGGAACCTGGTCTTCAGCTAGTAGATTTTTATTTTCATCTTTGGGCCACCTCCTTTTTCTCAATGCTTGCAACCCTCCAATACACACCATGTTCACCTAGAAGAACGACATGAGTGCGCGCAAGAATGGCATCCATATCCTCTTTACTGTCAATTGCAGCAAATGATGGTTGAATGAGATCCAAGAATTCCACAAAGGTGATCTTGTTCGTGCCCTTTTCCTCCATGCGTTTTGCCAAATTCATTGTCTAAATCCTGGTTGTAGGGGTTGTTGCATGCTTGGCGTCCCGCGGCTTGTTCAAAGTATGCAGTGGAGTAGCGCGCCCAAACTGTGGCATCCTCTTCCTTACCAAGTGTGACAACTATCATTATCCTAAAGCATTAGATCATCTTTATCATGTAGACACTTACTTTAAACAATCAAACAATGGCCCAACAAAAATGTTGCATAAATAAATGGCTGTGACTCAAAATTATACATCACTAAGATTAGAAAATCTGATGCTTAACCAGCTCTTTGTGGGTTACACTTGGCACCCTAATTTTGAGCCAAAGCCATTTAGACGCTAGGCTTCAGATGGATTCAGAAAAGCTTTGAGGAAGGATGCGTCGTTTTTCTGCATCTGGCCATCATCAAATACTCCTGGCTTGTGCTTAGTCAAAGGTTCTGCCTTGAAAAGTCTAAGTGCTTTGCGGTGACAATGGAAGGGATTAACTCATCCTCACGCTGATCCTGGGTGATCTCAAACTTGCTCTGCATGAACGCAATGGTCTTGGAAGCAAGGGATTTGCCTGTACGAGTCTTGCCTAACCATGTGATGGCATTCTGCCGGATGGTGGGGAGCATGTGGACCAAGACTTCATTGAAGAACCATGCCTTGAAACTCTTGAGGGTAAAGGGCCAATACTCTAGAGTTTTTGCGTTTTGTCTGCCTCTCATGTAGTTCTGCAAGGCTGTGATGACTTTTCCTTCATTCCAAGTTTCAATGGGGCTGCCTGCGGTGTGGATTTGTTCATCGGTCCATTCCATAAACTGGTTCTTGTTGTTAGACTTGGGGCCTTTGTCTCTGATGAATTGGTATCCTGCGCTGCGGGCTGCGTTGTCGATGGTTTGTTTCTTGGTGAATTTTGGTTGAACTACCCAATGCCGAATCTGCATGCCACCCATGAGGTCAAGCATGTAGTTCATAGCCAATAGTCCCACCCTGAAGTGCCTCCCATAGTCCCACCTGTGTGCTACACCTCTGCATGCCCCAGTGCACTGGCAACTTGTTCTTGTGCAGGTAGATGTGCTTGATGATGTCGATGTACTGCGCATCTGGGTCTCCATTCTCAGGGGTCTTGGTGGGGATAATGATGATTTGCATGAGGAAAGGAACAGGTAATTCACTTTTCAAATCAAAGGGAGCTGGTAGGTTCTTGTAGTCACCTTGGGCACAGTGTTTGTAGATCACATTCTCAAACACATCCTCTGCTCCCTGAAGCTTGTAGTCCAAGATACGCAGAGGTAGGCCATCCACCTCAACCTCACCAACCTCCCTTGACGTTTTCATGGGTTTGGACTCTGGTCCCTGGAGTCTATTTCCTGCAGTGCGTGCGACTGCTTCGTCTAGAGTGATTGCTCCATCCTAAGATTGCTAAGGATGAGAAGAAAGGTTTAGATGATATTGACTGTGTCCATTAGTTTGGGGATACCTAAATCTAAAGAAAAATACCTTTTGCAATAGAGCTGCCCTTCTCACACCCAATTGTCTTGCCAAGCTCTCACCTTCTATCTCTGCCATCACAAGAAGGCTGAACTCAAAAGGAAGTAGACACTGATAAGCCACAAAACTTTCAGCAAAGTCACTGCAGTCAATGCATTCAATTATCTTTCAACAACATGACATGTGTGTGATGATCAAAACTTATGAAAGAGCGCACTCCCACAGCCTGCCGCTCTCTAATTTTACATATTGATGTTTCAAGGAAAAACATTATATGGTTCTTGCGTTTTTCTCAGGTTGGGGATCTCTGGATAGTTTGAAATTCTGATTGCGGCACATTGCACGAACACCTTTTTGCAAAGCAGGAACATTTGATCGAGCAAGAACATGTGCATCTAGCACCAAAATCATTTCCAGGCCAGAAAAATCACTAAGCGATACTTTTCGATTGCTTTGATCGTGGCACTAACGTCTTGCCTCCCGCTCAAACAGGAAGACATCAGGACTGACGTGACGTGCATGAAATCCTCGCCCTTCCAACACCAATTGAGATGTGGATGTAGGGCGGCTGCGGTATCCATAATGTGGGCTGTGTAGTGCAACTTGGAGACTGCATTGAACAATGGTCTGGGTTCCTCAGCATACGACTCTTCCCGCATGATGTAAAGCTGAGAAAGCTGAATTTGTTTTTGCCGCGCTACTGCTCCCAGCTGTGCTCCCAGAGTGTAATATCCATTGACAGGCTTGTGGTTGTCCAGAATTTGCTCTATCTCTGCATCCAATTTGAAAATCAAAGAAATTCTGCGATGGTTGATGTTTTCAGCTGAACAAAATTTGTTCCAAATAATAACAAGAAAAGGGGCCAATGCACGAATCTGAGCTCCCTTACCACGGATTTTTGGAAATCCTTTTTGCCGTAAAAAGATGCTGAGCTTGGACCACCGAGACAAATTGAAAGGGGCACTCTTATTCGTCCTTCGCAGAATGCGCCGGGCAATCAATCCAATCCGACGCAAATTTGCAAGAGATGATGCAGGGAGAATATGGTGAGTGAGCAAGAACAAAACTGATCCAAGGAAGAATTGTACATAGCCAAGGTATTTTGCGTGCATAAGATCTGGTTGTACTGATAGCCCGCTCACATTTGGCACTTTGAATCTGGCACAATTCCTGTTGTCAGCATGAGTGCGCCATTGGGACGCTGTCAAGATTGTTTCGCGCCAAGGCGCGCTGTCCCTGAAATCCTTCCACGTCCTCGGTCCCTGAGATGTGGCCAAACAGAGATTGCATGGTCTTTTTGCAGACCCCCAGTGTGGTGTCCCTAGATATTTATTCGTATAATCTAGGTCACCGCACAAACTCAGCAGCTGACAATGATAACCATTGGCCAGGAATTCACCAGCACGTTTGTATTCCTTTGTTCCGACAGCATAGTTGACTCCTCTCCAATCCCTGTGGGGCCACCTGCCTGTAAACAGGATCGTCATACTCCATGCCACCGCTTTCCAGAAACAAGCGAGCGTGCCGAGTTCACCATCCTCAAATTGCTGGGGATTGCAACACCAAATTAGCATCAAACTTTCCCGCGTGGGAAGCATTGAAGCTGCGAGGCTGAACCAAGACCACACAATGGAAAACTTGTAATAACACTTGCCCCGTCCCGCTACAGGGACCTCATCTCCATGTATGGCTACCGGAATACATTGCGCACGGTTCTTGGAAAATGACTGGTCTTTCAATGCAGGTGTGTTCTTGCATTGTTGCCAAAAACGTTGCAAGTCTTCTTGGCCCCTTGACAAAAAACTTTGTGAAATTGGTCAGGGTGTTTTGCATGCATGAATGCAGAAAGTTCATGTGGCATCAGCAGGTTTGCCATTGGGCCATTGTCTCACCCATTTTTCTTGGGATCTCCAGGGCGGTCATGGGACAGAGATTGTAACTGGAACCTACCATCCTCATCACATCCCGGTACATATTGTTGGGATGCCGGCCTTCATTGCCAATTTTAGAGAGGAATCTGAGATCACGAAGTAATTTCCCTTCCAACTGCCTTCTCCACATCTTGCATTGCAAGCGCCGCAATGGATTGCATTTGTTGAGGTGACATTCTACCCCAGGCGAACTCATTCAACAAATACTCAACGACCGCACTGCTAGACTCTTCCTGCAGACGGGCTGTGGCTAAGCGCTGGTGGATTCCTCCTCGTGCCATGTCCATGAAAGGTTTCAGTCGAAGTTATTGCGGGGCACTGTTTGTGTCACACTTTCTGGAAGAGTCGCGTGCACGAGTTCTTGCCTTGATACATGAACATAGATTCAATGAAGTGATAGAGTTTGTCAATGGGTTCTGCTGAGACGTTCCTGTGTTGACATTCACACATAAACAACTTGTTTTTCAATTGGCATGTGTCTGTTTTCTTCCATCTTGCAAGTTCTTGTGCTATCTTGATTTTCTTTAGTCAGATATTTATAGATACACGAATCGGTGATTCACTAATGCAGAACTGCAAGTAGATATATGCATATACGATGTATATCTATACGACATATAGATAGATAGATAGATAGATAGATAGATAGATCGATAGATAGATAGATAGATAGGTGGATAGATAGATAGATAGATAGATAGATAGATAGGTAGGTAGATAGATAGATAGGTGGATAGATAGATAGATAGATAGATAGATAGGTAGATAGATAGATAGATAGATATAGATAGATAGATAGACAGATAGATAGATGGATGGATAGATAGATAGATACATAGATAGATGGATAGATAGATAGATAGATATAGATATAGATAGATAGCTAGCTAGATAGCTAGCTAGATAGCTAGCTAGATAGATAGATAGACAGACAGTTAGATAGATAGAAAGCTAGCTAGATAGATAGGTAGATAGATAGGTAGGTAGATAGGTAGGTAGATAGATAGATAGATATGATTGATATATATATATATATATATGTATGTATTTATGTATTTACTTACAGGAACAATCAACATCAAGATGCACGAACTGTGCTTCAGCCCAAGAAACACACGACATCAAGCATGCAAGAACACCCACTCAAGACCGCGAATGTCAAAACTCATGGTTGCAGAAGCATAACATTTTTAAAGCCTGATTTCATAAATAAACCTTCAGCTTTCATACTATACTGCGCTTCACACACAATTCCTTTTGTGTCACGCATGGAAAATTATCATGCAATCTCACAGCAAGAACAGTAATGCGGAGAAATAGATGACTTGTGGCTCATCGGCGATGCGAATGGCTGCAGAGCAAGACACAAAATTCCAAGAACAATCAAACAAAACAGCTGGACTAGCAGTTCGAATAAGAACATGTTTGTTGTTACAAGTGCTCACAGTCACACAGCGCAAGCACCGCCAAAAAGCGTGCATCTCAAAGAATGCCTCCGTAGCGGAGTATCTGCCTGTGACAAAACGCAGGAACTGATGTCAGAATGCAAGAACAAATGCCAGTGCCAGCCAGTGGCAGGAACAATTAAATAGTTATATCATCCATAATTCTTCTGAAACATTTTGTAAATATATATATACATATTACTTGTGATACGACATATATGACTCTTTTGAAACTTTTTACATATTTCCAAATGATGAAGAATCTTGCTGGCGAGCACTGGCAATTTCCAAGAACATGGAGCTCATAGCAGAGCAGCCTGCAAGGTTCTCCTGGGCAAAGCGAGCAATAACTTTCTGCTCATCCAGAAACTTCTTCAAATTTGAGCGAGTAATTTTGCCTCCATCGATCTGGCCAAACAACAGTGCACGCTCAAAGTCACCGTGGCTAGTCCAGAGCTTTCCCATGGTCGCTTTCCTGTGGCGGCATGTGGAAGTGCGTGTTTAAAACCAAAATCAGTGTTTCACGAGTCAGGGTATGTGTCTGTGCTTTAAACCGTTAGTAAAGATGCAGTCGGGAGTCGCTGTCTGAAAGACATCGTCGTCCTCATTGCTCTCAATCTTGGCCAATAAGGCTTTTCCATCTTTCATCAGCTTTTCAACCGCAGCCTTTGCAATACCCAAAGCCTCATGACGCTTCTGAAGGGATTGTCCTGTCATCTCAGCTTCCTCTCGATTCTCGATCCATCAGGGCCAACCTGTAACATATCACGCGGAAAATGTAACATGTGTATGTTTCAGACTGCACTGAGATCAAAATGTAAATCTGCTTTTCAACTTCAAAAGAAACAAACCGCAAGAACACGACAACGCACGTACAAACGCAAGTACAAACGCACGAGCTTAGAAAACTCAACGACTGCAAGGGACTGCTTCGACTGAGACTAAGTCGCTGGGATAGACTTTGAAGATGACGGCCCAAGGTTTTCCAGGGTCACCTCTGGCACAACCTGATCAAAGACCTTTGCGAATGATTCACCTGCATCTTTATCCATCTCGATGGCGTCGGTTTCCAAGATCTCCGCCGTATTTTCTCAGCCTCGTTCTTCAAGGTGACGTTTCTGGCAGCATACAAGCGAAGGCCACCAGATTTCCATGTCACCACCTCACCACTCTGGATGCACTGCTGGAGCTCCTCATCATTGAGCCCATATTTTTTGCAAAATATGAGCTTTCCAAAACCGTCCTCCATCTCAGTTGTGTTCTCCTTCTTGGTGATCGTTTTCTGCATCGTGTAGTGCTTTGCCACGATGAACTTCTCCTGCAACACCAACTTGCCACCCTTCGTGTCAAAAATGGAATTGATGAGGCGTGCTTGGTCACCCCGAGAGGCACGTGCCTGCCAGGCTTTGGCAGCCGCTTCTGGGATGGCCCCTGCCTCCAACATTCCAAACCGTTTTTTGGCTTTGGACCGATCTCGTCCAGCGTCCAAATCCAAAAGAGGATCAACTTCGGCCTCTTCCTCTTCTGCTTGTTCTTCATTGGTTCCTCCTTTCTCATTGTTGGCATCTGAAAGAAGTTCAATTGCTGATTCCAACTTGCTTGCCGGCTTCTTCATCACGGCTTGAGATTTCTTGGGATCAGCCTGCCCTCCACTACCTTCTTTTTCCTTTTGGGCTCGGCATCATCTTGACCTCCATTCTTCAAAGCTGAGGCAGCAAGAGAAGCAGCCGGTCTCTTCATCTTGCTCGGAGACGCCACAGACTTGGCCCCGCCAACGCTTTAGCCTTGGCCTTCGCCTTGGCTTTCGCTCTGGCTACTGCCTTGACTTTGGCGATCGCTTTTGCTTTGCCTTTGGCAGATTTCTCTGCAGACTTGCTCGCAGGCATTTTCATGTGAACAAAAGGCATACAGTCAGCCGCACAAGCAGATCCATCAGTAAATACACACGTAAAACTATACCAATTGCTGTTGCATTGCGAAATCACACAGTGTCTCAGGCATGCCCTAAACAAAGCACGAACCGAATGCGTTTTTGACATGAACTCTTTGCCGCGTTGAATCTTTGCAGCACATGAACAAAAGTCACAGCATACTACGGACCTGTGCGCGTCCAGTGCAGTGGAAAAAAAAACTCATGGAGCTATCTGAGCCTAAAGATCCTCAGTTGACATTTCGCTTGAACCATCATCAGGATCAACTTCAGGCAGTGAATTGATCATTTCATTCTTCAGATCCTGCTGGCCAAATTCGGGTCGAAAAACGAGATTGCGCTTCGATTCAGGCGCACTGCTGTCTAAAATCACATGGGACTCAAAAGCCATGTTCTTAGCCATCAAGTGCCCCACCAAGTCTGATGACGCGTGCGAATAGGTGATGCGCTCCTAGATGCATTTCACACAGCGGCAACAGCAAGAACTCACACTAGATATATGTAATATATATATATATATGTGTGTGTATATGTATAAATATCTGTATATATATATAGTTAGTATATTATTGTATATTGTTGTTTAACACTGCATATAAGTATATATATGCTTATGCTAATTTGCGAAGATAAATGTACATAGAGAGAGGTGGTGAAAGTCTATTGCGGAACATGATGAAAAACTAATCCAGGTTCATCTTTGAAGTAGAACAACGTAGCCAAGAAGTTGTCTGTAGCGCTATACCGGTACTCCACTGCTACAACTGGAAGGGTAGGGCATGGCACCAAAGTCGAAGAACACATGATGGTCGGCATCGAAGTGTGAATGAGGATTCCCATCATCGGAAGCTTGTTGTGGACATGTTCGTAGACCTTGAAAACTCTCTGATACACCTCATCGCTACCATGGTAGATGAACTTGTAGGTACCGGAGCCCATACCCACTTGCATGTAAATATCTTCGCGTGCTACTACCTTACTCCAGTGGCCTTCCCAAAGCTTTGTAAAGCTGCCCATCGGTGGAACATGCTTCGGTCGCAAGGGGCACATCTGCATATAGACCACCTTCGTCCCATCTTCAAGCTGCACGTCGCGCGCAAGAAAGCAAGAACAAACTTGCAAGAGCGCCAAAGGCAAGAACATCAAATCTACCAGCTGATTTTTTCATTGCAGGCTTAAGCAAAAAATGCAGAGACAGTGGCATGAACTCGACAATCCATCATGAAGCGGGAATGATTTGAACTTGCAAATCACATGGCCGTTTCACAACTGAGCTCTGTAGCGTTTTCAACAAAAACATGTGAATACACAATTTCTATCTAAAGACTCGTTGCCTGTTTGCTTTGTGGATTGAAATCACAGTTTGTCAGAACATTCAGAAAAATTGCACGCGAACTGAAACTCTGCCCACATGTGCTTGAGTTCCTGCTTTCTTTCACGTTTATTGTGCAGTTGTATAGAATGGTGCAACTGCAGGAACAGTCCTCAGAACAGGCACAAGAACACTCTTTTCGCTCACTCGATCAAGCTCTTATATCAACAGTCACAAATATATGCAACAAGAACTGAACTGCGACGTGCTGCACAAAAAATCGCATTCAACATGCGCAGCAAGAACAGGCAATTGTCCAGTCCGCAGGCTGTTATCCGAAATGTTCATATCAAACTGAATTTGGGAAATCAAGTTCAAAAGCACCATCGGTTCCAGTTCATGCTGGCGTTCATGTGCCACCACCATTTCCCCCACTGTTTCCAGTTCATGCTATGCACATTCCGCCACTCCCTCCTCCGCCACCTCAAGACTGGCTTGGAGCGCATGGAGGCTACATCACCCCGGCGCAATGGCTTAGTTTGGGATCTGCACCATCAGGCTCTGTTGATGCGGTTTCTCAACTTCCAAAGTTCTTGCTGTGGTTCTTGTTGCGGTTCCTGCTGTTTTTTGAAACAGTTTCATGTCAATCACTAGTGGTGACCCTATAATCGAAGGAAGTTTAGAAGTCAAACTTCCGACAATATGGACAGATGAAAAGCAGAGTAGGGGAGAGGCAGAGAGAAGAGGAAGATTAGAAGAGAGAAGATGAGAAGAGAAAGAGTCAGA